>Ga0105238_10002278_pt1 | contig 19337 bp, 11 predicted proteins | sample KBSC34metaG_FD_81526 | JGI IMG/M metagenome (GOLD analysis project Ga0105238, IMG submission 81526) | Corn rhizosphere microbial communities from Kellogg Biological Station, Michigan, USA - KBS C3-4 metaG | ecosystem: Host-associated > Plants > Roots > Rhizosphere > Soil | place: Michigan, USA... | reverse complement strand
GACCGCGCCCGACAAGACGACAAGCGCGCCACCGCCGTTGACAGACGTCCCGGCCGCAGCACCGTAGACGTCCTGTTCCCCTCCACTTTGAACTGTCGTGCTACTTGCAGACCCCAGCACATGCTGAGCACCACCGACAACCGCCGCGACCGCTGAGCCGCTTACGACCTCCCATCCGTGTGCCTGGATGGTCGTGCCGCTCGAAAATCCGCCAGCGTCCACTTGCTGGAAGCTCCCCGATCCGATGAACGTTCCGCTTGCGGCTCCACCACTCCGGACGGCTTCAAATCCACCTGTAAGCACAACTGCGCGGGTTATGCCTCCAGATTGAACCTCCAGTGTGATGCCCGCCGAGACGCTGCCGCCGCTTTGACTTTGCGCCGGACCAACAATCGAAACCTGTCCATTGATAAGATTTACTGCCGTTCCACCGGTGCCGTCTGTCGACAAACGAAAGGCCAAATCGGCGAAGCTCTGAGTTCGCGCAAAGTGAAGGTCGTACGATTGCCCGCTTTCCTTAACTCGCAGCGTATTCCACGCCACCAGCTCGATCTGGCCAAAAGCATCAAGTCCTACGGAGGCGAGATCAATTACATCGCCGGCTCTGAGGTTAGCCAGACTGACCGTTGAAATAGACTGATTGGACAATTTGATCGTATTGGAGCCGGGGCCAGCAATGATCGTATCGTTCATGCCGGTAATCGCGACATTGCTGATACCGACCAACTGATCCACGGCACCACCAAGCGTCGCGGTCCCGGACGTAAGATCGATTGTTACTCCATCCGCGGCGTATGCCGCGATTGTGAAACCAGTTCCGGCACGCAGCGTGTTGCCGCCAACGTTACTCAGTAACGTCGTTGCACCTGTACCGCCAATGAGGGTGTTGCCATTTCCCTGATCCGTGACGGAAAGCGTTTCAGCTCCATTGCCACCGGCGATGGTGTTGCCATGACCGCTCGTGCTGATCACACTGACATGGGTCGAACCATCATCGATATAGCTGCCACCAGGCGCGAAACTGAGAGTGTAATTATCGCCATTCAGGACGAGCGATGAGAACCCGGCAAGATTGTCTCTTATGGAAAGCGACGACATCCCAACGCCGACGAGATTGACGCTGCTGGTACCAACGGCAATCTTTGTATCGGCGCCATTCTGACTTATCGCTCCGACAACGTCGGCATCACCAAGGAAATCAAGAACACTTCCGCTTGCGCCCGAATGAAAGTTCGTAATTTGCGGGTTGGAAGACGGCAAAATCGCGTAGATGCTCGGGGTCGCACCATCGCTAATATATTCCACGCCGACCGAAGGAACTCCGGCGCCCGCATTGTTCGGCGACGATAACGGAGCGAAATGCGGCGCCGCGATCACGAGGTCGCCTCCTGCCGCGATCACTGTCGATCCGTCCAGTGCCACAGTCACATCAGTGACGCGCCACGCTTCCGCAACGGACGAAATCAGATACTCAAGGGCGACCACACCGTCGTTGAAGGCGCTGGCGGCGGCCGTCTGGATGTGCGCAGCAGCGGCCGCCTCGAGCGCGTCGCGCTGGAAGAAGAATCGTTCGTTGATGCCCAGACCGAGCTGCACATTGTTCTTTGACAACTTGGTATAGACAGGGCCGCTGAAGAGTTGGCCTGATGGGTAAACGTGCAGGACATCCAACCAGTCCTGAGCCGTCCGAAGACTCGCAGCGGCCGTCTGAAAGGTTGCCTCCGTCCAGGCGACGCCCTGAAGAGCTACTTTCCATTGCGCCTCGGTGGCACTCGCGGATTGTGCGGCGGTTTCGTCAATCGTCGAGCCGACCTGCGCGTTTTGTATATTCGCGCTTGCCGCATCGATCTCACTTTGGCTCTGATAGGAAATCGCCTTAACAAGGTCTTTGGCGGTAGACAGTTCGGCGTCTAACGAGGATTTGACGAACGATTCCGCCTGCAGCACACCGTCTCCAGTAGAGGAGGCGAACTTTTCATAAAAAGGGCGAGCGTAGTGTTGGCCCCAGTAATTACCGTAGTACGTTGGATTGTGGAGCCCGTTACCCAGAACCTCAAAGGAAATGTAATACGCACCTGGGTCATTCGTGGCGATCGTGAAATTCTTGCCGGTGGCCTGGGTGAAGACTTGTGGGAATTGAATTGAGCCTTTGCCATTTAGGGAAACGACGACTTCAATCGGCAAAATATCGTGACTAATGTGAACACTGTCGGAATCAGCCCAAGAGAATTGAGCCAATGCTTTATAGTCGCCCTGCGTGAGAAGATATTCAAACGTAATGATCTCAGATTCGGCAGTCGTCGTCCGTGAAATTGCTTCTTGCCCGTGCGACAGAGCCCAGCTTGCTGGGTTTCCAATTATTCCCGTCAGGAGCGATAGCGCGGTAGCACTGGTCCCATCGATCGCTAGATTTTGAGGATTGTTTCCCTGGAGATCCGATTGAAAGCGTGTGGCTTTGGAAGCCGAGGTTCTTATGGTTGTTACGCCATCACCGCCACTGCTACCCCCTCCACTTCCACCGCCGCCTCCTCCACCACCACCTCCGCCACTGTCCCCGTGACCTCTGGGCGGCCCGATGTACCAACCGCCGTCATCGTCCCTCTTTGGCGGAACATAGGGAATTCCGTTGTCCGGTACATTTGCGCCGTAATAGACATTGTTGAAGCCAGCATCTCTTAGGTAAGTATCGTTTGTTTTATACGCGTTGAAATCGGCCTCAGCCCGCGAGTAGTCGTTGGAAATTTCGGTCCTGGAGAGTGGTTCACGAAAGACCGAGCTTGGGGAGGACGGCAGGCCGGGAAATTCGTTCTGCGAGTTCGACGGCAGGAGCGGAGGCTTTGCGGGAGCAATTGTGCCAATAGCCTTTTTTACAAAATCACCAAAGCTGCCACCTTGATACGATTGCCCGTTGATCGTGCTCGACTTCAGAACCGAATTTCCCGCGACACCTCCGCTATAGGAAAGTTGAGTAACGCCGTTCGAAAAAGACTGTACGGTTTGGCTTCCTATGGTCGAGAGGTTTGCTAACCAGGGGTTGCCGGACGAAACTGGCACCGACCAGCTCGCAGAGATATTGCCATTGGGATTGATCGTTTGTGTAACGACCTGCGGCGACGACAATGAGTTCGTGAACGCGATGGTTTGAGTGACAATGCCAGTGTCCGGGTTGGCAACAGAATCAACGGAAACGTGAACAGGCACTCCGGATGTTCCAGAGGCTGAGGGCACACCGTTTTGGTCAAGTCGGGGATTTGCAACCTGGATTGCATTCTGAAGTGATGCGGATCGGACGACACTCGACGCTGCACCACTGGAAACCGCGGCGCCTTGCTGCAAAAGGTCGATAACAGTTGTTATCGAATGGGCTTGATACGCAGATAGCGCGGTTACAGCGAGCCCCTCAGGCCCAGCGAGCCCCAGCCCAACGAGTTCTGATGAAAGATAAGGGCTTGCGAGAGTCGTCGTCGACGTACTGAGGTAAAATTGCCCCTCAACGAGCGAATACTTGAGAGTTGCAGGATCACCGTCGATGTTGGTCTCAATGAATGTATGGCCGCTGGTGCTCCACGCGTCGCGATAGGTGTTAAAGACTGCAGAAGCACCCGAGATTTCGGAACCATACAAGTCTTGCGCGATCGCCCCTTGCGAGATCGGTAGCGCGTTTTGCGCGAGGCCACTGAGCCCATACTCGAGCGATGCCGTCTGCGCCATCCCGCCGCCGAGGCTATGGCCGTCGGTCATAATCGTGTAGTCGGGGTAGGTCGTCTGAAGCTGAGACAGTCTCGTGGCAAATTCGCTCCTTAGCGATTCCCACTCGGTGAAGCCGGAATTTGCAAAATCCGAGTACAGATTCTGGAGGTTGTCCGTTCCCTTGAAAGCGACAACAACCTGCTGAGTCGTCGGATTGATAAAGGTTGAGAAGGAATTGTTGCCGTCTGGCGTCGTATAGGAATATGACGCGGCGTATTGCCAGCCAGCTGGGGTTGCACCACCGTAAGCGGCGTTGGAAAGAAGTGCCGCCGTCAGAGTATCAATGAGGTTTTCTGACAAATCGACCCCCGCCAAAATCGTCAGGCAACAAGGCGTAATGGCGCCATTGCGGGAGCATTTTCAATATGCAGAATTCGCTCGAAAGTTTTGAAAGAGAGAAGCTAGTCGAGCGTCAAGTTACTGCCCCCAGCAACCGAACATCATCCGTCTTTCGACTGCAATCATAGCTCCAGATTTCATCTGGATGCCAGCGCATGGGCGAGATGCGTGCGCGTTACAATAGTGTCTTGGCACCAAATTCCGCCGAGCGAGATCTAAAGGCCCGCTACTCCGCACCCAGACTGCGCGCACTTGTCGCATTGATCTCTGCGGGAACTAAATTCTTTCGCTCTGTTGACTAATCCGACCGTCGCTCACCCGTTTGGGTGATTAAATCCGCGAGTCAGATTGCCGAACGGACTGGCCACAAGAGTTTGATCCGCCCAGCTTTCATTAAATGACCACGAGCTATCGACCATCGCCCGCATCGGGTTGCATATTACTGATCGCAGTCGCTGCTACATTTGCGACTTTGTTGAGCAATCGATCAATGCGGTGGACTGTTCGGCGTCCGCGGAGCTATCGACGGTGGCGTCAGGGGACCTGCCCTCCCGAATCCGTCCCAAATTCAGGGATGCCATTGACCAACTGGTCGGCGAAGTTTTGCGCGCCCGATAACTGCTGCTGTGCAGCCGGTGAAGGCGTCGCGTAGTAAGCAAACGTGACGTCGGCGGCCGCACCGGTCGTGCCGTCGATGCGCATAAACGTCGACAAGCCTTGGATCACAGTATCGTCGGAAAATAGTTGAGCATCACCGGACGCATGAGGTTGATCGACGCAATACGGGTTGATCAAGCGTCATCAATTCACCCGTGTCGTCGCACGGCGGTTCCCGACACTCGCTGCGAGCTCATTCCAACCTCCCAGGCGAGCAGGTTGAGGTGACTTAATCAACTGACCGAGTGACCAACGATTCGCGGCTCGTGTTCACGGAGCTCGTTGTCAAGACCGCGATGGTGTCCCTCGCCCGTTTAAGGTCGGGATAGTCGAAGCCCTCGGTAAACCACCCGTAGAGCGCTTCCAGGATCGCTCGCGCTTCGTCGGCGCGGCCGGCGAGACGCAACGGTCCTGCAAGGTCGGTCGCTGCCCGCAACGCAAACAACTTCGCGCCTTGATCTTCCGCAAGCTCTAGCGCAGCGCGATAGCGCTCCTCGGCGGTCTTGGCATCGCCGTCGAGCTCGGTCAGCTTTCCGCGAAACCGCAGCAGTTCAGCGGCGTGCGAACGGCAGTCGCTCTCGCCTTGCGCCTGCTCAGCCTGCACTAGGAATCCGAGAGCTTCCTCGCGCCGGCCGACCGCCAAGGTCGCCGTGATAAAGCCTGCGAGGAACGACACGTTGTTGTAGTGGCCGTGCGCTTGTCGAAGCATCGTCAGGCCCTGGTTCATCATTGCAATCGCATTCTCGTGCTGTCCACGCAGCAGATGGCCGATGCCGGCCACTCCGTAGGCTAACCATAGCAGCCCCGACCATTCCGACCGCTCCATGGTAGCGAATAGCTCGGCGGCCTTCAGGACTTCGGCTAAGTTACCCCGTGCCACGTGTTCCTGGAGCTGGTGCAACTGACCCAGTACTCGGTTGCTGAAGCGGCCGTTCTCCTCGAGGCAGAGTGCAATGCTTTGCTCCCGAAAGCGCGAAGCACGCTCAAGATAGCCAGCGGGCACGAGAATACCTGGGGCATAACTGCCAATCATGACCTCGAAGGCAACGCCACCAGCGGTCATCCCCATCGCGCCGTCGGATACCGCGAATAGCTTCGCCGCCTCCTCGCACATTGGCGCCGCGAGCCTGTAGCGGCCGAGCTGACCGAGCGCATAGGCGATGCCGAACTGGTGCGCCGCTCTGAGGCCGGCCGGCAAACGCGCGGTTTCTTCGACGGGCCAAGCCTCAAGGTGCTGCAAGACGCTGGCGAAATTGCCTGCGGCAACCATCGGTTCAACTATCTGCAGCCGGACCGCAGCGATTTTCTCTGGCGCTTTCAGCTGCTCAGCTGCCTCGCCAGCAGTCGCATAGTGACGGGATAACTCCGGTGCGGCGATTCCCGAGAGAGGTATCACGCACTGCGCGCATCGCATGTGCAGGTCGCAGGCAAGACGTGTCATCTCGGGATCGGGATCGAGCCGTTCGATGAGTTCGAGCGCTGTCCCGCAATGAACTAGGGCTTCCCGGAAGGCGAAGCGGTTGAACGCGGAGCTGCCTGCGGCAAATCCGTATCTTACGGCAGTCCGCAAGTTACCCGCCTCGCGATGATGCAACGCGAGCCGCTCCGGCTCGGTGGCGATAGTTGCCGGCTCGATACGCTCGATCGCATCGGCGATGCGGCCGTGCCAATGCGATCGCTGGGTCCTAAGCATGCTGCCGTAGGCGGCGTCGCGGATCAGCGCGTGACGAAACAGGTAGTGAGCGCCTGCACCCTCGCCGTCGCGCGAAACGATGTCGGCCTCAACCAGCTCACCCAACGCGACCGCTATATCCGCTTCGGCGCGTCCGAGCGCGCCGCTCAAAAGTCGGCGCGAGAACCCACGGCCGATCGCTGCTCCGACTTGGGCCACCTCGCGCCCCGCGGTCAACCGATCGAGGCGGGACATTAACGAATCGTGAAGCGTGGAAGGAATGGACGTCGGTTCTTGCAGCCCCGACTCGAGCACTGCGCGCGTCAATTCCTCGGCGAACAGCGGCACGCCATCGCTTCGCGCGAGAATCGCAGTGACCACGGATGGCGCCAGTGCTTGCGCTCCAGGCAGCGACTCGACAATAGCGCGGCTCTGCTGTTGACTCAAACGATCGAGAAGAATCGGTGTGACGTGGGCCGAAGCCGGCAGCACCGGAGCGTTTTCGGGTCGCGTGGTCAGCACCATCATCACCCGTGCACCGGCCAGCCGTTCGACTGCGAGCCCAATCAACTCAAGCGTTGTGGGATCGATCCAGTGCGCGTCCTCGACCAGCAGCAACACTGGTTGACGCGCCGCGAGCCGGTACAGCATTTCGAGCAGCGTCTGCAGCGTCGTGCGCCTCCTCTGTGGGCTGCTCGTACCCGCGACCGAAGCATCGGCAGCGCCGACCAGCCCGTTGAGCAGATCCTGTGCTGCGGGCGCTGGCTTGAGCCCAACGTCAGCGAAGCTGCGTGCCAACTTGTCGGCGCGCGCAACCGCAGTATCGGCTGGAGCGATTCCGGCTGTGAGTTCGAGCATCCGTGAGACAGGGTAGAGAGCGCTACTGGTGTGGTACGGCGAGCATTGGAGCAGTACGGTCGTTGGCTGCGCGAGCCTCTCGCGCATTGTCCGGCAGATGCGTGACTTCCCGATCCCGGCTTGGCCGGTCAGCAGAATGACCTGACCGCTGCCTGATGAAGCGAGGTCCCACCGCTCCCTCAGGAGGTCGATTTCGCTGTCGCGGCCGATAAATCCCGTCAGTTCACCGGCTCGTTCGGCCTCGAACCGGCTTTCGACATCATCAGCTCTCGTGACGCGCCACACCGGAACTGGTTTCGACAAGCCCTTCAACGCCATCGACCCAAGTGGCTCCATTGCAAACACGGTCCCAACCAACCGCCGTGTCGCTTCCGAAACCACGATGCCCCCAGGGCCAGCGATATCCTGGAGGCGAGCGGCAAGGTTGGGGGTCTCGCCGATCACCGCCTGCTCGGCTGCTGCGCTGCCAGCACCTAGCTCACCCACGACAACGACGCCCGTGGCAATGCCGACACGGGCCTGCAGCGCGCCGTCGCTCAGTGGCCGCAGCCTGCTGACCGCTGCGATCAGATCGAGCGACGCGCGCACAGCACGAGCAGCGTCATCTTCGTGCGCGCTTGGCCAACCGAAATAGACCAGCACTCCGTCTCCGAGAAATTTTGCGACATGCCCGTCGAAGCGGGCGACCGCGCCAGCCACCGCGTCCTGCCAATCACGGATCACTTGCCGGAGATCCTCAGGATCGAGCCGCTGCGACAGCGCCGTAGAGCCAACCATGTCAGCGAAGAGCACCGTCAGCTGCCGGCGCTCGCCATCCGGCCGCAGACGCTGCGACCGTGCAGCCACCGGATTGTCTGCCGTCGGCGAGACGCCGCCCGAAGCGGCGTTACGGCGTGCCGCCGCCTTCAGCAGCTTGCGACGCGCCCCCAGGGGCAGGCCGAGTGTCTCCAAGTCGGCGTCGGTCAAGGTGTCGACGATGTCGAGATCGATCTCGGCGGCCTCGAAGACGTCAACGTACTTCACAAGCCCCAAGCTAGCCAACCATTGTGCCAGGTTGCTCATGGCTACCGTCTCGTGATGGGGCTCGATTGAGGCCGCTCAATACGAGTATGACAGCGACGGCTTTGAAGGCAAAGCCTGCGTTTGTCACCGCCCGCCTCAGGCACACAAGCTCATGTAGCGCAGCGACATGTCCGGTGCCGAAGCAAGACCGGAAATCGAAGCAATATATCGGACCGTAACGACCGGCGATGAGTTTCAGATTTTAGCCAGCTTCCCGCCCGAGAGAGATTCGAAACAGGCGCCGTTCGCGATCCAACAGATCATGATTTAGAACGAGAAAAAATTCCGTACCTTTTCGACGAAGTACGGAGCTTCAGAGAAAAGGCAACGGAGCACACTTTTGTATCCCGGTCAGGGCTCGTCCGGTACGGAGTCTTTTCAGGAAACGCCCGCAGCACAGGCTGGTTATTGGCGCCCCTTTGATCCGCAGAGAATGAGCGAGCCCTAAGGGACTGGCGGAGAGAGCGGGATTCGAACCCGCGATACGGTTGCCCGTATACACACTTTCCAGGCGTGCGCCTTCAACCACTCGGCCACCTCTCCCACCGTGCTTGCGCCGGGCGGCGCACACATCAGTTCTCTTGAAGGACGCGAGCAGTGGTCGCGCTCGGTCCTTCCGATCGGCGCCATGTCTTGCCGACCGCGCCGCTGATTTGCAAGCGGCATTGGCCGGGCGGCGCCATTTTCCGCAACATATTGATGATCCTACAACTTTCGCCCGAAATCGCGTATCAATGAGCCATGGCACGAACCGAAACCGTTGGTCTCATTCTCGCCGGCGGGCTGGCGCGGCGGATGGGGGGGCGCGACAAGGCGTTTCTGCCGTTCGGCGGCAGCGACCTCGTGCATCGCGCGGTCGCCCGGCTCAGCCCGCAATGCGACCGAGTCATTATAAATGCCAACCGCGAGCTGGAGCGGTTCGCCACGCTCGGCCTGCCCGTGGTGAGCGATACGGTTGCCGACTTCGCCGGCCCGCTCGCAGGCATTCTCGCCGGACTGGACTGGCTCTCCGCGCACGCGCCCACGGCCAGGCTGCTCAGCGTGCCGGTCGACGGGCCGTTCTTTCCCGACGATCTCTGCGCGCGACTGACGACCGCGGCCGACGCGCAACACGCAGCGATCGCGTCTGCGCAATCCGACGGCCGGCGCCACGGCGTCTACGGCTTGTGGCCGCTCGACATCCGCGACGAGTTGCGGCGTACGCTGATCGTCGACGGCCGGCGCAAGGTCGACGACTGGCTCGCACGATACAAAGTCGCTGTCGCCGAATGGCCGGCGCAACCATTCGATCCGTTCTTCAACGTCAACACGCCCGACGACCTCGCGAACGCCGAACAGCACCTGCAGCGGCTTGCCAGCGGCGCCTGAATTGCGGCAAGCAGGCTGGGCAAGGACAAAAGCATGGACATCACCCTCGACCTCCGCGGCCTGAAATGCCCGCTGCCGGCGCTTCGAACCCGGAAGGCGCTGGCGCAACTAAAGTCAGGAGACGTTGCGACCGTCGAGTGCACCGACCCGCTGGCCGCAATCGACATTCCTCACCTCGTCGCTCAATGCGGCGACCTGCTTGAGGAGCAGTCGCAGCAGAGCGATGTGCTGGTGTTCCGGATCCGCAAGCGCTGAGAGGTTTTGGTCAATGACCGTTGTGCGTACATCGTTCGCCGCCCTTGCTACGCTGCTCGCCCTCGCCGCTCCCGCGCTGGCGCAAACCTGCAAACGCGAAGGCACCGATGTGACCTGCGACGATGGCCGACGCGGCGTGTGGACCGGCACTGCAATCATCTGGACCGACGGGACGCGCTCGACCTCGGTGACCGAGCACCCGAGCGTGATCATCGGCAACAAGCAGTCGATCCGGGTCGGCCAGGGCGTGTTCGTCGGCAGTGGCAGCAATGGCGGCTCGGTGCCGCTCGACGATCCCAACGCGCCGAACAAGACGCGCTGCGCAATTCTGGATGGCGTGTCGTACTGCGACTAGTCTTTTTGATTGAGCATGATCTCCGCGCAAACGCTTCGCGTTTGTCGCGTGGAAAACCGGTATCCGCTTTTCCGGATCACGGTCTAGTGCACGCGCGCGTTACCGCTCGCGGCAGCGCCGGCGGGCGGCACCAGCGACGGCTCCAGATCAACAAAGGCGCGGCGCGTCGGCGCTTCCTCCAGCGCGCTGACGAAATCAGCAAACCACTGATGAATGGTATGCGCCCTGAGCTTTGCCATCATCGCGACCCAGCGTTCACGCCGCTCCAGGATCGACATCGTCAGCGCGGTGTGCATCGCCCGCGCCATCGCGTCGACATCGGACGGATTGACGATCAACGCGGCGTCGAGCTCATTCGCCGCGCCGGCATAGCGTGATAGCACCAGCACGCCGGGGTCCTCCGGGTTCTGCGCTGCGACGTATTCCTTGGCGACAAGATTCATGCCGTCCTGCAATGGCGTGACGAGGCCGATCTGCGCCGAGCGGTAGAAGCCGGCGAGCACGCTCTGGCCGTAACCTTTGTTGAGGTAACGGATCGGCGTCCAGTCGACCTCGCCGTGCCGGCCATTGAGGTCGGTGACGAGCGTGGCCAGTTCGGCCTGCAGCCGCTCATACGCTTCGATCTCGCCGCGCGATGGCGTCGCGATTTGCAGCAGCGAGATGGCTCGCTTCAGCGAGGGATGCTGCGTCAGCAGCCGGTCGAACGCGCAGAGCCGGTTGACGAGGCCTTTCGAATAGTCGACGCGGTCGACACCGATCGCGAGCGCCTCGCCGCGCAGCGACAGCCGAAGCCGCGACACGTCCGGATGCGTGATCGCACGCGCCGCCATCGATGCGAAGCCATCGACATCAATGCCGATCGGAAACACCGCGAGACGCGACAGGCCGAACCGCGAGGTCACGACGCCATCGTCGATCTCGAGACCAAGCTCGCGACGGATATACTCGGCGAAATTGCGGCAATCATCGTCGGTCTGAAAGCCGATCAGATCATAGGCCAGCATGGACTCGATCAGCTGGCGATGATTCGGAATGCGCGCCGCGATACTGCTGGCGGGCCACGGCGTGTGCAAAAAGAATCCGATCGGCTCGACCGCACCGAGATGGCGGAGTTCGGCGCCGAGCGCGAGGAAGTGGTAGTCCTGGATCCAGTAGACGGTATCTGATTTGCGGAAACGCATCAGCGCCTCTGCCACAAAGGCGTTGACCTCGCGGTAGGAGCGATAATCGTCTGCGGACGCGCGAATCAGATCGCTGCGCGAATGCAGCGCCGGCCACAAAGCCGAATTGGCGAAGCCTTGATAGTAGCCGCCGTAATGCGCCGCCGGCAGATCCAGCAAAGCCAGCGTGCCGCGGCCGAGGCTTTCAAGCTCGATCGACGGAGCCGACTGATTGTCGCTGAGACGCCCGCTGGAACCGACCCAGATCGCACCATTCTTTTCGACCACCGGCAGCAATGCCGCTGCAAGACCGCCGGTCATCGGTTCGTTGGCTTTTGCGCGCGCGATACGATTCGAGACAACGACGAGGTTGTTCATAGTCCGGTCCCGCAAATGGCTGCCCAAATAAACTATTGTTCATCAACATGGTTCCCGCGCCATTATTGGACGCGATGGAAGCGAGTTCCGGGCATTTTTGCGAAGATGGAACTGCAAGTTCCGTTCAGCAGTGCACACGGAGCATTGAAAATGACGCAAACAATTTGATTTGCGTGCGCTTTATCCTGGTTGAGCGCGATCTCTTTGGAAAACCGCCTCACACTTTTCCGGATCGTGCTCTAGCCGCGCCAGTAGCGGTCTTCCCAGCTACGCGACAATTTCATGCCGGTGAGAATCAATCCGGCCATCGAGTAGGTCTGCGGAAAATTTCCAAACAATGCGCCCGAGGTCGGGTCGACATCTTCGGACAGCAATCCATACCGATTGCGACTCGCCAGCGCGTCGACAAACAAATCGCGAGCCTCGTCCTTGCGGCCGAGTTGCCACCACGCGTCGATCAGCCAGAAGCGGCAGATCAGAAACGCCGTGACCGGCAGGCCGAAATCGTCGGCCGCCGCATAGCGCATCACGTGCTTCTCGCGCACCAGTTCCTTTTCCATCGCCGCTACCGTGCTGATGAAGCGCGGATCATCGACCTCGCAGACGCCGAGATCGGGCAGCAACAGCACGCTGGCGTCGAGATCGTCAGAGCCGAAAGCCGCGGTGAACGCCTTGCGTTTTGGATTCCACGCCCGCTCGAGCAATTCGCGATGCAGGGGATCGGCCTTGGCGTTCCAGTAGCTCACCCGGTCGGCCAGGCCGAGCCGGTTTGCGATGGCGCCGAGACGGTTCATCCCAGCCCAGCACATCGCTGACGAGTGAGTATGGATGCGCTGGCGGCCGCGATACTCCCAGATACCAGCGTCAGGAACGAGCGACACCTTGTCGGCCTTCTCGCCGAGCGTCTCGAGCAGGCCGAACAGGCTTTCGTCACCCGGCCTCGGCAATCTGCGATCGAAGAACAGCGGAAGGGCCGCAAGAATGACGCTGCCATAGGTATCGTGCTGAATCTGGTCGACCGCGGCGTTGCCGATGCGGACGGGGCCGTCGCCGCGATAACCCCTTAGATCCGTCGCGATCCGCTCCTCGAGCGACAGGTTAGGTATCACGCTGTAGACCGGCTTCAGCGGCCCGTCCTGGTTCGCCGCGACTGACAGCGTGAAGCCGATGAAATCTTCCATGGTCTGGGTGGCGCCGACGCGGTTCAGCGCCTTGACGACGAAATAGGCGTCGCGGAGCCAGCAGTAGCGATAGTCCCATGTCCGCCCGGAACCCGGCGCCTCCGGAATCGAGGTGGTATGAGCGGCAATGACGCCGCCGGTCTCCTCGAAATTCGACAACTTCAGCGTGATCGCCGCGCGAATGATGGCTTCCTGCCATTCGTAGGAAATGAAGAGACGCCGCACCCAGTCTCGCCAGTAGTCGCGCGTCTGCTCGGCGAACGATGTCGCGGTCGCCGCGAGGTCACCGGGAAACGGCTCGTCCGGGCCGAACACCAGGTGCAGCGGACGCGTGATCACGAACGGCGTCTCGTTCTGAATCAGCGACAGGGGCGCGTCGGTCGTGACGCGCATCGCTGCATCGCCCTCGACATAACGAATGTGATTGCTGCCGAGCGAAGGCCGCGTAAACGGTTTGCCGTAGGAATGCGTCGGCCGGATCCGGATCGTGATCAGCGGCAGGCCTTTGATCGGCTCGATGATGCGAAACAGCTGCGCCGGCCGGAACACCCGGCCGTATTGCCGAAAGCGCGGTGCGAAGTCGGTGATCCTGACGGCGTTACCTCGCGTATCGGTCAGGATGGTCGAGACGATCGCGGTGTTGCGGACATACTCGGATTGATAGTCGGCGAGACTGTCCAGCACGACATCGCTGAACCCCTTCTCCTCGTCACCCGCAACGAGCCGCGAGAACATCGGGTTGGCGTCGAAATACGGAAAACACCACCACACCAGCCGCGACATCGGATTGACAAGTGCGGCCGTGCGGCAGTTGCCGACCACGGCGAGGTCCAGACCATGATCGATCACAGCGTCGGCGCCTCCTCGCGCCCGGCAAGCTCCATCAACCAGCGCCTGACATCGCGCGGCCGACCGAACTGCCCGGCGACGCCACGCCCCTTGCGGCCGACCGAAAACGACAAGCCCGCGAGATCGGGCATGATTGCGAACACGGAATCGTCGGTGACGTCGTCGCCGAAGAACACCGGCTGACGGTCCTTGAAGGGCGTGTTGTTCATCAATTCGCGCACGCCAGTAGCTTTCGAAAATCCGGATGGCTTGATCTCGACCACGCGCTTGCCGGGCAACACGTCGATCGGCGCTTCCGAGAGGTCGCTCCGGATCGCAGTGACGCGGGCAAAGATCGCCTGTTCGAATTCCTGCGCCTGGCGATAGTGGATCGCGATCGAGTACCCCTTGTCCTCGATCAGGATTCGATCGCTCATGTCGCCGATCGCCGCAAACTTGCGCCGCAGCTCACGGCTCATCGGCTGGGCGCCAATCGCGCAAGCCTCCGACGTCGGCGATACGCGCATCTCTGCACCGTGGCCGCCGACAGCCGGCAGCAGCATCGGCGCAAAGATTCGATCGATGTCGATGATCGAGCGACCGCTGACGAAGGCGAGCGCGCCGCCGGACAACTCAAAGAGACGCTGCAACGCGCTGCGCAAGCCCTTCGGCACAACGACCGCATCCGGCGTCGGTGCAAGATCGAGCAGCGTGCCGTCAATGTCGAACAGGAGAGCACAGCGGTCGAGCGGCGGCAGCACGGGCAGCGGCGCGGACGATTTCGCCGCCGGCAACTTGTGCGGAATGAATTCAATATCTGTCATGCCGCTATTCGACCGCAGCCAGTGGTCGCGCCACGTCTTCAAGCGGTTTGCGCTCGCATGCCACACAAAGACGCCATGCGAGCCCTGCCGCCGCAATCATCAGGATCGACCCAAATAGATAACCCGCAAACACACTGTTGCGTGAGCCCGATTCAATCAGCACGCCGAACAGCGCGGGCCCGATGATGCCGCCGATACCGGTCCCGATGGCATAAAACAGCGCGATCGCAAGCGCACGGACCTCGAGGGGGAACGTCTCGCTGACGGTGAGATAGGCCGCGCTCGCCGCGGGTGATGCAAAGAAGAACACGACCATCCAGGCGATGGTCTGGGTCTGCGCCGACAGCACGCCGATCGAAAACAGATAGCCCGAAATTGCGAGCAGCACGCCTGATAGTGCGTAGGTCAAGGTGATCATGACGCGGCGACCAAGAGTATCGAACAACCGACCGAGCAGCAGCGGCCCGAGGAAATTGCCGACGGCGAACGGCAGGATGTAAAGACCGATCCGATCCGACGCGATGCCGAAGAAATCGGTCAGCACCAAGGCATAGGTGAAGAAGATCGCATTGTAGAAGAAGGCCTGGGCCGCCATGAGCCCAAGACCTAGCACGGCCCGCGCACGGTAGGCGTACACGATGGTATGCACGAACTCGGCGAGCGGCGTGTGGCGGCGCTGGCGCAATGCGATCCGCGCCATGGTTTCGCTCTCACCGGCCGCCAGCGGTTGACCGGCCCGGCGCTCGATGTCCTCGACGATCGCTGCGGCATGGGCGGCATCGCCATGAATCACGAGCCAGCGCGGACTCTCCGGAATCCAGAAGCGCATGATGAAGACGACGAGGCCGAGCGCGGCGCCAATGAAGAAGCACAGCCGCCAGCCGACGTCCGGGTCGAGCAGCGCGGGATCAAGCAGCACCGTGGTGGCAGCGGCGCCGAGCGCTGCGCCGACCCAGAAGCTGCCGTTGATGGCGAGGTCGGTCCAGCCGCGATAGCGCGCGGGGATGAACTCCTGAATGGTCGAGTTGATCGCGGTGTACTCGCCGCCGATACCGGCGCCGGTCAGAAAGCGAAACAGAGCGTAGCTCCCTGCGCTCCATGAGAACGCGGTCGCAGCCGTCGCGAGCAGGTAAATCGCAAGCGTCGTAAAGAACAGCTTGGTACGGCCGAAGCGATCGGTCAGCCAGCCGAAGCCGACGGCGCCGAGCACTGCGCCGGCAAGGTAAGCGCTGTTGGCGAGGCCAACATCGACATTGCTCAGGTGCAGCACCGGGCTCTGCTTCAGCGCGCCCGACACCGAGCCCGCCAGCGTGACCTCGAGACCATCGAGAATCCAGGTGACGCCGAGCGCAACGACGACAAGACTGTGAAAACGGCTCCAGTACAGGCGATCAAGCCGCGCCGGGATATCCGTCCTCACCACGCCTGCGATGGAGTGAGCATCGACCGGGCTCGCTGGGGACCGGCGATCGGACGATTCTGACCCGGAAGAAAACTGGTTTGCGACGCGCGGCGCAGCCATGCCTCGCCTCCCGGCCAAGAAGTCTGCCATGGTCGCTTAACGCGCCAGCGGACCGGCCGGTTCCATCGCAAATTCTTCGGTCCTTCTAGGGCTTAGGCAGCCCGAATGGTCGCCATGAACTGATCGAGCTCCTGGCGCAGGCGTCCGCTTTCGACCGACAGGGTCTTCGCCGAATGCAGCACCTCCGACGAAGCCGATCCGGTTTCGGTGGCACCACGATTGACCTCGGTGATGTTCAGGGCGACGTCCTGGGTGCTCTTGGCAACGTTCTGCACGTTGCGTGCGATTTCCTGGGTCGCGCTGCCCTGCTGTTCGACCGCTGTTGTGATCTGCGCCGCGATGCTCGAGACCTGTCCGATGGTTGCGACGATCTGCTTGATCGCAGCGACCGACTCTGCCGTCGCGGTCTGCATGCTGGAAATCTGACCCGAGATTTCGTCGGTCGCCTTGGCGGTCTGGCTGGCGAGCGTTTTGACTTCGGAAGCGACGACCGCAAAGCCGCGTCCGGCTTCACCGGCGCGAGCGGCCTCGATGGTTGCGTTCAGGGCGAGCAGGTTGGTCTGCTCGGCGATCGCGTTGATCAGCTTCACCACTTCACCGATCTGCTGGGCGGCATGGGACAGCTTGCCGATCCGCGCGTCGGTGTCGCGGGCCTGCGAGACCGCGCCTTCGGCGATCACGCTGGATTCGCGCACCTGACGGCCGATATCATCAATCGAGGCAGACAGCTCTTCGGTCGCACCGGCAACCGACTGAACACTGGACGACGCCTCTTCGGAAGCGCTGGCAACGGTGCCGGACAGGTTCTGCGTCGTCTCGGCGGTGCGTGTCAGCATGCCTGCAGCACCTTCGAGCTCGCGCGCGGACGCTGCGACGTTGCCGACGATAGCGCCCACCGCGGCCTCGAAGTCGCCGGCGAATTTCGCGAGTTCGGCGCGCCGCGCCTCGGCTCCGACCCGATTCTTTTCTTCTTGCTCGGCGGCGTCCCGCGCCGCTTTGGCTACGGCCTGAACCTTGAATTCCTCAACTGCCGCGGCCATCTGGCCGATCTCGTCCTTGCGACCGAGTCCCGGCAGCACGACCTCGAAGTTGCCCGATGCGAGCTCGCGCATCGCCGCGCACATCCGCCGCATCGACGACGACAGACCGCCGCCGAGCGCCAGCGCCAGCACGAGGCCGAACACGAAGCCGCCGGCGCTGAACAGCGTGATGCGCTGCCTGGTATCGGCGATCGTCGCATTCGCGGCCTGCTCGGAGTTGTCCTGCGCCGCGGCGAGATCGTCCTTCAGCACTTTCGAATCGCCGATGATCCGCTCCGCAGTGGTCGACAGATCGGACGCCAGCGTATTGATGGTGCGGGTGTTCTCGACCAGCGCGCCGAACGCGTCGCTGAATTGTTCGAGCTGTTGGGCAATGTCCTTGATGATCGGAACGATCTTGTCGTTGTCCGAGGCGATCTGTTTGAACGCGTTCTGCACGAACTTGATGCGCGCCGCAGTACTGGTCCCCGACGAGGCGTCGGGCTTGGCGATGAAGTTGTTGGCCAGCGCGGTGGCCGCCAGATACTGCGCAAGCAGGTTCTTCGACGCCGTTTGCAGGTCGCCCAGCTCTTCGGAGGCTGCCGTCTCGCCCAGGTTCTCCACTACGTGACGCAATTTGCTGCCGCCGTAGCCGATGCGGTCGGCCGCGATCTGGCTGTTGGCCTTGATCAGATCGACGATTTTCGCAAGCGACGCCGACATGCCGTCGACATCCTTCGACAGTGCGGCAATCTGCTCGCGGTGCTCGGCGCTGGTGTCCGATGCCTTGAATTGATCGATTGCGGCGCGCAGCCGGGCCTGGGCATCGAGCGCGGCTTTGCCGTCGTCTTCGCTGCGGGACAGGATGTAGAGTTGGGTCGCGGCCTGGAACGAACCGAGTTCGCGGTCGACGGAGCCTGCCCTATTCGAGGCGGCGACACCCTGCCGGTATGAGGTGACACTGCTGGTGATGCTTTCGAAGCCCAGATAGGCCGTCGCGATTGAGGCTGCGAAGATGGCCAGCACCGCGACGAAGCCGAGAATGATTTTCCAGCGAAACGACAGGTTCGACAGCAGGGTCATCTTCAATCGGAAGGAGCGAACGCGCTTGGGCATGGCCTGTCCATCAAATCGGCTGGGGAATGGAGAGCGGTGCATGGCCGTGCCGGAAGCGACGCGGCACCCTCAACGCGGGCACAACCCTCACGAAACGCGGGCAAATCGTCACACTATGACTGCGAAAATACGCAGGAAACGATAACGGCTCGTAAACCAAGGCGGTCGCGTAACCCGTTCGCGGGTATGGCGATTCCTATCGCCCGGCTCGTTGCGTTGCAGCGCAACAAAAGCGTCGCGGACGGCTTGGCCGGTTCGCCCGGTGGGGCAAATTGCAAGGCGCATGGCGATTGAGAATGATCGATGCTCGGAGCGATGGCGGCGACGGGCTGACAAATATTCCGGCATCGGCAAGGCGCTGCTCAAAATGATTTTTTTGCGACAGACGAAAATCTAATTGAATTGCGCTGACAGCGACGGCCTACTTCGCTCAAGATAAAGAACGCTGCCCGCGGAAAACGACTGAAGTCCTGAGGAGGATTGTATATGACCGCAGTCAAACTGACGGTGAACGGTAAAGCTGTCTCCGGCGATACCGAAGACCGCACCTTGTTGGTGCACTTCTTGCGCGACCATCTTGGCCTGACCGGCACCCATGTCGGTTGCGACACCAGTCAATGCGGCGCGTGTGTGGTTCATATCGATGGACGCGCGGTGAAGTCGTGCACGGTGCTGCTGGGCCAGGCCGACGGCGCGAACGTCACCACGATCGAGGGCATCGCGAAGGGCGACGAGTTGCACCCGATGCAGGCAGCCTTCCGCGACAACCACGGCCTGCAGTGCGGCTTCTGCACCCCGGGCATGATCATGTCGGCGATCGACATCGTGCAGCGCCACGGCGGCAAGGTCGACGAGCAGACCGTGCGCCATGAACTGGAAGGCAACATCTGCCGCTGCACCGGCTACCACAACATCGTCAAGGCGGTGCTGGACGCCGCGGGGCGCATGAAGGTTTCGCAGGCCGCCGAGTAACGCGGCCGCGTTCGATCGTTT
>Ga0105238_10002277_pt1 | contig 19342 bp, 17 predicted proteins | sample KBSC34metaG_FD_81526 | JGI IMG/M metagenome (GOLD analysis project Ga0105238, IMG submission 81526) | Corn rhizosphere microbial communities from Kellogg Biological Station, Michigan, USA - KBS C3-4 metaG | ecosystem: Host-associated > Plants > Roots > Rhizosphere > Soil | place: Michigan, USA... | reverse complement strand
GACCGGCGGTCTGCCTTCCCGTCCTCTGCCGGAGCATGTGTGATGAAAAGAACCTGGCTTTGCCTTCTCGCCGCGACACTCGCCGGCTCGGCCGCGAGCGGTTATGCCCATCCCGGTCATACGACAGCCTACGGTGACCTGCTCGCCGGTTTCATGCATCCGTTTTCCGGCGTTGATCATCTGCTGGCGATGTTCGCCGTCGGCGTCTGGGCCGCGCAGCTCGGCGGACGGGCGCGCTGGGCGGTGCCGCTCGCTTTCGTCGCGGCGATGGCGCTCGGCGCGGTACTTGCGATGACCGATGCGATCCACATCGATGCCAACGCGATCGAGTCCGGCATCGCTGCATCGCTGCTGGTGCTTGGCTTGCTCGTATTTCGCGCGCAGCGCCTGCCGTTCTCCGCGGCGCTCGCGCTGGTCGGCACCTTCGCTTTGTTCCACGGCGCGGCACACGGCAGCGAACTGCCTGCATTCGCCGATCCGACGCGTTACGCATCCGGCTTTCTCGCCGCGACGGTGCTTCTGCATGCACTCGGCCTGGGTTTTGGCGCGATCACGCGGCATCGTGCGCCGCTGCTCGGCCGCCTCGGCGGTGCGGCCGCGGCGGTGGCTGGCGCCGTCCTCCTGACCGGGACCGTTTAGCGCTCGATTCTGATCACGGGCAGGCCGGAACGCCGGCCGGCGTGGTCAAGCGCTGCAATGCGAACAACTGCGGGGCGAAGAACTGGGCGTTGGATTGCAACGACGCCGTACCGGTCGCACATGCGAAGCTCAGGTGGAGCTGGTAGTCGACCGGCTTGTTGATCTTGGTTTTGTCGAACGCGGAACCGAATTGGGTGCCGAAGGGTTCGATCATTTGCGCCGAGTAGCTGCCGTCGGCGTTGGCGGTGGCGGTACCGATCAGCCAGGTTTGCGTGCCGTCGGTGTTCAACTGGAAATACAGCACCTGCAGCGTATTCGCATCGGACTGTTCGACGAGAAAACCATTGCCGGTCGTCGCCGGGTCGTACCACGCGCCCGACGCCTGCTGCGGAGGAATGACTCGCGTGCCGTAGCCCGGCGGCAGACACCCGAGCCCTTGCAGCGCGGTCAGCCGGTACAGCGGCACTTCCATCGAACCCCAGCCGGCCGGGCCGTCCCAGCGCATGCCGCCGCTGCTGCAACTATCGAAGGTCAGCGCGAAGCGCCCCCAGTGCTGCGAGGTAACCTTGCCCTGCGCATCACGCGCACCGAGGCGCACGTCGGCGAATTCAATGCCGTTGCCGACGACGTCGCCCATGCCGAAGAGCCAGGTCTGTTTGCCGGCGACGCCGGGCGGTGGATAAGTGAAAAAGTATACCAGCGCCTTGTCGTTCGGCAGAATCTCCAGCTCGATCCCTTCGCCGCTGCGCGCGGGGTCGTACCACAGGCCGCTGAACGTCGAGTCGACGCCCGGCGCGGTCGACGCCGGACGCGGCGCGACCTGGCTGTCGAAGCTCGGCGGCACCAGGCTCGGGTCGATCCGGCATGAACCCTGCGTCGTCCCGCCCGCGACCACCGCCTGGCAGCCGCTCTGCAAATTCGCGATCGTGGGCTGCGCGCCGCCGGCCATCCATTGGCGCAGCGCTTCCCACGCGGCGACGCCTTCGGCCGTGGTGAAGCCGCAGTGGGTCGGCGTCGATTCGTTGACGAGTGCGCTGGTCAGCTGCGTCGCCGGCAGCGTCGCGCGCAGCACGGACTGGTGCGCGGGAATGACGAGCTCGTCGCGGCTGGTGTGCAGCGAGATCACTTTCGTCGTCGGATCGATACGCCCGCGGAAATCCGATGCCCAGCGCAGATAAAGCTGGGCGAACGGATCGGGGTCGATGCGTGCAATGCCGGCGTTGATCGCCTGGTCGGAATAGATGACACCGGTCGTGGTGAACGGATTGATGCCGCCAAGCTTGTCCGGTGCGCGCACGAGGTCGGACAGGCCGAAGGTCGCATAGCCCAGGTCGGTGAGGAAGAAATCGTCGCTGGTGATGTGCGCGAACGTCTTCAGCTCGTTGAGCCGCCGCAGCATCGCGTCGTTCTGCAGCAGCGGCGGCAGGTTCACGCCGGTGCAGACGTTGACCGGCAGTAGCGTTTGCGCGAGCTCCGCCTGGTCCTGCAGGTCGGAAAGATTGTCGGGGATGTCGTCGAGGTTGTACGCCCAGGTCATCGGCGCAGCGCCCGTCGGCAGCTGGCCGGCGCTGCTCACGTCCTTGCAGACGACGTCGTAGGCGAGGCGCGCGTCGATGCCGAAATCCCAGGTGCGCGAGCCGGCCGCAGGCGGGCACAGCGAGAGCACGCCGGGCACCGGCGCGAAGCGCGCATCCTCGGCGAGCTTGAGCGAGACCAATCCACCGAGCGAGCCGCCCCAAGGAATGATCGCTCCGGGCGTGCCGACCTTCTGCTTGAACACGGCAAGCAGCTGCGCGTTGTCGTCCGGCGCGTTGAACAAGGCCCAGGCGCGCTGGCTGTAGCTCGACGCGGCGACTGCGTAGCCTTCCTGCAGTTGCAGGCTCGCGAGCGGGCCGAGGTCGGGGTTTGGCATCGGACCGTCGAAAGACAATCCGTGCTGGAACAGCACGAGACTGCCGCCGGACTTCCAGCCGTCCGGTACCTGAATCTGGTAATAGGCGCCGGAGGCGGTTTGACCGTTCAAGGTCTGCACGGCCAGCGCCGGATCGGCGCAAGCGATCAGCCCGGCGATGGCCGCCAGCCCGACTGCAAAATAATGGCACATGTCTTCCGCCCCTCCGCCCTGTTTCCGCTCTACGCGATAATCCGCCTACCTGCCTGAAACGCAAGTTAATCCATCGCGTTTACCTGTTCATCGTTGTTAGCATCCGTTGCGGAGGAGGTTGCGATGAAAATACTGGTGACGGGCGGCGGCGGTTTCCTCGGCAGCGCCGTCTGTGCGCAACTTGCCGCGCGGGGCCACTCGGTGCGTGCCTTCAACCGCTCCGCGATGGCGACGGCCGCGGCAGGCGGCTTCGAACAACGCCGCGGCGATATCGCCGACCGCGACGCCGTGCTCGCCGCGGCCGAAGGCGTCGACGCGATCGTGCACAGCGCGGGCAAGGTTGGGGCCTGGGGACCGCCGCAGGAATATCACGACATCAATGTGCGCGGCACCGACAACGTGCTCGCCGCCTGCGCGCGCCACGGCATCCGCAAGCTCGTGCTCACGTCGAGCCCAAGTGTCGTCCAGCACGGCCGCGATATCGAGGGCGCCGACGAGTCGCTGCCCTACCCCGCGCGTTTCGCCTCGGTCTATGCGCAGACGAAGGCGCTGGCCGAGCAACGTGTACTCGCGGCGAACGGGGCCGATCTCGCCACGGTCGCGCTGCGGCCGCATTTCATCTGGGGCCCGGGCGATCCGAATCTACTGCCGCGTGTGCTCGCGCGTGCCCGCGCGGGGCGACTGCGTCTGATCGGCAAAATCGACAAGCGCGTGGACATCGTCTACGTCGACGATGCGGCGCGTGCGCATGTGCTTGCCCTCGAAAAGCTCGAGATCGGCTCACCGATTGCCGGCAAGGCGTATTTCATCAGCCAGGATGATCCGATCACCCACGTGCGCCTGTTCAATGCCTGGCTTGCCGCGGCAGGACTGCCGTCGGAAACGCGGCGCATCCCGACCTGGCTCGCGCATGGGCTCGGTGCCTCGCTCGAAAGCGCGTACTGCACGCTCGGCATCCGCAGCGAACCGCCGCTGACGCGCTTCATCGTCGAGGAATTTTCCACCTCGCATTGGTTCGATATCTCCGCGGCCAAGCGCGATCTCGGCTACGCGCCGCAGGTCGATTTCGCCGAAGGCATGCGGCGATTGACCCAGCACCTCGCGGCCGCACGCGGTTGATCACGGCGAAAAGCGCGGCGCGACCAGGCTACAATAGCGGCCTGTCTTCGATCCGCCGCACGATGTCCGACCCGCGCACGCCCAATCCGATCCTGCAACGCCTCGGCACCGCACTCGAATTCGCGCTCAATCGCGCGCTCGCGCTCGATGCCGACACGCGGACGCGTCTGAACGCGCTCGAAGGCAAGCGCATCGGCGTCGACCTGCGTGGCACGGGATTGGCGCTCGCCATCTCGGTCGCCGACGGCAAGTTGAAAGTCGGCCCGCATTGGGAGCAGAGCGGCGATCTCAACCTGCGCGCGGCGCCGGCAAGCCTGCTCGCCTTCGCCTTGCGTCGCGGCGACGACGATGCGGTCGCGCCCGGCAAGGTCGAGATTTCCGGCGACGCCGATCTCGCCCGGCGCATGGAGAAATTGCTGCGCGGCTTTCGCCCTGATATCGAAGAAGCCTTCGCGCAGACCTTCGGCGACATCGTCGGCGTGCCGCTCGCGCGCGCGCTGCAGCGCGCGTTCGCGTACGCGCGCGACTCCGCACAGGCCGCGGCGCTGGACACGGCCGAATTCCTGCGCGAGGAAAGCCGCGACCTCGTCGCACCCGCGGAAATGGAAGGCTTTCTCGACGACGTCGATGCGCTGCGCGAACGCGCCGATCGCCTCGCCGCGCGCGTGCAGCATCTCGCTGCCCGCCGCGGAAAGGACGCGGCATGACGACGCTGGGGCAGTTGCCGCGCCTCGCCGGCATCGTCGCGACGATCGCACGTTATCGGCTTGACGAGATCATCGACGGATTCCAGCCGCCGCGCGCGCTGCGCTTGTTGCGCGCCGTGCTGCCGAAGCCGCCGGCGGAGATCGCAAACCAGCCGCGCGGCGCGAGACTGCGCGCCGCACTGATCGACTCCGGCCCGATCTTCGTCAAGTTCGGCCAGATTCTGTCCACGCGGCGCGACCTGCTGCCGCTCGATGTCGCCAACGAACTCGCGCAGCTGCAGGATCGCGTGCCGCCGTTCCCGGGCGACGAAGCGCGGGCGGCGGTCGAGACCGCGCTCGGCGCACCGGTAGCTTTGGCCTTTGCGAACTTCGACTCGACGGCGCTCGCCTCCGCCTCGATCGCGCAGGTGCACGCCGCACGTTTGCTCAGCGGCGAGGAAGTCGTGGTCAAGGTGCTGCGCCCCGGCATCCACCGGCGCATCCGCGCCGACATCGCGCTGCTGCGTGCGCTCGGTGAACTCGCGCAGCGCTGGCATCCGGCCGCGGACAAGATCCGCCCGCGCGACATCGTTGCCGAGATCGAAACCACGCTCGAGAACGAGCTCGATCTGCAGCGCGAAGCGGCGAATGCCTCGCTGCTGCGGCGCAATTTCGCCGCGGGCGACGACGTCTACGTGCCGCGCGTGTATTGGGATTTCACCCACGAGGGCGTGCTGACGCTGGAACGCGTGCACGGCATCGCCGTCGACAATCTCGCCGCACTCGACGCCGCTGGCATCGATCGCGTCGCGCTCGCCGAGAAGGGCGTGCGCCTGTTTTACACGCAGGTGTTCCGCGACAACTTCTTTCATGCCGATGCGCATCCGGGCAACATCTGGGTCGATCCCGCACGTAAAGAGAATCCGCGCTTCATCGCGCTCGACTTCGGCATTGTCGGTTCGCTGCCCGACCAGGATCAGTTCTGGCTCGCCGAGAATTTCATGGCGCTGTTCGACCGCGACTATCGGCGCATCGCCGAGCTGCATGTCGCCGCAGGCTGGATTCCGAAAACCGCGCGCATCGACGAACTCGAAGCTGCCGTGCGCACGGTGTGCGAACCGTACTTCACGCGGCCGCTCAGCGAAATCTCGCTTGGCGAAGTCGTGGCGAAATTATTCTCGGTCGCGCGCCGCTACCAGCTAACCGTGCAGCCGCAGCTGATCCTGCTGCAAAAAACGCTGCTCAACATCGAAGGCGTCGGTCGCCTGCTGCATCCGCAGATCGATATTTGGGCCGTGGCGCGGCCGGTGCTCGCCGAGATTCTGCGCAAGCGCTATGGTGTGCGCCACGCGTGGAAGCAGGTGCGCAAGCGCCTGCCCGAGTGGCTTGCGGTCGCGCCGAAGATGCCCGAGATCGTTTACGCCGCACTCGAACGCGCCGCGAACGGCGAGCTCGATCGCGACACGCAACTGGCCGCGCGCGAACAGGCCGAACGCCTCGCGCGTGCGCAGCGCCGCCAGCTCGCGGTATTGCCACTCGCCGCTGCATCGCTGATCAGCGCGGCATTGCTCTACGCGTTCGACACACGCGGTGCGCTGTGGGCACACGTGCCCGTGTCAGCGTGGGTCGCGCTCGCCGTCAGCACCGTCGCCTTCACAGTGGCATGGCGGCGCGCGCGTTGAACGGCGCGATCGGGGTTCTTTACGAGGACGGTGAATTGCTGGCGGTCAACAAACCCGCCGGTCTGCTCGTGCACAAGAGCAAGATCGCCAACGACGAAACCGATTTCCTGCTCGACCGGATCAAGGAACAGGCCGGCGCGAATCTGTATCTCGCCCATCGCCTCGACCGCGCGACCTCGGGCGTGCTGCTACTGGCGAAATCGCGCGAGATCGCAGGCGAACTCGGCCGTCTGTTCATGGCGCGCGAGGTGACGAAAAAATATCTCGCCGTCGTGCGCGGCTGGCCGGCGGCCGACGGCGTGGTCGAGTATCCGCTGCCCGGCGTGCGCGAGCGCGGTCCGCGCAAACCCGCGTTGACGCGCTGGCGCACGCTCGCGACGGTGACGGTGCCGATCGAAATGGGCCGATACCCCGAACAGCGCTACGCGCTCGTCGAGGCGATGCCGGAAACGGGGCGTTATCGGCAGATCCGCCGGCACTTCCACCACATCTCGCATCACATCATCGGCGACACGAGCCACGGCCGCGGCGATCACAACCGGCTCTGGCGCATCCATTTCGGCATGCACCGCATGCTGTTGCATTCGTGGCGGTTGGAATTTGCGCATCCGGTGTCGGGCGTTCGCGTAACGTTGATTGCGCCGCCCGACGATGTTTGGCAGCGCGTGGCCGAACACTTCGGCTGGCAGGATGTGATCGCAGCCTGAGCGACAGCAGCGTCAGCGCGGCAACGCGAACCGAAGCTTGTTGCGCTCCCGTGCCCGCGCCGCCTCGATCTCGCGATTGCGCGGATCGGACGTGGTGACGAGCGAATCGATAAGCGCTCGCGCAACAGCCGTAACATCTTCGACTGCCCGATCGAACACGGCTTGGTTTACCTTCGACGGTGCGTTAAAGCCGCTGAGCTTGCGCACGAACTGCAGCGCGGCATCGTGCACCTCGGCATCGGTCGCGGGCGGGTCGAAGTTGAAGAGTGTCTTGATGTTGCGGCACATGATGCCTCCGAAGAACTAAGCCGCTTCTGCGTGCAAACGCACGCCGAGCGCGGACGCGACTTTGAGCACCGTCGCAAAACTGGGATTGCCATTCGCGCTCAACGCTTTGTACAAGCTCTCGCGGCTCAGACCGGAAGCGCGCGCCACCTCGGTCATGCCTTTGGCGCGAGCGATGTCGCCCAATGCACGCGCGATGCCGGCGGCATCATCGGGAGCCTCCATGAACCACGCATCGAGGTAAGCAGCCATTTCTTTAGGCGTGCGCAGCTGCCCGGCAACATCATAGGGAACGGTCTTGGTCTTGCGGACGTTTTTGAGTGCAGGCTTGCGCATGAGCTTCTCTCTACAAATTTTCGGCGAGTTCGATAGCAGTCGCGATGTCGCGCTGCTGGCTGGATTTGTCGCCGCCGGCGAGCAGCACAATCAGCTCGTCGCCGCGTTGGATGTAGTACACGCGATAACCCGGTCCGACGTCGATTTTCATCTCCGACACGCCGTGGGTCAGCCGTCGAAACTGACCTGGATTGCCGTGGACAAGTCCGTCGACCCGAGCCTGGATTCGCGCGCGGACAATGGCGTCCTTGAGGGAATTGATCCAATCGAGATAAACCGCGGTCATCCTAACGCGCATGAGATTATTGTATCCCACGAGATACACTAGTCAAGCATCGCTTGATACAATACGTCGACCGTGAAAAGGTAACGCCATGCCCTCCTTCGACATCGTCTCCAAACTCGACCTGCACGAACTGACCAACGCGGTCGACCAGGCCAATCGCGAACTGACCAATCGCTTCGACTTCAAGGGCACGGGTGCGGTCTACGAGCGCGATGACACCGTCGTCACGATGAAGGCGCAGGCCGAATTTCAGCTCAAGCAGATGCTCGACATCCTCAAGCAGCGCCTGACCAGCCGGCAGATCGATATTCGCTGCATGGACGTGGACGATCCCGAGACCAACCTCGCCAGCGCGAAACAGAAGGTGACGCTGAAACAAGGCATCGAACAGCCGCTGGCGAAGGAAATCGTATCGATGATCAAGGGCGCCAAGCTCAAGGTCGAGGCGCAAATCCAGGGCGACAAGCTGCGCGTGACCGGCAAGAAGCGCGACGATCTGCAGGCAGCCATCGCGCTGCTGCGCTCAGCGGATTTGAAGATGCCGCTGCAGTACGAGAATTTCCGCGACTGAGATTCGGCAAAATTCGCTTGCCGCGTGGGAAGATCAAAAGAGTTGCCACGAAGACGCGAAGGACACGAAAAAGAGCGGAAAACTCTCAGACGCTATTTTTCGTGTCTTTTTATCTTCGTGGTCTTCGTGTCTTCGTGGCAACTCTTAGTCTTGTGTGACCTAACCACCCCGATCAGCGTTGCACAGCCGGCCGTCCCGGCAGCGGCATCGATGTCGGCAGGCGCACGGTGAGTTCGGCGGCGACGTCGATGAAGCCGAGCAGATTGGCGACTTCGCGCGGCGTGCGGCCCATAGAGTCCACGGTTTCGGGATCGGCGCGTGCGGCGAGCAGCGCGCGCGCGGGCAAGATGAGTCCGTGCATCGCGCAGGCGTGCAGCGGCGAGACGCCGCGATCGTCCTGCAGATTGACGTCGGCGCGGCCGACGAGGAACAGCGAGAGCAACGATTGCAGATGCTGCTGGTCGCCGACACTGCGCGGTTCGGCGCGCGCGCCGAGCAGCGCGTGCAACGCACTGTCGCCGCGGTCGTCGTGGGCGTCGAGTTCCGCACCTTTGCCGATCAGGAGTTCGAGCGTCTGCCGCGCGCGCGCGGTGTCGCGATTGGCGAAGGCGAACTGCGCAGCGGCGTGTAGTGGGCGCGTGCCGTGATCGTCCTGCGCGTTCACGTCGGCGCCGCGCGCGAGCAAGGCCGAGACGATGTCCGGATACCCCAGCGCCGCAGCGATCATCAACGCGGTGCCGCCGCCCGGCATGCGCTGATCGATGGACAAACCGCGATCGAGCAGCGCCTCGACGACGTTCAGCCGACGCGCGGTGATGGCGGCGGACAACGGCGTCGCACCGCTCGTGGTGCTCTGCGCGATATCGGCGCCGCGATCGAGCAACAGGCCGACGATGTCGACATGCCCCGCACCGGCGGCGCGGATTAAAGCGCTCGCCCCCTTTGCATCCAGGGCGTCGACGGGCAGACCGAGATCGACGAGCTTCGCGACCGCTGCGGCATCGCCAAGCTGCGCCGCGGCAGGCAGATCGGCGGCGCGCAGCGCGCGCTTGGGCAGCTTCCACTCGGCCCAATCGAACCAGGGCCGCAGGCCGGACTGCGGTGAGGCGAGTGCGAGGCCGAGCGGGGTTTCGCCGTTGGCCGCGGCGAGTTCCGGATCGGCGCCGGCGCGAATCAACGCGCGCGCCATCGCATCGGCGAGCGACGCGGGCAATGCAAACGTGGCGAACAGCGGCGAACGGCCGTGGCGATCGCGCAGGTTTGCGTCAACGCCACGATCGAGCAGCGCCTGCGTGATGCGCACGCTGCCGCTGGCGATGCTGCGCGCGAGGGCCGTCTGCCGGCTGGCATCGGCGGCGAAGATGTCGGCGCCGCGTTCGATCATCGTCAGCGCAAGCGCTTCGAGTTCCTCGCGTCGTTCGGGATGGCGGACGAGCGCGTCGAACGCCGGATCGAGCATGCCGACACCGGTGACCTGCGCGCCGGCGTCGACCGCCTCGCGCAGTGCGGTCAGGCCGGTCGGCAGTTGCATGAGCAACGCGGCGGCCAGGGTCGTGCCGCTGGCGAGCTGCGCGTTCGCGTCGAGACCGTGATCGATCAGCCACGTGCGTGCCGCCGGATCGTTGTGTGTAGCGAGATCGACGAACAACTGCGCGCGCTGGGCCATCGGCCACTCGCGCTGAGTGTCGGCGAAATTCTCCGCGATCTGCCAATGGCCGAAGCGCAGCGCATCGAGCAGATGCGCGGGCGAGTCCTCGCGCGACAATGCCGTGGGTGCGGCGGACGTTTCGACGTTGGCCGGCAGTGCGTAGTCGGGATCGAGCAAGGCGACGATGCTCCAGCGCCCAGCGGCGGCGGCGAAATCAACCGCGCGCTTGCCTTCAGGCGTCGTCGTGTCGCGCGAGGCGCCGAGCGCGAGCAGGCGTTCGACGAAGTCGTCGTCGGCATTCATTGATTCCGCGGCGAACATCAATGCGGTGCGGCCGGTGTGATCGGCCTGTTCGAGCGCGGGCGCATTCACACCGAGCACATCGAGTGCGTCGAACGCGCCAGCAAGCGCGGCCTCCATCAACGCGGTGACGCCGAGCGTGTCGGTCGCGTCGATCGCCGCGCCGGACTTGAGCAATAGTGTGGCGATATGGGCATTGTCGTGCTGCGCGGCGATCGCGAGTGGCGAGCGGCCATGGCTGTCCGTGATGTCGACGCGCGCGCCGCGCTTGAGCAACAGTTTGACGACGTCGGTGTTGTCGTCCGGCGCCGCGGCGGCGGCGATCAGCGCGGGCACGGCGCCGTCGACGTCCACAGCGGCGCGGCGTTCTAGCAGGAAACGGACGAGGTCGCTGCGGCCGAGCGCGCAGGCGATCGCGAGCGGGGTGTAGCCCTCGCGGTTGACCGCATCGATCGGCGCCGAGGCATCGCAGAGCAGCGCGGCGACGGTCGGTTCGGCCGCGCGCACGGCGAAGTGCAGCGGCGTGTTGGCTTCGGCGTCGACACACTGCGGATGCGCGCCGTTGGTCAGCAGCGTTATCACGACGTCGGGGCGGCCCTGGTAACTGTCGCGCGTCGCGGCGATCAGCGGCGTCAATCCGGCGTGCACGCGGTTGATGTCGGCGCCCTTCGCGATCAGTGCGCGCAGCAGGGCGAGATCCTGAGCGACGCAGGCGAGCACGACGACCGAGCGTTGGTCGCGATCGCCCGCCGTCGGCACCAGATTCGGATTCGCACCGCGCGCCAGCGCCGCCAGTGCCGCCGCGCCCCGGCAGCTGCGCGCGTGGCGCAGCAGGCTGGCATCGAGTTCGGCCTGATCGACGACCGGCGCAGACGGAGGCGACGGCGTTGTGGTCGTTGCCGCCGGAGCCGCCGCTTCCGTCGGCGTCGGCTCGCTCAGCACCGGTTCGCGTCTTGGTGCCGCGTCGCGGCGTCTGCGGTCCGAACGCAACAGGTCGCGCTGCGCGAGCGCCACCTGCAGGCTCGCGCGTACGATCAACCAATGAGCGAGCGGCGCGAGGACGGCAGCGTAGACGCCAAGTGCGATCCAGCGCGTGGTTTCGGGCAACTCGACGCCGACTTCGGCGATCGCAAACGCGCCGAGCGTGAGCGCGAACAGCGCAAGCGAAACGATCAGCCCTTGTGGGAAGAACAGGTCGTCGCGCGCGGTGAGGTGATGGGCGAGGTCGACGCTGCGCTCGACCGTCGCGGCCGCGGGCCGACGCCGCGCGCTGAGTTCTTCAAGCAGCGGCGCCAGGCCGAACGCCGGCCACGCGCGCCACGGCGCCAGCAACAGCACGAACACCGCCGCCGACAGCAGCAGCGCAGCGCCGAGCGAGGCACTGGTGAGGATCAGGCGTGAAGGAAAGAATGCGACGAGTGCAAAGATCGCCGTGTACGCCGCGAGCAACAGGAAATACCCCGCGGCGCCGCGCGCGAGGCCGGCGGCATCGGACATCCGATGCCCGGCGCGCAATGCATGCACGACCGCCGCCATCATCAGCGCATTGCCGGCGAGCAATGCAAGCACGATCGCGGGGTGACGAACGAAGACGGCAAGCGAAAATATGGCCAAGGCCGGGGCGAACCAGGCAAGATCGATCAGCAGGTTTTTGAGGCGCCCGGGCTTGGGGTTCGACATTACCGTTGCGGTCTGCGGTGGGGAAAACGTCGCGAGTATACCGAGAAACAGTACGCAGTCTGTTAGCAATGTATAACGAAAAGTCACAGGCACCAATGGGTCGGATCGTTGCAAAATACCGGTTCGATTTTCGATCCGGCCATAAGCCATCCCGCAGTACGGAGTTCCCATGATCCGCCATGCATCCGCCCTGATTCTCGCCGCATCATTCCTCGCCGCCGCGCCATTGTGCGCACAGCCGACGACGAGCAAGTTCGATGCACCCGCGCCGCCGCCGCCGTTCACCGACTTCCGCTACGAGTCGCCCGGCACCACGCGCAAGATCACGCCGGCGGATCTGCCCGCGCCGTATGCGACGCGCGGCGTCGGCAACGGTCCGCGCATGGTGCCGCGGCCGGCGGACGCCTGGCCGAAAGCGCCGACCGGGTTCAAGGTCGAATTGTTCGCCTCCGATCTGAAGAACCCGCGCCAGATTCGCATCGCGCCGAACGGCGATATTTTCGTCGCGGAAACATCCGCGGGCCGTATTCGCGTATTCCGCGGCATCGGTGCGGACGGCAAGCCGCAGCGGCAGGAGGTCTTCGCCAGCGGGCTGAACGATCCGTTCGGCATCGCCTTCTACCCGCCGGGCGCGGAGCCACAATGGCTTTACATCGGCAACACCGACGCCGTGGTGCGCCTGCCCTATCGCAACGGCGACCTACAGGCGCGCGCCAAGCCGGCGAAGCTCGCCGACTTGCCGACCGGCGGCCACTCGACCCGCGATGTTGTGTTTTCGGCCGATGGCAAGCGCCTGTTCGTGGCCGTCGGCTCGCGCTCGAACGTCGACGATCCCGACACCACGCCCGAGGAAAAACTGCGCGCGAATATACTTGTATACAAACCCGATGGTAGCGAGCGCAAGGTGTTCGCTTCCGGCATTCGCAACCCGGTCGGCTTGGCGGTCGATCCGAAATCGGGCGAATTGTGGACCAGCATCAACGAGCGCGACATGCTCGGCGACAACCTCGTCCCCGACTACATCACCCACGTGCAGGAAGACGGTTTCTACGGTTGGCCATGGTGGTACATCGGCGCGAACCAGGACCCGCGCCATGCCGGCAAGCGAGCCGACCTCAAGGACAAAGTCATCGTGCCCGATGTGCTGATCCAGCCGCACAGTGCCTCGCTCGGCATGGTGTTCTACGACGGCAAGCAATTTCCGGCCGAATACCACGGCGACATCTTCGCCGCCGAGCACGGCTCGTGGAATAAAGCAGCACGCGCCGGCTACGAAGTGATCCGCGTGCCGCGCCACGGCAGTACGCGCGCGAGCGGCGAATACCAGGATTTCCTCACCGGCTTCGTGCTCGACGACGGGACGGTGTGGGGCCGCCCGGTCGGCGTCGCCGTCGCGCCCGACGGCTCGCTGCTCGTCACCGACGACGGCTCGGGCTCGATCTGGCGTGTGAGCTACGCCAAGCCCTGAGCGTCGCGTCGGACGCTGCTTCGTGGTTTAATTCGCGGCCACGCAGCGGCGCTCATAATTGCCGCAAGCAAGGGCGCGTTCGCGGCATCGGGCGTGTTTGCTGCCTTGATGAATCCGGGGCCTGTAGCACAACGGTTAGTGCAGGAGACTCATAATCTCTTGGTTGCAGGTTCGAATCCTGCCGGGCCCACCATTCACCAATCCAGCGCCACCTGACAGACTCTCTGCCGAGACGAAATCGGCGGGCTGCTGTTGGAATTAATACAATCGGGGCAGCTCCGACCGAAGCAGACGTCGTGCCGTCGCGGCTCGTTGTCAACGAATGGATACTTTGGGAGCTTTCGTGCCTAGCCTTCGATGTAGGCCGCCAATTCCTCCGGCTTTCCCAGCGGGAACGCTCTTTTGAAAAACGCGAGGAAAGCGGAGACGCGTGCGCTGAGAAGCCGCCGCGACGGGTACAACGTCCATAGCTCGATATCGCGCCCGTCGACATCGCCCCATTTCACTAGCCTTCCCGTAGCAAGGTCGCGGTTGACGAGAGAGATGGGAAGCCGCGCGGCACCGATGCCGGCGCGTGCTGCGTCACGGATCATGATGAGTGAAGACAACCGGAGAACCGGGTCGATCATGATGCGCGACTTTCCGGTTGACGTCGTTACCTCCCAACTGACGGCTTGGTCGCCCATCGCACGCACGACAGCCGGGGTAACTCGTTTGGCTGTTGGCCGGGCCAAGGTCGGGCTTGCAACGACGATCAGCCGATCGCGCAGGAAGACTCGCCCGATCAGCGTTTCGTCCGGATCGGGATTAACGCGGATCACCAGGTCGTAACCTTCTTCCACCATGTCGACCATCCGATCTTCTGTCGTGACTTCCAGCCGCACTTCCGGGTGATTCAACGCAAACTCGGCCGCGAGTCTCCCCATCGCGGTCTGTGCGAACAGCAGCGGCGCGCTGATTTTCAGCTTTCCGCGCGGCGTTTCGCCTCCCGAAGCGATGGCCACCGTGGCCTGATCGAGTTCTGCGAGCAGTGCGCCGGTTCGCTCGTGAAGCGCCCGTCCTTCTTGCGTGAGCTTCAACGCATGCGCACCCCGCTCGAACAGGCGCAATTTCAGGCTGTTTTCCAGTTCTGCCACGCGACGTGACAGCGTGGCTTTCGGACGCCCGGCGGCGCGTGCGGCCCGACCAAATCCTCCATGCCGCGCGACCAGATTGAAATCCGCTAGGGCGAGCAAGTCCATTCTGTTCCACCAATGAGACAGACGGTCCAAATATAGCGGCTATCGGACCGCGTGTGAACCATCCATTATTCGCTCCACCTCAACCGCAACGTGGAGAAACATCATGACCATTCTCGTTACCGGTGCCACTGGCACCATCGGCCGCAATGTCGTCGAACAACTCGTCAAGCGCGGCGCCGACGTGCGCGCTCTCGTCCGCGATCCCAGCAAGGCCAACTTCCCGGACAACGTCAGCGTCGCCCAGGGTGACCTGCTCGACGTCGACTCGCTGCGCAGCGCATTGTCGGGTGTTTCCACCTTGTTCTTGCTCAACGCCGTCGTACCCGACGAGTTCACACAGGCGCTCATTGCGCTGAATCTTGCTCGCGAAGCCGGGGTCAATCGGATCGTCTACTTGTCGGTGATCCACAGCGACCTTTACGTGAACGTTCCGCATTTTGCGGGCAAGTTCGGCGTCGAGCGGATGATCGAGCAGATGGGTTTCAACGCCACCATCCTGCGTCCGGCGTACTTCATCAGCAACGATCTCACCATCAAGGACGTAGTGACGGGTTACGGCGTCTATCCGATGCCGATCGGCAGCAAAGGGCTCGCCATGGTCGACCCACGCGATGTCGCCGAAATCGCCGCGATCGAACTGATCCGCCGCGACCAAGCCAAAGGGCAGCTTTCGCTGGAGCGCATAAACGTCGTCGGTCCCGATATGTTGACCGGCAACGACATCGCCGGGATCTGGTCCGAGGTGCTGGGTCGACCGGTCGCGTACGGCGGCGATGACACGGCGGCGTTCGAGCAGAACCTTCGCCAATTCATGCCGAAGTGGATGGCCTACGATATGCGGCTGATGGGCGAGCGCTTCCTCAGCGAGGGAATGATTCCGGAGGTGGGTGACGTGCAGCGTCTGACCGGGATGCTCGGACGCCCGCTGCACTCCTATCGCGATTTCGCAACCGAGATCGCCGCCGCGGTGTAACAACGATCGCATCCCGGCATCAAGAACTCCTCAACGACCGACGATTCGCGGGGTGCCTCCTCGGAGGCACCCCGTTTGGAGGCAACCCGCAATGAACATAAAAAACGAACATTCAAAGATACTGGTACTTGGGTCAACCGGCGGCACCGGTCGTTTAATTGTCCAGCAAGCGCTCGCTCGCGGACACGACGTCACGGCGCTCGTGCGGTCTGCCGAGAAGGCTATCTGGACGGCGCGCAACTCATCGTCGGCGATGCTCGCGACGAACAAGTGCTGCGTAACGCCGTCGCCGGCCAGGATGTCGTCATCAGTGCCCTGGGAACAGCGGCCAGTCCGTTCCGCGAAGTCACTTTGCTCTCGGACGCGACCCGCGCGCTCGTCAGCGCCATGAAGGCAGAAGGAGTCTCCCGTTTGATTTGCATCACGGGACTCGGAGCCGGGGACAGTGCGGGCCACGGCGGCTTTCTGTTCGATAAAGTCATCTTCCCGCTGCTCTTGCGGAAGGTGTACTCAGACAAGAATCGGCAGGAAGCAATTGTCAGAAGCAGCGGGCTTGACTGGGTTCTCGTGCGGCCGTCGGTTCTCAACAATAAGCCCGGACGCGGGACGACGCGTGCGCTCACGGACCTCTCCACGTTCCACGGCGGAACCATAGCGCGAGAGGACGTCGCGCATTTCGTATTGGATCAAGCGCATTCGAATGCTTGGCTGCACCGCGCCCCGCTCATCTCGTGGTGATCTAGTGCGAATTCTAGGTGGCGAGAAACCGCCGACCGTTGCTACTAAATTCAAACTGCCTAAGGTCTGACGTCCGCTTGTGGCCGAAGTCAGTCGCCAGCAACCGACCCATTGCGGAAGTTCAACAGATAAAGCAACTCGTTCTTTGGTTCAGGGCTCGCGATGCCGACGCCGCTGTGCGACGTCAGCATATTTGCGCTGATTTAGCTGTCAGCGCCAGCGGCGATCAATCGTGAACTCTCCGCGGCAGCCTTGCGTCACCCATACACCGGCACGGTTTGAGCCCCAGTTTTCACCTTCGATGCAACGCGTCTTCGAGAGTTGGCGCTTGAGCGTTGCGTGGCCAGCACCGCCCAGATCGACCTGACAGAAGTGGTTTTGTCCGTCCCGGCTCTCGCAGGAGACCGAGAAGCGGTGATTCCAGCTCGAATCAGGCTGCCAACCGCTTGCGCTATCGCGTTCATAGTCGCGTCCGTCGTCACGTCGGTCACGGCCGTAACCGCGGTCATCGGCCGAGACGAACCGGCCCGAACAGCCGCGATCTACCCACAAGCCGCGCTGATCGATGCCCCAATTTTTCCCACGCTCGCATTGCGTGTCCGAAAGCTGACGCTCCAGTCGGGCGTCGCGCCAAGGCACGATGCAACGCTCGCGCTTAAAATCCTGGCTGGTGCATTCGACCGCGCCATCGCGGTCATGTCGTCGATCTTGCGCCTTGACACTCGCAGATGCGGCAAGAGTCGCCGCCGCGAAAATAAGTCCAATTCCGATAACTGTAGTGCGCATGATGTCTCTCCCGTAATTGCCCAACACAGTAGATACACCGGATGTGCGGCTGTTTCCGTACGGCAGCGCACACAGTATTGGAGCCAATGCCGCGGTTGCCCGACGTTGTGGCCGGCACGTTGACACGCACGATTGCAACACCCCGTAGCAAATACTTTGTGTGCGCTGCCGTACAGAGGCGAGCCGTGCCCGCTGCCGGCACCGCCGACCGCGCATTATTTCGTCGCCTCGAAGGCCGAGTGGCACGAGATGCACGACAACTTGCCACGGTTCGCGGAGCGCTAGGCAACGTCTGCTTCTGGCCGAAGCCGTTCGTCTGCAGGCGACCCGGCGCGGACGTCGCATACCGCGAGCGGCAGCCTAGTAAGTCATCCCTCCGAACGGATCTTCGATCGAAGGACTCTGCGGCGTCAGCAACTCCGCACCGTTTTCCGTCACCAGCAATTCGTCTTCGAGGCGCACGCCAAACTCGCCCTTGATGTACACGCCCGGCTCGTTGCTCAGCGTCATGGCCGCCTTCAGCTTCGGTGCCAAGTCCCATCCGAACATGTCGTTCTTCACGAAGTACGGCCACTCATGTCCATCCATGCCAATGCCGTGCCCGAGGCGATGGGTGAAGTAAGTGAAACCCGGCCCGTAGCCCGCGTCCTCGATCACTTTGCGCGCCGCGGCGTCCACCTCTCCCGCCACGATCCCCGGCTTGGCCGTCCTCAACGCGGCTGTCTGTGCGGCCTTGACGATGTCGAAGACCTTCTTCATCTTGTCGGTCGGCTTGCCGAGCACGAACGTGCGCGTGATATCGGACTGGTAGCCCTCCACCGTGCAGCCGTCGTCCAGCATCAGTATCGAACCCTCGCGCAAGGTCTGCGGCCTGGCCGAGCCGTGCGGGAGCGCCGTGAACTCGTCGATGTTGAGCGAGGCCTCGCCCGGAAAGCCCACCTGCTTGTAGCCCAGCTGCACCAGGTTTTCGACGTCCGCATTCGTCATTCCCGCGCGCACGGACTGCGCCACGGCGCGATAAACCAGCAGCGTGGCCTTCGACGCCAGGCGCATGCACTCGAGCTCATGCGCCTCCTTGATCATGCGGCAGCCGGCCGTCACCGCCGTGGCGCTCTTCAGCGTCAAGTGCGGATTCGCCGCCCGGATCGAATCGGCAAAAACAAACTTTGTGTTCTCGTCGATGCCCAACGTGCCCGTTGCCATCCCGCGGTCGCGCAATCCCTTGCCCACCAAGACAAACGGGTTCTCGTCCTCCTGCCAAGTCAGCACCTCGGCGTCTTTGCCGAGCGGTCCCGAGTCCAGCTTTTCCCTTGCGCGCCCTTCCTCGAACGCCGGCGTCACCACGAATGGCTTTCCCTTCGCCGGAATCACCAGCGCCCACAACCGCTCGCCGCTGCCACCCAATCGCATATCGGCGAAGTAGAGCCCCGAGGTGCCGCTGGTGATGAGAATGGCGTCGATCCTGTTCGCCGCCATCAGTCGCTTCGCCTTTTCGATGCGCGCCAGCCGCTCCTCGTTGGTGAACGGTCGCGCTTGTGCGGATAAGTTCGGCAAGCGCTCGATCGCGAGAAAGGATCGCGACGGCGCAGGCTCAGCGCTCGCGTAAAACGGCTTTGAGACCAGGACGGCGCCGGCCGTGGTCATGAGTCCTGTGGAAAGAAAACCGCGACGGCTGGATGGCATGGTTCACCGGCTCCTGGAAGGATATGTGTGGCTTGAGTTTGCGGCCGGCTTCATCGTGTTATGTCGCGCCGGGTAAGTCAATTTGCATATACGACCGTACCCCGTCGGCACACGCGACATGGTAGGCGGTTTCGCTGCGTATCGTGCTGTCTGGATTGAAAGCGATCGCAGTCAGGCGATCGGGCTTCTGGTGCGAACAACGGGGTCCAACCCCTTGGCGGTCACCCAATGTGCGCCACCCTTGACCAGCTCAAAATGCTCCGCGGCCGAACTCGGCTGTCCAGAAGCGACCGAGGCTGTGTGAAAACCTCAGCCCCTTGGTAACGTCGGCCGTCGTACGTCGATTTAATGAGAGCCTCGATCAATCGAACGTGTCCAAACCGGACGCTGGAGGCTCACATCTGGTCAAT
>Ga0105238_10002276_pt1 | contig 19349 bp, 14 predicted proteins | sample KBSC34metaG_FD_81526 | JGI IMG/M metagenome (GOLD analysis project Ga0105238, IMG submission 81526) | Corn rhizosphere microbial communities from Kellogg Biological Station, Michigan, USA - KBS C3-4 metaG | ecosystem: Host-associated > Plants > Roots > Rhizosphere > Soil | place: Michigan, USA... | reverse complement strand
TGCCTGGTACCTAAGATCCAAAGTGGCTCTGGAACTGTTTCCCATCTAGGTGGAACCAACTACTCATGCCTGGATCCGCCCCGGTGCTTACGATAAGCCATGAAGCAAACTCAACACTTGGACGACAGCAAGGAATGTGTTGATTGCCGTACGATCTTACGCGTGGGAACTCCCGTGTGTGGCGCCTGCGGGGGGGTCGACTTCCGCACTCGCGCTAAATCTAGATTCCCCTACGACGCGATCGCGGCTTTCATCGGAGTCATCGCCGTGATCCTCTTTTGGGTGGTGCGCGGCTAACGTTCAATAGTGAAATCGGTATCGTACCTGGACGTAAATCTGCCGGGGATCTGCGTAGTGCGTTCCTCCAAACGTCTCACTGTTATCTAGTAGAAAACGCCGGTTCGCTAAATTCAGCGCGGTCACGCCAATGCTGAGATTCTCGCCGATCGCCTTGCCCAGCGAAAGGTCGAAGGTGGTGTGCTCTCCTAAGTGCGCCGGGATGTCGCTGGACCCGTCCGTAAATCCGGAGCCGTAGTACACGTTCCCGCCGGCCGTAGTTCGCCAGGGCAACCGGAAATTAAAGCCCGCATGGAGCGTATGGGTCTGATCGTGATCCAGCAGGAAGTAGCCGCTCGCGGGAGCTGAGAAATCGGTCAGACCGCCGCTGATGGCGCCGGAACCCTGCGCATGGGCGTTGGCGTAGCTAAGGTACACCTCGCCCCGCCGAGCGATCTGCGGGGAGTGAATCGTAAACTCCCATCCATACAGCCTGGCCCCGTCGATCGTCAAGGGGAAAAAGATGTTGGAGTTGCCAATCGCGTTGTGATCGAAGTAATTCCGCGCGCGCTGATGATAATTGTTCACATCAAACGCCCAGCCGCGCAGTGGAATGGTGAGCCCGAACTGGTGTTCCTGATCGCGCTCGCCGCGCAGAGGAATGAAGTCGAGCCCCTGCGACAGTGCGAAATCCAGGAGCGGACCGCTTACGGTGGAAAGCGGCGGCGCCTGGTAATACTCGCCCCAGAAGCCTCGAAGGACCCAATTCAAATGCGGGATGCGAATCGCCCCGCCTAGCCGCGGGCTGGCCGCATTCTCTGCGATAGCGCCACTGAAGTGCGTAAACCGCGCTCCCGCTGTGAACGTGAGCCAGTCCAGCGCTTTGTACTGCTCTTCCACGAATGCTGTTTCCAGATGACCGGATGTATTGTTCCTCTGGGCGAGCGAAAGACCCGACCCATCATTGGCGAACAGATTTACGGACTCGTTGTCATTCTGGCCGAAGCCATATAAACCGATGCTCGCGTTGTGACGCTTGGTTACGGCATTGAAAACGATTTGTGCGCCCGCGTACAGCGAGCCTCGATGCTGCGTGGTGCTGATCGGTGTGTCGTTCGGACCCCCGTCGTAATTGGCGCGATTGTAGTGATAGAACGGCGATACCGTAAGGACCATACCGGGCCGAAATGTATGCGCCCAGGAGAGACTTCCTAATGCGTCGCGTTCTCGTTCCAGATCGCGGACTCCGGCCGTCTGTGCATCCGGATCGTTGGGAATCTGATAGTCGTCGCGCCGCAGCGACGTCACGAACCGGAACTGATTGCTGGCGTCCCGATTGTAGACAAGCGTGGCCATGCCACCAAATCCCAAAGCACGGTCGTGTAAAACGTCAGGACCGGGGGTTTCCAGGCCGTAGTCGCTACGATTGCCGTTGACGCTGCCAAAATAGGCGAACTTCTCCGTGTGACTGCCGAAATTCACCTGATCGTTGGTTTGGTGAAAGGTGCCATAGGTCGCGAACAGCTCGGCTTCATTGCTCCGTTCGAACCCCGTTCTCGGAACGATATTGAAGACGCCGTACGTGCGATCGCCGTATGCCGAGGAATAGCCGCCGCGCTGCGCTTCCAGATAGTCGATGTCCTTGGGATCGATCTGGGGTCCGATATTGCTCGCGATGTTGGTGTTCGGAATGGGCACGCCGTCGATCGCCCAGGTCACCTGGTGTCCGCCGCGCACATGCAGCTGGTCGTGGGTCACCCATGCTCCCGGAACGTAATCCGTGATCGCGGTCAAACTGTTGCTCAAGTCCGCGCCCGGCGTCATCGCGATTTCGCTGCGGCTCACGATCGTAGTGGGCGTCATTTGTTCCGGACTCACGGCGAGGGCTGACTCCGCGACCGTGACTTGTTCGCTCCTGGTTCCGATGGCAAGCTGGAAGTGCACCACCGGAGCGCTGCCTGAGGTGACGACAATCTGCTGCCGGGATGACGAGAATCCTTGCGCGGTAATAGTTACGTCGTACGATCCTACCGGGAGAGCAGTCGCTTCGAAAGCGCCATCGGCATCTGTCGCGAGGTTTTGGAAATACTCTGAGCTGCTCGACTTGACCACAACCTGTGCTTTTTGGACAGGGCGATGGTCAGGATCGTGGACCACTCCGCGAATCGTGCCGAAAACGGCGGCCCAGATTGCGATGGGAAACAGAACGACGGCACACAGGCCGAATACACGAGGAGACACAGGACACCTCCCTCAGACCTTCAGACTTTCAGGAACAGAGCGTTAGGAGACGAAGAAGGCTGGAGGGCCACGGTGCTGGCGCGGGGAGTGGAACAGAACCTTGGACGGCGTTTCGTTCGCTAGAACGTTAGCGGAAGTGCTCGGATGCAAGACGCGTGAAACGAGAGGCATCGCCACCGTTCCCACATTTGGCGAAGCCGTAACACCCCTCGCGCCGGGGAAAACACTACACGGTGAGGATTGCAGTGCAGGACCAGAAGAGGATCCCCCAGCCGCCAAGGAGCAGTGGTGCTTACCGGCTCGGCGGCAGCAGGCAGGCAGACCTGCCTCGGGGTCGGAAGCGAATGCGGACGGCGGAATCAGCGATAAGCTGAACAGAGTTAACAACGCGATGGCAAGAACCCGGCGCACGACCGCATGGTACATCCGGCGGGCTCACGGCGTCAACGCGCGTTGGTTGAATAGGACGAATTGGGGGGCCAGCCCAGAGCGCGGAGAAAATACTGCACCTCTTCCAAAAGACGCGCCTGGGGAAAACGTCAAACCACTCGGAGGATGGGGTCTGACGTACTTGGCCCCTGGTCCTAAGGACGTACTGTGCCGACCGGCAGTTTCGTAAAATCTTCGGCGCGCCAATCTTCTGCAACCAAATCGGCTTACGCCCCAGCGAGTTCCGCTAGAACCTCCGCATCCAGAGGCGTGCTCAGTTCCAGGCCCATCACATATACGCCATCCCGCCGCGAAACGTGTCTCACCATCGCTGAACCGTCCAGATTCAGCGCGAATGCCTTAACTCGAACGAACGAGCCCACGGGAATGCGCGCGGGCAGCACAAATCCCAGTCCTCGTTCCGAGACGTCGATACACTTGCCTAGAACAGAATTCCTTTGTCCGTCGAAGGTCTTCCAGGAGACTGAGATTAAGCCGGAATATTTGATTCGCGGATGGAGGCGCTTGTCTGATGCTCCCCCCTCCACGATTCTCGCGATTCCGTAAGCTCCCATGAGTCCATCTTACGGCTGACATAGGGTAAAAACGATCAGATTTAAGCCCTAAGCGCCTTAGGTACTTTAGTGCCGTTTTGTGCGGTTTCGGGGCGGGGCGTCACGAGAAACCGGGCTACTGCCTGTCGTAGACCGCCACGTTGTCCACTTTGTCGCCTCGCGTGTTGATGCCCTTATAGCTGATGGTCATGGTCTTCCCATCTGGTGAAACCACGCGGCGGGCTACACCAACTTCCTTGCCGGCGTGCTTTAGCGTAGCGGCTGACGTGAAATCATCCACCCGCGACAGTGCAACTACATCCACATCGCGAGATCCCTCCACTGGGTAATCCTTGCCATCGTAGTTGGCAGGATACCCAACCGTCGTGGTCATTCTATCGGCCCAGGTTGTCGTCACATTGGTCTGCACCCCGTTGGGTTGCGCTTTGTATATCCGCGTTTCCGCAACCGGTGGGGGGCCCGGCCTGAACGTGGATTTCGCCACATTGAGCTTCCAGGTTCCGATACTGGCGTCAGCGGCCCAAATCCCTGAAGCACTCAGCACAACCACGAGTAATCGGTTAAACAGCATACGATTCTCCTAAGGCCGAGCATACATGGTATTGCGCTCGGGAGATAGGGCGGCTGTTATTTCTCGGCCAGCAGACGCCCCACCTCGACGTTGAACTCATCCTTCGCCTGACGAAACAGATCGCCGCTGCCGGCACTCGGAAAACCGGAGTGAATGCCGCGGACTAAACCCTGGCGATCGATGAACAGAGTTGCCGGCCAGGTATTCCAGTTGACCAACTGCGTGAGTTTCGCATTCGCCTCATCGGGGTCGCCGCACAGCAGCACGGGAAACTCCAGCCCGTACTTCTTCACGAATGCGCGCAAGCGAGTGGGATCTTTGAGTTGCTCGGTCTCTTCGAATGAAAGCGAAACAATCTCCACTCCCTGCCTGCCGAACTTGCGGTACATCTCGGCCAGGAAAGGAGCCTCATCGTGACAGTTGGGGCACCAACTGCCCGTAATCTCGACCACCAGGACCTTGCCGCGGAATCGGGCATCCTCATTGGAGACGACGTGCCCGTTCAGGTCCGGAAAACTGAATCGGAACGGTTCGCGCGGGTCCTTCATGGAGGTGTGTAGATTAGGGTCAGTGGGCTCCGGAAGACCCTTGGCTCGGGCAGCGGCGGGACGATAAGCAGTCAGCTTGGTTTTGCCGTCCTGCAGGATATCCAGGGTTCCGTCGCTCGCGGGGGTGATCTCCAGCAGATGCGCGCGAGCGCCGTCGAAATGGCTGAGCACGAACTTGCCGTTCTGGAAGGCGCCGCTGATAGTGCCGGTGTCTCCGTCCACACGCAAGATGGTCGCGGAGACTTTGCCGGACTGCTGCGCTCCTGTTTGTTGCACGATAAAGCGCCAGGCCAACTCACCTTTCCCGCTCTTGTTGGGAATTTCCCAAACACCGTCGATAGAGGGGATAACTCCGGCAACCGGGGTTGGCTTAGCGGCGGCCGCCCGTGTCGCCCGAATCGCGAACGGACCCTTCATGCGCCGTGTACCGGCGTATTGACCTTCAAGCACGCCATCTTTCAGCGTCGCGTCAAGAGTCGCCGCGTAGTAGTCCCAATAGAGGACCAGCTTCCCGTTCTCGAAGCGGCCCTGCGTCGAGGCGTACCGATCGTCGCCATTGAAGAAGGACGCGGTGACGTTCGTGCCTGAACCCGAAATCTCCAACGGAAAAGGCGTTTCGACACCATTGATCTGAATGGTTGCATCCCACCGCCCCGCGATTGACTGGGTGACAGGTTGGGTGACGGATTGGGCCAGGGTGGATGAAGCCAAGGCCAGAAACGCTACGGCGAGAGTCTTGCCATTCATGGAGTAAAGGTATCACGACAGCTTCGCCGCTGGGCGGTCCGGGCTGGACATTTTGAGGGGCTCTGGGCTCGTATAATGTTTACTTATCCGCCAGTCGAACAAAGAGGAGCAGCATGCCCTTGATACTTCTTTGCCTGCTGATAGGCTCGAGCGTAGCGTACGCAGGGAGTCCCGCCAATTGGAGCGCGAATTATCCTCCCTGCAACCGTCACGCGGAGCTGCTGCAAGCGGGGCATATGGATCTCGGCGTGCGAGTGGCTACTTCGAATCACGCGCTCGCCCGACAGTTCCGGCGTGCGATGGATAGCTGGGCCCGCATCCTCGATCTGGACTGGCACGAAGACGATACGCAGAACTGTTCCATTCAGGTTGTCGATGGAGAGCGGCAATTGTTCCAGCCCGACGCCGTCGCGGCCAGATCGCAGTTACCCGACCGGCCTTATTTCGATGGCTGGATCGCCTTCAATCCGGGACAGACGCTCAGTGAGACTGAGCTGTACCGCATATCGCTGCACGAGATCGGGCATGTGCTCGGATTGCAGCATAGCTTAAACGCGATGTCAGTGATGTATGGTTTCAATCTGGACGATCAAGATTGGCTGGACCTGACCGACCTGACGGCTTTAGCCGCGCACCACAAACTCCGTATCGCGACTCCCGACAAGCCCGTTAAGTTGACATCCACGAAAGCTCGGCCATAAACCAGCAGGGGCGGACCATCGCCCTGGATGGTCCGCCGCCACGTGTTGCTCCGTGCCCGATTTACTGGCGAACAGGAGACTCCCGGCTCAGCCGGCTTTCAAAATTGGCCGCAGCGGGCGGAGCTTTGAAGTCGCCCGTTAGAATCTCACGATTCGTGGCCGCTTTACCGTAGAGTTCCTTATTGGCGTCCTCATCCGGACGAAGCGTTGCGCCTTCCAGCGAGATACCTGCGAACAGCCCGCGTGAACGGGAATACGACAGCATCTCGGCATGCAACATTGCATCCGTCTGAGCGCTGGCAGCGCGGCCAACCGGACCGGCAGTGGCTGTTGCATCTCCGCCAATCGTAAACTTGTCAGCTAACAGGTGCTTCATGCCACCGTCGTTCATGACGAGCAGGATCACGTCGGTTTCCGATGCGCCGATCTGAAATCCTACGCTGCCACCTTCAACCCGCATCGCCGCGGGAGCGCTCCAGGCGGTCCCACCGCTGCGGCGGCATGCCGCGAACCCGCGGCCAAACTTCGCGCCGAGGATGAAGCCGGCCTTTTTCATTCCGGGTACGACGACCACACAACGTGCCTTGTCGAGTAGATCTTGAGGAATGCCCTTGTCGGCGGCTTTCATCATATCGGCTAGAGTGTCGGCCGAAGCGTCCAGCCGGTCTGCAGTTTTGGCCTCCCGGTCTTCCGCGTAAATCGCGGTAGTGAGAGTTCCTGCAATCGCAAAAACAAGTGGAATCGAGATCCGCATTGGTGATTCTCCTGGGCCCTGTAAAGCACGGGTACTTCCAAAGGGTCGCCACGGTCCCCAAATGCCGGGGCTGAATTTGGGCGTTCGCGTCATAAATCGACCCTAGGCCTTTAGATTCATAACTTAGCTCTTCCCAGCAGCGCCCACGTGAAGAAATTTCGCCGCTCGCAGGCGTCGCCCTTGGATGAAATAATGTTAGGAATATTTTGCAGATGTTCACCGGCGGTCATGAAACGATGCAAAAAAGGGCGTGGCAGCGTCGTTCCTGGAATCGTCTTCGTTTCAAAAGATTCTTCCCCTTTCTGCCGATCTGCGATCATTAAAGGACTTACAAAAATGCTTCCACGCTATCGGTGGATTTTCCGCGGGCTCATTCTGAGCCTCTTGATGTCCGTGTGCGGCTGCGCGCACCCGTCCCCGAGTGTCACAAGTCGCGAGTCCGGGGCCAAGACAGACACCGTACCTGCTCTTCGGAATGCCGACGACGCGGCTCGATTCATCGCTGGTCTGCCGGGAAAGGCGGGCAGTCCGTTTGCCCCTCTGGAGGCCACGGAGTCATGGAAAGAGCATCGTCGCCGGCTGGATGAAACCTGGCACAAGACGGAAGGCACTCTAATCAGCGGTCTTCGGGAGTTCCAAAAAGAAGAACTCGACGAGGCCTCGTTGCGCTCCTCGCCTGTTTTTTATCCCTTCGGTGGACCGGATGCGCTCACTCCGGTTCTGTGTTTCCCCCAGACTCCGACTTACGTAATGGTCGGACTGGAGCCGGCGGGCACCCTACCGAGCACGTCGCAAATCGAAAAACGGGGCGTGGCGAAATATCTCACTGAAATGCGGGACACGGTCGATTCCGAGCTTAGCCGCAGTTTCTTCGTCACTCGTCAGATGGACCATCAGCTTCGCGGTCAAGTCACCGACGGTGTGTTGCTGCCGATTCTGCACCTGCTGGTGCGCATGCACAATACGGTCTTGGGGCTGCGCTATGTACGGCTGGACGATCAAGGCTGGGTCATTGACCGAACTACCGATTACAAGGCGCCCGGCCGATTCGGGAACAAGGGCGTCGAAATCGAGTTTCGAGGGGATGCGGAGCAATCGACTCACAAACTCTACTACTTCTCGGTGAACCTTTCGGACGAGCGGCTGCGCGAGAACAAGCCGTTCCTGGTGTACCTCTCTCGCCTGAAGGGAACGACCACTCTTTTGAAGGCGACCTCTTATATGACACATCAGCCTGAGTTCTCCTTGATCCGTGATCAGATACTGATCAACAGTTCGGCAATCCTGCAGGACGATTCCGGCATTCCGTACCACTACTTTCAGGCTGGCAATTGGAACGTGCAGCTTTTCGGCGATTACACCCGCCCCTATGGCAGCTTTAAGTGGCTGGAGCAAGCCGACTTGCGAAAAGCCTACGAATCGGCCGGGGTAAAGCCACTGGCCTTTCACGTGGGCTATGGGTATTCACGAATCACGTCCAATCTGCTTTTGGGAAGGCACGCCGCCCTGGCGGCCTCGCTCACGCGTTCGGAAGAACGCCGTTAAACCAAGCTCTTCAGTTCAGAACTGGAAACGGCCGACCAATTGTCCTTGCCGCGGCTGCCCGCCGCCGGTGGCGAAGGTGCCTTGGTTCAAGGTCGCGTTGTTGATGAAGCCGAACCCTGCCGCAGTTTGAGTCGAGCCCGCAACTCGCGTCTGCGGCGTCGCCGGATTGGTGGATGTCGGATCATTGATGATCGCGCGATTGAAGACATTAGTAAACTCCACGCGGACGTTCAATGACATGCGCTCCTTTAGGCGGAAGTTCCGGCCAAACGCCAGGTTTTCGATGGGATGGCGCTGGCGCCGGTAATCGTTGTAATAGGTCGCGGAGCCGAATTGACCCGGCCCGGGGTTCACCCACGCATTCGGGTTCAGCACGAAGGTGGTGTTCGGATCGAAGCAGTGGCAGTTCAGGTCTTGTAGAAACAGAGGCACGCCGGGAACACGATTCTGAACCGTATTCTGGAAATCAGCACTGCTCAGCGCGGGAGTGGTAGTAGCGACCGGCGGCGCAAAAGGAAGGCCACTAGCGTACTGCAGAAATGTGCCGATCTCCCAATCGCGAACCACGAACGACAGAATTTTGTTCTGGTGCCAAGCTGGCGTCCTATAGTTAACGGCGAGGCCGCTGATCAGCGGACGCGAGTTGGCTGAAAGTTGCTTAAACATTTGGCGATTCTCTATGTCCCCGACGTTCGTTGTACCAATGGTCGTCGATAGGGTGTCGAGCTCTTTCGAATACGTGAAGGAGTAGGTAAAATCCAGGCCATGCGAAAAACGCTTGGTCGCCTTCACCTGCAGTGAGTCGTACCAGGCGTTGCCCAGGGGAGCCCACAAGGGCGTCAACCCACCGTTGAACTGCGGGAAGGGACGCAATGATTGCGCGACCGAACCGGTGAAGCCCGGGAAGGGCAACTTGTTTTGGAAACGACCCGCGCCGGCGGCGTTGATCTGAGAGCTCAGAATAGCGAGGTCGGTCGGATTGTTGAGGCTTAGTCCATAAGTCTGGAGTGTGGCCTGGCTGATGAAGTTGTAGTTCACGAGGTTCCCCGTCGTGAGCCAGATCTGGCGGTTCGCCACGTAGGAGGCCTCGACCACAAGATCCTTGGTCACTTCTCGCTGCAGGCCGATGGACCACTGATACTGGCGGCTCGGACGGCCGGAGTTCTGGTCAACTACGGAGGCTGGGCCGGTACCTACCAGGGCATTCACCGGGAAGTAGCCGGGGCTGAAATTCGGCCACACGATTTGTTGAGTGGTTAACGGGAGGCCGGTGGCGAGCGTCATGGCTTCGCGCCCCGGGTCGGAGCTGGGGCCGAATGGATTGGTCGCCGAAACAACGCCGCCGGCGAGGTTATATTGCGGAGTTCCGCTATAGGCGATGCCGAAGCCGGCGCGAAGCACAGTTTTCGGAGTGATCTGATAGGCCAGACCCAGGCGCGGGCCAAATGCCCAGGGATAGTTGTTGGCAAAGTGGCAGTTGCAGGTCGCCTCATATTGCACGGCGCCCGGATGCCCACCTACCGCAGGATTGGCCAGATTCGGCGCAAGATTCGCCATGCGTCCGTACTGTTCCTGGAAGTACGTGGAGTAGTCATAGCGCAAGCCGTAATCGAGCGTCAACTTGCGGGTGATCTTCCAGGTATCCTGCGCGTAAAATCCGAGCTGCTTCTTGCCGATGCGGCCGCGGGACCCGGGCTTGACGTTCCCGTTATTCACCAGACCGAGCAGGAAGCTGGCGTAAGGGAATCCGATGGTATTGCCTAAAACCGTCGCAGCGGGGTTGCTGGCAACAATATAAGGAAGCGCGGTTTGTTGCGGTCCGAAGGCATAGTTGCCATTCACGCCGCTCTCGTCGAGACGATAGTCGCCTTGATTGCGCAGCTCGCCGCCGAATTTGTAAGTATGGTTGCCTTTCACCCAAGTCAGGCTGAGGATCGCCGTACCTTGCTGGAAGACATCATCGGCAAGCGCGCCGGTGGAGCTGATATTGGTGCTGCCGCCGGTCTGCGTGTTATTCAAACCCGTGAAGTTGGGGAACGTGGCCTTGCGTCCGGTAAAGGGGCCTGTCAGGCCGAGTCCCGCCGTGGCATCGTAGAGATCCCCAAGCGCGGGGCGGCCCAGCCAGTTCTGGGTGAAGCCAATACCCCAATGCAATAGCAGCGTCGGGGTTAGGGTCGTATCCCAATTCAAGCGCTCCGTGTGGGCGCGAATATAAGTGCCGATCGCGGCTGATACGGGCAGCGGTAAGCCCTCGGCGCCGGCGCAAAAATCGCACTTCGTACTGGTGCGGTTCGACAGGAACGCGACCTTGTTCTTGGAATTAATCACCTGGTCGATCTTGACCGAGGGAACCTGGGTGACGCGCTCTTGCAAATATCCTCCCTGGAAGTTGCTGACGAGGAGAGCAGAATTCGTCGGATTCGGAATAAGAGCCTGCACCTTCAGCGCGACCTTGTCGAGCCGTGCCGGCTGGATTACGTTGCCGGGGAACGGGTCCGTCAACACGCGACCATCAGAAAGGGCGTGCCGGGTAGTGGGATCGTAGATCATGTTGGGTAAAATGGGCCGTCCTGCCGCGTCATTCCCCAGGCTATTGGTGAGCAGCGCCTGGCTGAAGTCGCCTATGCGGTAAGCAGCGGTGGGCACCGACACAGCATCGGCGATTACGTTCGCGCCTGCGCGATATTGTTCCCAGTTGACGAAGAAGAAGGTGCGATTCCGGCCGTCGTAAACCTTGGGAATCCATGCCGGACCTCCAATCGTAAAGCCGTAGTCATTGCGGCGGGTTTTGGCGCGAGGATTGCCGTTGGCGACAGTCGATGCCTTCGAATTGTAAATGTTCAGCAGGGGCTGACCGGCAGAGAGTTTTTCATGCACGAAGTATTCGTAGGCGCTGCCATGGAACGTGTTGGTGCCGGAGCGCATGGTGATGTTCATGATGGCGCTGCCGGCTTGCCCGAACTCTGCCGCATAGTTGCTGGTTTGAATGGCGAATTCCTGTACGGAATCGACGCCCACCTGATTCTGCTGCGAAGCGCCCTGGCCGAGACTGTTGGACGCGTCCATGCCTTCGACCAACATGGTCTGGGAATTGTTCACGCCTCCATTGATGCGCACCGTTGGACCCGTCACGCCAATGGTCATCGCGGAGCCGGGAATCAGCGCCACCACGGCGATGGGATTGCGGATGCCGCCGCTGCCCGCACTGCCGCCGGTCTGCAGGACCGGCAAGCTATCCATCCGCTGAATGGACACCACGTGACTTAACTCGCCGCTTTCCGTCTTCAGAAGCGGAGCTGCCTCGGTCACGGTCACGGCTTCGGTCGCGCTGCCCACCTCGAGCGTAATATCGATACGGATGGTTTGCGCGTTTTGTACCACCAGACCCTGGCGGATGAACTTCTTGAATCCGGGTACGGACACTCGGATTTCATACTCGCCGGCGGCCAGCGAAGGAATCGTGTAATTGCCCGTGGCCGAGGATGCCACATCCGTGACTACCCCGGTTTGGGTATTACGCGCCTCGACCGGAGCGGCGGCTACCACGGCGCCGGCTGGGTCGGAAATCGTTCCAGTAATCGTGCCCCGGTCGGACTGGGCAAACAGGGCAACCGCTCCAAAGAATATCCCTAGTAGCGTAGAACGCATGATCGAGTCTCACTTTCTTGGTGAAATCGTTCGCTGACTATTCTGAAAAAACTAACCCAACACTGCCGGCTCTCCGCGGAACCGGATTTAGTTATCTCGAACTGCCTTGAAATCGCCTTTTTTGTCGCCTTGCGTCCACGTCCCCACCAGGGAACGGCGCGCATTGGTCACGTCCTGGATCTTGGCGTCGATGGTCACCCGGGCTGTGCCCCCGGTGCGATCTTTGTAGTTCGCCTCAAAATGGAATTGCCAATCCGAGGGGTCAAGCGCGGTTTTCTCGAGGGGCGACGAACGGGCTCCGGGATTCATGATCCCCGTCACCGACTTGCCATCCCAGTCCATTACTAATGTCACGGGCGTGCGCTCCGTGGCGTTCACTCCCCAACTTCCGTGCCAGGTGCCTTTGAGCGGATGCCCCTCCTGGGCGATAAGCCACGGCGAAAGCACCATCGCAACAGCTACGGCTAGGAGTCTCATTGGCCGTCTCATTGCCCTTCTCATTGACCCACGAGGTGGCTGGGATCCCGATTATTGTCCTGGCAAAAGTATTCCTCGAAATCCTCGTCGGGAACCCAGTAGATGTAGTGGCCCCCGGTCCATGACTTCGTATAAGCCTTGGGATCGTCGATGGTGGCCTCGTACTTCAACGTGTTGTAGTCGGGCCGCGAGATGCGCTCGATCAAATGCAGCGATTCCGTATGCGGGTAGCCGGCTCGGGCAAACCAGAATTGCTCGTTAAAACCCACAGAGTCCACTGCCAGTGTGTCTCCTTCCCACTTGCCTACCGAATGACCGAGGAACGTGGGGATGAAGTCGTCGGACGTCGGATGCGGCCGGCCATCCATAAAGATCACCCGCCAAGTGCGAGGTCCGCCGCCGGAGAGCACCAGCACGCGTTTGGCTTCCGGCAGTTCATAAATCAGCAGCCCGTACGGCGTGTGAAACTGCCGCGGACCGCCCGGGGGTACACACCGCGCGTGGGGATCGTTCTTCTGCTGGTCGGCGCGGCGTGCTTCGTACAACGCCTTGGCCCACGGCTGGAAGGGCACCTCGCCGATTTCCAGATTGGTGGGCAGGTTCATGCCGTTCTTGCCGGTCAGGCCGCCGGTGCCGGCATTCCAATATCCGATCTTTCCCGGCGCTGCGGCCAACATTGGATGCCCATCGGGCCATCGCGGCGTCGGCGCCGAGGCCGGCCTGGGTCCGGTCGAGCGGCCCGTGCGGGTGCTGGGAGTAGCGGGCGGGCTTCCTGCAGCTGGGGCCGGAGCTTGTGCGAAGACGAATGTTCCCAGTGTCGCCGCCGTCAATAAGGACAAAATGAACGTGTGCTGGCGCATGACTAAGATCTCCCGGGAATCTCGGCTACTTGCCTTGACTCGACGCGGCCCCAAGACGCTGGCCAGTCGTGGTGAGTGTCACCGCGCGAGCATTCGCATGGTTTCCGCCGTCTTTGGCTTGCGTGCCTTCCACTGTCACCAGATCGCCGATCTTCATAGAGGTCCTGGTCCACCCCGAATTCTTTAGCGCCCCTGGGGCTCCCATCTCGAAAGCCCAGTTCGCTACGTGGCCGGCTTCGTCCTCCACATCGATGTAGAAATAGACGTGCGGATTACTCCAGTCGATCTTGGTGACGGCGCCGGTGAGCTTCACCGCCTTCTTGCCGTCGTACTCGGCGGCGAAGGAATGATGCGCCCAGGCGGGCGTACTCACGCCTACGATACCCAGGACAGCCAAGACCAATACAAGCCTCATAACCAAGAACTACCCCCTGTCGGGCAATTGTATGCCAGTTAGCACATGAAGTAATGCGCGTCTTATTGATAATAATTATCACTCTTTTTGATGTGCGCAAGGGCGCTTAGTTCTTTGCACCAACCGTGTACTATTGCTGGAGGCGGTTCGCTTCTGGAGGCGAGAGATGGAAACGAACTGGACTCTCAAAGAGGAGCGCCTGAATGAAAAGTAACGACACTCGCGGGACAACCCCAAAGAAGTCGAAACCATCGCGCCGTCAATTTATCGGCAGAACCGCGGGCGTTGCTGCCGCGATCGGAGCCGGCCCGTCCGTCGCTGTAGTCTCAGGGCAGAACGCTCCGACGGCCGCGGATGACATCACGCTCGCCCTGGTGAACGGCAGAATCCACACTCTGAATGCGGCCAACACCGTTGCGACCTCCGTGACCATTCGGAACGGCCGCTTTGTGAATGTGAACGCCGCACCAGCGGCCGGACCCGGCGTTCGCGTCATCGATCTTGGTGGCCGGACCGTGGTGCCGGGGCTGATCGAACCCCATATCCACAGCGTGAGCCTGGCAAACCGTCCTGGATATCACACCATCCTCGAGAACACCGCGTCGATTCGCGAGGTCCAGGAGGCACTGGCAGCCAGAAGGAAAGACTTGCCTGCAGGGGCTCCTAATACCACCTGGATTACCTCCATGGGCGGCTGGCATCCCAATCAGTGGGCCGAGCATCGTCATCCGACGCTCGCCGAACTGGACCAGGCGGTCCCGGATCGTCCCGTGCTGCTATACGAACGCTTCACCGGTCCCTGTGCGACTAACAGCCTGGGCAAAGCGTACTTCGACGCCATCGATGCCGCGCCACCGGTTCATCCGGATATCAAGAAAATAAATGTTTCGCCCACCGGTGCGATCGCTGGCGCTGGCCAGTCTGGCAATCCCTCGGCCTCCGCGCTGTTCCTTTTACGCCGGATGCAGACCTTCGCGGACCGCAAGAGGGGCACGCTCGACGCGATGAACTATTCGGCCAGCGTCGGGCTGACCGCACATTTGGACCAGGTGTTGTTCCCGACGCCTGGACCTCTTCATCCCAGCCAGATCCTGTCGAATCTTGACCAATACCGCATGTACGATCCTTGGCTCGAGCTTCACCGCGAGGGCCGGACCATCATCCGGCTGCAGATGAATTTTCTGCAGAATCAGAGCGACCCGAATTTGCCCGAACTGAAAGAACGCCTGCGGAACCAGTTTCAGTTTTTCGGCGATGACATGATGCAGACCGGTGCGATCGGCGAATGGGCCGCGCCCCTGGGCAGCGGCGCCGTTTGGAGAGAGGCGCAACGGCTGGTGGCCGAAGCCGGCTGGCGCAACGAAAACGCGGTGCAAAACCTGGCGGGCCTGACGCAGGTCGTCGAGGCATATGAAGCCGTCAATCGGGAGTTCGATATTACGCAAAAGCGCTGGGTGGTCCACCACGTTCCCCAGGTCAGCGCCGACCTGCTTACCAGGCTCAAAGCCTTGGGGTGCGGCGTGGAGATGGGTGCGTTCCGCTGGGTCACGTCGTCCGATCCGAAGGTGGTCGCGGGGCCGCCGTTTCGAACCATCATGGACCACGGCATTCAGGTTGGTATTCACGGCGATGGCGTCCATATCGCGCCCTTGAATCCCTGGCTGCACATTTACTACGCCACCACCGGCGTCAACTCGTTTGGCGATAAGGTGAACGGCGATCAACAGCTCACGCGCGCCGAGGCCCTCCGTTTGTTTACTCGCAACAATAGCTGGTTCCTGCGGATGGAAGACAAGATCGGCTCGATCGAGCGGGGTAAGCTTGCGGATCTTGCGGTTTTGGACCGGGACTATTTTGCAGTGCCGGATGCTGATATCAAGAAGATCCGGTCCGTCCTGACGATCGTGGATGGCAAGATTGTTTACGATGCCGGCAGAATAGGGCGGTAGGGCGTCGAAACTGGCTTCTGCCTGCTCGATGCTGCCTACTGCTTGCCTTTACCGTCGACGGGCTTGAAGCAATGCGGCCCATTATCAAAACAGCCGGAAGTAACGATCTTCTGCCCGTCCCCGAGCACGATGTTCGTACCGTTGACGTGATTCGATCCGTCTAGTGCCTGATAACCGTCGACAGTGACCTCCTTCCCTTCCGCGAAAGAACTCTGGGAAAAGCCCAGCCTCTTCGCTACGTTAGGAGGAAGGGTGTTCACTAGCCAGGTAGACACCTTACCGTCCGCACCGGCCACATCCAGGTGGATCACTATGTGCGGATTCATCCATTCCAGCAGGCTGACTTTCCCGACTAAATGGACCGGTTTCTTCTGGTCGAATCCCGTGGCCCCATGATGCGCCCAGATGGGTGCCGCGGCTAGGAGGACAGCAACGACAAGCGGAAGTTTGAGTCTCATTAACGAGCGGCGTGCCCTCGCCCTAGCAAGGCCACGGCCTGTGCGTTCAAATCGGATTGTTGTTTGCTGCCTTCAGGCTCCAGGCAAGCGTGCACGTGCTCATGGTGCAACAGATCAGCCCGGCCCCGAGTGCACTTGGTGCGCGCACGCTCCGCCCGCTGCCATGTTTCACTGAATGCCGTTCCAGGCCTGTCGCCCAGAACCTTCGCGGCGTCACTGTAGGCATTAACGGAGCTGCGATACCGCTCCAAAAGTCGGGACCATTCCTCGCAAGGCATGACGATCCTCCACTCGGAAGCTTCCACAAGGGTCTGCTTCCCCAGGCATGCTACACCTGGTTCGAAAGCAAGTCAATGCAATTAAGTAACCTGTGGTTATCCTGCTGTTTCCCAGGAAATTCTCCTATACAGATGGAAGTGCAGCCCAGTATTGTCCGTAACACTGTAGTAGAATGTCGCGATGCCCTGACAGCCTTCTAGATGTAACCCATCCGTGAGGGATTCGCAGGCCGCGAGGAAGAATTTGATTATCGTCGAACCCAGCAAAACCAACCACAGTACGATTGGCCGAGGTCGACGTCGTCAGAATTCCGCGATCTGGCGCATCCTAGGTCTCGGAGCGATACTGCACATACTGGCCGTCGGGATTGTGGCTCAGAATCTAGTAAGCGGTCCACCCGCACCGCTGCTTAACGGACTTGACCCGCTAATGCTTGCCTTGATGGCAAAGTGGCACATACCGGGCGGCGCTCTCGCGATTACTAAAGACGGGCGCTTGGTATTCGCTCATGGTTACAGCACAGGCGCGGAGGCAGTGCAGCCGGATTCGCTTTTCCGGATCGCAAGCATCACTAAGCCGTTTACCGCTGCAGCGATTCTCAAGTTGATAGAGCAAGGCAAGCTGACCCTTACCACACCCGCGTTCAGCCTCCTAAGCGATCTGACGCCGCCGCCGGGAGCAGTCGTAGATTCACGAATCTCACAGATTACGATCCAGAATCTTTTGGAACACAAAGGCGGCTGGGACCGGGATATTGCCGGTGACCCGCCATTCCTCTACCCGGTTACGGCCGCAACAACCTTCGGTGTTCCTCCCCCGGCCACTCCGGATGTGCTCATCCGCTACATGAAGGGCAAGCCGCTACAGTACGATCCCGGCACAACCTACGCATACTCCAATTTTGGCTACATTGTTCTCGGATCGATCATCGAGCATGTTAGTGGACAGAGCTATGCCGATTTTGTTCGCAACTATATCCTAACTCCCGCTGGTATCCAGCGAATGCATCCTGGCGCGTCACTGCCCGCGGGAAGGCTCGCCGATGAAGTGACGTACTATAACTATCCTGGCGCCCCGCTTGCTTCGTCAATCTTCCCGCCCGTTGGCAGTCAGGTGCCCTCCCCGTATGGCGGCTTTTCCGTCGAATTGATGTTGGCCAACGGTGGATGGATTGCCTCCACCATGGATCTGCTGCGATATGCCGACAATATTAACGGTCAATTAGGCCCGGCAATCCTCCAGTCGCCTCCTTCGGGATTCGTAGGATATGTTCCGCCTGTAGGTAAAGGATGGGGCTGGGTTTTTGACGGAAGCCTGCCCGGGACCAGCACCATCCTCCACCTGGATACGGGATTCAAAATCAACGGCAAGGTTACCTATGCGGTACTCTTCAATTCACGTCAGGCGGGCAGTCCGTCGCCAGACGTCATTGCTGACGCCGACAGTCAACTTTTGCAGGCCCTACAAGGCATTCAGAACTGGCCTTCTGGTGATCTGTTCTCAATTTACAGCGGGACCAACTCGGCGTGCGATTTTGCTCTTTCCGGCACGAGCACGGCCGCAAGTGAAAACGGTGGGAACGGCACAGTAGCAATTACTGCACAAAACTATTGCTCCTGGATGGCTACCAGCAGCGTGCCGTGGCTGACGATAAAATCTGGGCAATCCGGCGTCGGTAGCGGTACGGTGGCTTACAATGCGTCGCCAAACCTTACCGGCACCGCCCGCTCCGGAATCCTCTCCATTGGCGGCCTCAGTTACACCGTGCAGCAATCGGGAGGCTTGGCCAATGTTGGCTCGATAGCTCAAATCGCCTCGGAAGGAACCTGGAAGACGACCTTTGATTTCCTAAACCTGGGTTCCTCTCCGGCTCAGATGGAAGTAACGTTCTCCGATGACGTGGGGAACCCGTTGTCCTTGCCATTGGCGTTTCCTCAAGTGCTTACAGGCCCTGTCGTCGCTTCGACGCTCGACCGCACGCTCAACCCTAATGCGCAGATTGTGATGGAAAGCACAGGACCCGACAACGCTGCAACGCTGGTCGGCTCGGGGCAACTGCTCAGCAACGGCAACGTGACGGGGTTTGGAATCTTCTCTAATCAGAAAACTAACTGGAATGCGGTGGTGCCGCTGGAAACGCGGAATGCGGGCCGGTATCTTCTGGCTTTCGATAATACCGGAACACTCACCACGGGCGTCGCAGTCGCCAGCCTTACCGCGCAAGCGATCAACGTGCCGGTTATCATCCGGGACGATGCGGGCGCGCTGATCGGAAATCCGACGATTCCATTGAGCGCACTGGGGCACACGTCGTTCATGTTGAATGATCCTCAGTTGGGATTTCAGGTGACCAATGGCAAGCGCGGAACAATCGAGTTCGATGCACCCCCCGGGGCGCAAGTCAGCGTGCTTGGCCTGCGTGCGAATGGCCCGGCTTTGACGACGTTGCCCGTGCTCGCCAATGTCGGCACCTCCGGTGGCTCCATCACGCACGTGGCTTATCACAACGGTTGGACTAGCGCGTTCTACCTGGTCAACAGCGGTAATGCATCGGCGCAATTCACGCTAAGCTTCTTCGACGAAAATGGAATCGCGCTCGCAGTGCCGCTGTTGCTGCCGCAAGCGGGTACGAGCACGACAACATCGACCCTCACCAGAACGCTGGCCGCAGGGGCGATGTTGGTGGTGAACACTCAGGCTCAGGACGCACAGTCGCTGGTGATCGGCTCAGCCCAGTTGACGACCACAGGCAACATCAGCGGGTTTGAAGTCTTCCGCTGGATCACCTTTGGCCAGGAAGCCTCGGTGCCATTAGAAACGCGCGCTCCGAACAGCTTTGTGCTTGTATTCGACGATACGAACGGTCTCACGACCGG
>Ga0105238_10002270_pt1 | contig 19365 bp, 14 predicted proteins | sample KBSC34metaG_FD_81526 | JGI IMG/M metagenome (GOLD analysis project Ga0105238, IMG submission 81526) | Corn rhizosphere microbial communities from Kellogg Biological Station, Michigan, USA - KBS C3-4 metaG | ecosystem: Host-associated > Plants > Roots > Rhizosphere > Soil | place: Michigan, USA... | reverse complement strand
GAAAGAGTCTCATTCTTGCCACATCTCGGGGCGGGCTGGCATCTGGACATGAGGCTTTTTTGGTGATCGCGACGCGATGGAAGACGCCGCTGCTGCTTATCGGCATCGTCACTTCCCCCTTGCTCCTGGCCGGTTGCAGCCAGACCACTTCCTCCCATGGCATGTCGGTGTCGGGTCTGACCGACGCCCTCACGCCGAGTTTCCTCACCACCCGTTCAAGCCACTCGCTGAAGGACAAGGAGTGCCTGCAAAGGGCAATGTTCTTCGAGTCGAACCGGTCGAGCCGCGACGGCATGATCGCCGTCGGCACGGTCGTGATGAACCGGCTGCGCTCGGGCCAGCACGGCAACACCATCTGCGAGGTCGTCGGCGAGAGGGGCCAGTTCGCGCCCGGCGTGCTGACGCGGCCGATGAACTCCAGGGCGCTGCCCGATGTCGAGGAAGCCGCCGATGCGGTGCTGAGAGGCGAGCGCAAGGCCAAGCTCAAGAACACGATGTATTTCCACACCGCCGGCCTGCGGTTCCCCTACAAGAATATGCATTACACCATGGTGGCCGGCGGCAACGCCTTCTATGAGAAGCGCGGCCGCAACTGGCAGCCGCTGCCGGATGAGCCGATGGTCGCCATGGCCTCCGACAAACAGCAGAAGATCGACCCTGCCGCGCCCGTTCTGGTGGCTTCCGCCGAGCCGGTGGTCAAGACGATCGTACGGCCGGATCCGGCAAAGCAAGCAGCGATGGCCGCCGCGCGGACCGAAACCGCTTCCGCCGAGCAGACCTATGTGACGGCTTCCGTTGCGCCGGCCGCTCCATCATCGACGAAGTCCGGTCGTCTTGCGCAGAAGCAGACGGTCGTGGCGATGCAGGAGCCGATGGCCGAACCGGACGCCTCGCGTTTCGGCGGCACGCTCAAGGGCCGTTACATCACCTCGGTGCCGAACGCGCCGCAGGAAGCGGCGATGGGTTTCCAGTCGACGCCTGAGAACACCGACGCCATCGGCGCGATGATCGTCAGCCAGAACCGGCCACTCGAAACCAACTGAACCCCGATTCCATCCAACACAAGGCCCGCCATGGCAGCATGGCGGGCCTTGTGCCGTTGCTGGCTGTTCTGAAAAATCCTAGATCAGAGCGATGTCGAAGAGAATCGCCGGTCCGGAAATCGAACGCCTGATCCAGCTCCTGGCCAAGGTGCCGGGGCTTGGGCCGCGCTCGGCCAGGCGCGCAGCACTCCATCTCATCAAGAAGAAGGAACAACTGCTCGAGCCTTTGGCCGCCGCCATGAGCGAAGCGGTCGAAAAGGTCCGCATCTGCTCCACCTGCGGCAACGTCGACACCTCCGACCCTTGCATGATTTGCACCGACCCGCGCCGCGACGCCGGCACGTTGATCGTCGTCGAGGATGTTTCCGACCTCTGGGCGCTGGAGCGGGCGGCCGCCATGAACGTGCGCTACCATGTGCTCGGCGGCACGTTGTCGCCGCTCGACGGCATCGGGCCGGATCAGCTCAACATCCGCTCATTGGTCGACCGTGTCGCCGGCGGCGAGGTGAAGGAAGTCATCCTTGCGGTCAATGCGACTGTCGAGGGGCAGACCACGGCGCATTATCTCACCGATCAGCTATCGGGCTTTGAGGTCAAGGTGACACGGCTGGCGCATGGCGTGCCGGTCGGCGGCGAGTTGGATTACCTCGACGAGGGCACGCTGGCCGCGGCGCTCAGGTCGAGGACGGCGTTTTGAGATTGACGGGGGCAACTTGGAAATGACGGCATTCCTTCGCGTATTCGCTGCTGTTTTCCTTTTGGCCGCCGCGTTGGTTTTCTCTTTCGGAACCCCAACCCACGCCGCTCCCATCGACGACCAGTTCCGCTCCTGGCTGCAGACCGATCTCTGGCCCGAAGCCAAAGCCAAAGGCATCTCCAAGAAGACTTTTGACGACGCCTTTCTCGGTGTGAAGCCGAACCTCAAGCTGCCGGACCTCGTGATGCCCGGCGAGAAGCCGACAACCCCTGAGAAGCAGCACCAGGCCGAGTTCGGTCCGCCCGCCAACTATTTCGCCGAGAAGATCATCCGCGCCGTCACCTCGGGTGGACGGACGCGCGAGAGCGCCAACGCCCGGGTGCTTGGGCTGATCGAGAAACGCTACGGCGTGCCGGGCGAGATCGTGCTGGCGATCTGGGGCCGCGAGACCGGCTTCGGCGCGGCCAAGATGCCATACGATGCCTTCGAGGTGCTGGGCACCAAGGCGTTCATGTCGACGAAGAAGGACTTCTTCCGCACCGAGGTGCTGGCGGCGCTCGAAATCGTCGAGCGCGGGCTGGCGCCGGTCAACGCCATGAAGTCGTCCTGGGCCGGGGCGCTCGGCCAGCCGCAATTCATGCCGACCTCTTTCTTGAAACACGCTGTCGACTTCGACGGCGATGGCCGGCCCGACATCTGGAATTCGACGCCAGACGTGCTCGCCTCGATCGCCAACTACCTCGTCCACTATGGCTGGGTGAGGGGGCGCGGCTGGGGAACCGAGGTCACGGTGCCGGCAAATGTCTCCTGCTCGCTCGAAGGACCCGATCAGGGCAAGAAGATTTCCGATTGGGTGGCTATGGGCATCAGGCGCGTCGACAACAAGGCGTTTCAGGCGAGCGAATTGAAGGCCGAGGGCTTGCTCCTGATGCCGGCCGGGCGCAGCGGTCCGGCCTTCATTGTCACGCCGAACTTCTATGTGATCAAGCAATACAACAACAGCGATCTCTACGGCCTCTTCATCGGCCATGCCGCCGACCGCATTGCCAAAGGCGACGCCACCTTCGCCGGCAGTTGGGGCGCGGTCGGCGACCTGCACCGGTCCGATATCGCGGCCCTGCAGCGCGCGCTGGAGGCGAAGGGCTACGATGTCGGCAGCGCCGACGGCCTGCCCGGCTTCAAGACCCGCCGCTCGATCGGCATCTGGCAGGCCAAGAGCGGCAAGCCCGCCACCTGTTTTCCCGACGCGAGCCTGGTTGCCCAACTGAAATAGCGGTGCATCCAGGCCACGGTCTGCAGCAGATTTTTCCCGATTTCCGGCTTCAATTAGCCGGCACACAGGTCGACTCGTTGCGGCCGGTTCTGATCCAATGCGCTGTCTCGCAAATGCTCGTTGCCGGTTTGAGCGCTGCCGAATAGGGTGTTGACCAACTGGACAAAAAACACGACGGTAAGCGGTCAAGCCGCTGCCGGCTTTGCAAAGAATAATGCAGCCTGGGCCGGGAACTCAGGTCAACAAAACAGGGAACGATCATCATGATGCTGGAAAAGTTTGCTCTCCGCTCTCGCGCCTTGCTTGCGGGCGCTGCGTTGTCCGCGCTGCTCGTCGCGCCCGCTTTCGCGGTTACGCCCGCCGACACGCTGGTCGAGGGCTTTGCCATCGACGACATCATCTCGATGGATCCGGGCGAAGCGTTCGAGCTGTCGACGGCCGAAGTCACCGGCAACACTTATGATCTCCTGGTCCGTCTCGACCTCAGCGACACATCCAAGGTGAAGGGCGACCTCGCCGAGAGCTGGACCGTTTCCGATGATGGCCTGACCTACACCTTCAAGCTCAAGCCCGGCATGAAGTTCGCGTCTGGCAATCCGATCACCGCGGCCGATGTCGCCTATTCCTTCGAACGCGCCATCAAGCTCGACAAGAGCCCGGCCTTCATCATCAACCAGTTCGGCATCAGCGGCGACAATGTCACCGAGAAGGCCAAGGCCGTCGACGACACCACTTTCCAGTTCGTCGTCGACAAGGCTTACGCGCCAAGCTTCGTGCTCAACTGCCTGTCGGCCACCGTCGCCTCCGTCGTCGACGCCAAGCTGGTCAAGGAGCATGTCGCCGCCGTCACGCCCAGTGCCGACTACAAATGGGACAACGACTTCGGCAATGCCTGGCTGAAGACCGGCTATGCCGGCTCGGGCCAATACAAGCTGCGCGAATGGCGCGCCAACGAAGCCGTCGTCCTGGAGCGCAACGACAATTACAATGGTGAGAAGGCCAAGCTTGCCCGCGTCATCTACCGCAACATGAAGGAAAGCTCGGCGCAGCGCCTGGCGCTCGAAGCCGGCGACATCGACGTCGCCCGAAACCTCGAGCCGAACGACCTCGACGCCATCGCCAAGAACGCCGATCTCACCACCACCAGCGCGCCGAAGGGCACGGTCTACTACATCAGCCTCAACCAGAAGAACCCGACCCTCGCCAAGCCCGAGGTGCGGCAGGCCTTCAAATATCTGATCGACTACGATGCGCTGAGCACCACCATCCTCAAGGGCATCGGCGAGATCCATCAGTCCTTCCTGCCCAAGGGCGACCTTGGCGCGATCGACGACAATCCCTTCAAGCTCGATGTCGCCAAGGCCAAGGAACTGCTCGCCAAGGCAGGCCTGCCGGACGGCTTCAAGGTGACCATGGATGTGCGCACCGGACAGCCGACCACCGGCATGGCGGAATCGATCCAGCAGACGCTCGGCCAGGCCGGCATCAAGCTGGAGATCATCCCGGGTGACGGTAAGCAGACGCTGACCAAGTACCGTGCCCGCAACCACGACATCTATATCGGCCAGTGGGGCCAGGACTATTTCGATCCGAACTCAAACGCGCAGACCTTCGCCTCGAATCCGGACAATTCCGACAACGCCAAGATCAAGACCCTGGCCTGGCGCAATGCCTGGGACATTCCGGACCTGACCAAGGAAACCGACGCTGCCTTGCTGGAGAAGGATTCGGCCAAGCGCGCCGACATATACAAGGAGCTGCAACAGAAGATCCTCGACACCAGCCCCTTCGTCATTATCCACCAGCAGCTGGAAGTGGCCGGGCTGCGCAAGAACCTCAAGGATTTCAAGCTCGGCCCGAGCTTCGACACCAACTTCGTCTGGCCGGTCTCAAAGCAGTAATCCCGGCGGACGATACGCGTGAGCGTAGTCGACAATCAGCCGGCGGCGGCAGGGCGCGGCAGCGACCGTGCCGTGGCGATTGCCTCGTCGATCGGCCGCTTCCTGGTCATCGCGGTGACGACCTATATCGGTCTTCTTGCGGTGACCTTCTTCATTGGCCGCGTCATCCCGATCGATCCGGTCCTCGCCGTTCTGGGTGACAGGGCTCCCACCGCCGTCGTCGAGCGCACGCGCCGCGAAATGGGCCTCGATCTGCCCTGGATCGAGCAGTTCTACATCTATGTGAAAAGCGCCCTGCGCGGAGATTTCGGCACCTCGGTGCTGACCACCAATCCGGTGATGTCCGACATCCGCCGCGTCTTCCCGGCCACCATCGAGCTCGCGACGCTGGGCACGCTGATCGGCGCCATCATCGGCGTGCCGCTCGGCGTGCTGGCCGCCGTCAAACGCGGCAGCCTGATCGACCAGGTCGCCCGCATCGTCGGCCTCATCGGTTATTCCGTGCCGATCTTCTGGCTCGGCCTGCTGGGGCTGGTGCTGTTCTACGCCAAGCTGCAGTGGATCGCTTTCCCGGCGCGGCTCGATGTCGTCTACGAATACACATTCACGCCGATCACCGGCTTCTACCTGCTCGATGCCGCGATCCAAGGGCAGTGGGACGTTTTCTACGACGCCTGGCGCCATATCGTCCTGCCGGCCGCGCTGCTCGGCTACCTGTCGCTCGCCTATATCAGCCGCATGACCCGCTCCTTCATGCTGAACGAGCTGGCGCAGGAATACATCGTCGCGGCGCGTGCCAAGGGCCTGTCGGAGACGCGCATCATCTGGGGTCACGCGCTGCGCAACGCCGCCGTGCCGATGGTGACGGTCATCGCGCTCTCCTACGCCAACCTGCTCGAGGGCTCGGTGCTGACCGAGACGGTCTTCTCCTGGCCGGGCATCGGCCTCTACATCACCAACTCGCTGCAGAACGCCGACATGAACGCCGTGCTTGGCGGCACCATCGCCATCGGTTCGGTCTTCATTGCCATCAATCTCCTGTCCGATCTGCTCTACCGGCTGCTCGATCCGAGGACCAAGGCCGGATGAGCGCTGAAACCGTCCAGTCTCGGCGCGAATGGCTGCTCAGCGAGCGGCCGGCCTCGCGCCTGCAGGCGCGGCTCGGCCGCGCCTATGTCGCGTGGCGGCGCTTCTCCGCCAATCGGTTGGCGTTGGTCGGCCTCATCATCATCATCGCGCTGCTGGTGGTTGCGGCCTTTGCCGATGTGCTGGCGCCTTACTCGCCGACCTTCGGCGACCTCAAGAACTCCCGCCTGCTGGCGCCCAGCGCCGCGCACTGGTTCGGCACCGACGATCTCGGCCGCGACATCTATTCGCGCATCGTCTACGGCGCGCGCTGGACGCTTTACGTGGTGATCCTCGTCGCCGTCATCGCCGCGCCCATAGGCCTTCTGGTCGGCACGATCGCCGGTTATGCCGGCGGCTGGACCGACACGATCCTGATGCGCATCACCGACATCTTCCTCGCCTTTCCCAAGCTGGTGCTGGCGCTGGCCTTCGTCGCGGCGCTGGGACCGGGCATCGAGAACGCCGTACTGGCGATCGCAATCACCTCCTGGCCGCCCTATGCGCGCATCGCGCGGGCCGAAACGCTGACGGTGCGCAACTCCGACTACATCAAGGCGGTGCAACTGATGGGCGCCTCGCCCTTCCGCATCGTGCTGCGCCACATCATGCCGCTCTGTATCTCGTCGCTGATCATCCGCGTGACGCTCGACATGGCGGGCATCATCCTGACCGCCGCCGGCCTCGGCTTCCTCGGCCTCGGCGCGCAGCCGCCGCTGCCTGAATGGGGCGCCATGATCGCGTCCGGCCGCCGCTTCATCCTCGACCAGTGGTGGGTAGCCGCCGCACCTGGTGCGGCCATCCTCATCGTCAGCCTCGGTTTCAACCTGCTCGGCGACGGACTGCGCGACGCGCTCGATCCCCGGAGTGGCGATCAATGAGCGGTGACCAATGAGCGACACGCTTCTCGAAGTCGACGATCTGCGCGTCACCTTCCCGACCCGCACCGGTCTCGTGCAGGCCGTGCGCGGCGTCTCGTTCTCGCTTGGCCGCGAGCGTCTGGGCATCGTCGGCGAGAGCGGCTCCGGCAAATCTCAGACCGGTCGCGCCATCATGGGCCTGACCCCGCCGCAGGCTGAAGTTTCGGCGAAGAAACTCGCCTTCGACGGCATGGATTTGCTTTCCATATCGCCTCGCCAGCGCCGGGCGCTGCGCGGAAACCGCATCGCCATGATCCTGCAGGACCCGAAATATTCGCTCGACCCGGTGATGACCATTGGCCGCCAGATCGTCGAGACGCTGCGCACGCATGAAAAAGTCTCCAGGGCCGAGGCGCGCGAGCGGGCTTTAGCCATGCTGCAGGCGGTGCAGATCCGCGACCCGGCCCGCGTCTTCGACCTTTACCCGCATGAGGTCTCCGGCGGCATGGGCCAGCGCGCCATGATCGCCATGATGCTGGTCACCGGACCCGAGCTGATGATCGCCGATGAACCGACCTCGGCGCTCGACGTCACCGTCCAGCTCGATGTGCTCAACATCCTCGACAAGCTGGTCAGCGAGCGCGGCATGGGGTTGATCTTCATCTCGCACGATCTGCGCCTGGTCTCCTCCTTCTGCGACCGCGTCGTTGTCATGTATGCCGGCAAGGTGGTCGAGCAGATCAAGGCCTCCGAACTGCGCGATGCCCGGCATCCCTACACGCGTGGCCTGCTCAACTGCATGCCCAGGATCGGCTTCGAACGCCATCCGTTGCCGGTGCTCGACCGCAAGCCGGAGTGGGCGGCATGACGGCCGCGATCGCCATCGAAGGGCTGGAGGTGGTGTTCGACCGCTTCCGCGCGCTGAAGGGCGTCAGCCTCGAGGTGAAGGAAGGCGATTCCTATGGGTTGGTCGGCGAGAGCGGCTCCGGCAAGTCGACGCTGCTGAGGGCCATTACCGGCCTTGCACCGGTCTTCTCGGGCAGCATCACTGTCAACGGCAAGAGGCTTGGCAAGACACGCGACAAGGCCTTTTACCGCGAGGTGCAGATGGTCTTCCAGGATCCGTACGGCTCGCTGCATCCGCGCCAGACGGTAGATCGTCTGTTGCAGGAGCCTTTGGCCATCCATGGCATTGCGGATGGCGAAAAGCGCATCCAGCGCGCGCTGGACGAGGTCGGCCTCAGCGACGGCTTCCGCTTCCGCTATGCGCACCAGCTCTCCGGCGGCCAGCGCCAGCGCGTCGCCATTGCCCGTGCGCTGATCCTTGAACCCTCGATCCTGTTGCTCGACGAGCCGACATCGGCGCTCGATGCCTCGGTGCAGGCGGAGGTTTTGAACCTGCTCGAAGAAGTAAGGCGCCGCCGCAAGCTCACCTTCCTGATGGTCAGCCACGACCTCGCCATCATCACCCATATGTGCGAGCGACTGATGGTGATGCAGAACGGCGAGGCGGTTGAGACGCTGACCGCGAGCCAGCTGATCGGCCATCGCGTGAGCGAGGACTATACGCGGAATTTGCTGAGGGCGAGCGAGGGGTTTGTGAGGGTGTAACTTCCAATTGCTAAGGAGCAGCGGCCTCGCCGCCTTAAGTTTCCGCAATAGAGGCGACCTCCGCCTCGCTGCCTTGCAGTTCCTTCGGCTCCTTGATCCGGAACCACGTCACATAAAGCGCCGGCAGGAACAGCAGCGTGATCGCGGTGCCCGCAATGATGCCGCCCATCATCGCGTAGGCCATCGGTCCCCAGAACACTTCGCGCGCGATCGGGATCAGCGCCAGGCTGGCTGCCGCCGCCGTCAGCGCGATCGGCCGCATGCGGTGCTCGGTCGCCTCGATGACCGCCGCCCAGCGATCCTTGCCTTCTTTGACAAGGTCCTCGATCTGCACGATCAGGATGACCGAGTTGCGGATCAGGATGCCGATCAGCGCCAGCACGCCGAGGATGGCAACGAAGCCGAGCGGCGCGCCGCTGGGCACAAGGGCGGCAACCACGCCAATCAGTCCGAGCGGGGCCACCGCCACCACCAGGAACAGGCGCTGGAAGCTTTGCAATTGCACCATCAGGATGGTCGCCATGATGAACAGCATCAAGGGCACCACGGCCGCGATCGGTCCCTGGCTCTTGGCGCTTTCCTCGACAGATCCCGCCGTCTCGACCGAATAGCCGGTCGGCAGCTTGGCGATGAAGGCGTCGACCGACGGTTTCAGTTCGTTGACGACAGTTGCCGGCAGCACGTCGCCGACCAGCCCGGCGCGCACGGTGATCGTCGGCGTGCGGTTGCGCCGCCACACGGTCGGCTGTTCGAGGTCGTAACGGAAGTTGGCGACCGCTGCGAGCGGGATCGCCTCGCCATTGCCGGTCGGCAGCTGCATGTTCTGCAGCGTCTCGATCGAGCCGCGTTCGGCCTCGCGCGAGCGCGCCACGACATTGATGAGGTAGGTCGCGTCGCGCACCTGCGTGATCGTCGAGCCGCCCACCGTGCTGTTCAGCGCGCTGGCGATGTCGGACGAGGTGATGCCGAGCTGGCGCGCCTTGTCCTGCAGCACGTCGACCCTCAACACGCGCTGCGGCTCGTTCCAGTCGAAGGTGGGCGCGGCGAGCTTTGGATTGGCCGAGATCAAGCCCGCGAATTGCTGCGCCAGCTCGCGCACCGTCTGGATATCGGGACCGCCGACACGGTATTGCACCGGACGCCCGACCGGTGGGCCCAGCTCCAGCGGCTTGACGAAGGCATCGGTGCCGACGAACTCCGCGCGGAGCAGCTTTTCCAGCGCCGGCTTCACCCGATTGCGCGCCTCGATGCTCTTGGTGACGATTACCGTCTGGCCAAAATACGGATTGGCCGGCTGCACGTCATAGGCGAGCACGAAGCGCACCGCGCCCTGGCCGATATAGGAGGAGAAGTGGTCGATGTCGGGATTGCCGACCAGCGCGCGCTGTTCGAAGCGCTCCATCTGGTCGCGCGTCTCCGTGATCGAGGAGTTCTGCGGCAGGTTCCAGTCGACGATCAGCTCCGGCCGGTCGGAAGGCGGGAAGAACTGCTGTTGGACGAGGCCGAAGCCGGCAATCGAGGCCGCAAACAGAAGCACCGTCGCGATGATCGTCAACCAATGACGGCGCACGGAGAAGACAAGCACGCGCCGGAACAGCGAGGTGAAGCGTCCGGGCTGGTCATGATGCTTCTCCTTCATCGTCGCGGGCAGGATGGTCACGCCAAGCAGCGGCGCAAACAGCACCGCCACGATCCATGACACCAGCAGCGACACCGCGATGACGACGAACAGCGTGAAGGTATATTCGCCGGCCGCGCTCGAGTTGAGGCCGATCGGGATGAAGCCGGCGACCGTCACCAGCGTGCCGGTCAGCATCGGGAAGGCGGTCGATGTGTAGACGTAGGTCGCCGCCTTGCGCAGATTGTCGCCGACCTCCAGCCGCGCCACCATCATCTCGACCGCGATCATCGCGTCGTCGACCAAAAGGCCGAGGGCGATGATAAGCGCGCCGAGCGAAATGCGCTGCAGCGAGATACCAAGGTAGGCCATGACGGTGAAAGTGATGGCCAAAACCAGCGGGATGGACAGCGCGACGACGAAACCGGCGCGCAGACCGAGGCTGATGAAGGAGACGGCAAGCACGATCGCCACGGCCTCGAACAGCGCCCGCGTAAAGCCCGAGACCGCTTCCTCGACGATGACCGGCTGGTCGGCGACCAGATGGACGCCGACGCCGACCGGCAGGTCGGCCAGCACCTTCTGCATCTCCTCATGCAGCGCCTCGCCGAATTTGAGGAGATTGGCGTTAGGCTTCATTCCGATGGCAAGCCCGATCGCATCCTGGCCGTTGAATCGGAACAAGGCCGTCGGCGGGTCGACATAACCGCGCCGGATCGTCGCCACGTCGCTCAGCCGGAAGAAGCGGTCGTTGACGCGAAGATTGATGGCGCGCAGGCTCTCCTCGGAGGTGAACTGGCCGCCGACGCGCACGCTGATGCGCTCCGGCCCGGACTGAATGACGCCGGACGGCGTGATGGCATTCTGCGCCTGCAGGCTGGCGACGATCGCCTGCTGGTTGAGGCCAAGCGCCGCGATCTGGCGCGTCGAGAATTCGAGATAGATGGCCTCATCCTGCGCGCCGACCAGATCGACCTTGCCGGCGTTCGGCACGGTCAGGATCTTGGTGCGGACATCCTCGACATAGTCGCGCAGCTGGCGTGGCGTCAGCCCATCGGCGGTGAACGCATAGATGTTGCCGTAGACGTCGCCGAAACGGTCGTTGAAGAACGGTCCCTGCACCCCTTGCGGAAACTGCGCCCTGATGTCGTTGACCATGTTGCGCACCTGAAGCCAGTTCGACACGACGTCGCGCGCCTTGGTGGTGTCCTTCAGGTTGACGAAGATGACGGTCTGGCCAGCGGTGGTGACGGATCGGGTGAAGTCGAGGCTGTCGAGCTCCTCGAGCTTCTTCTCGATGCGGTCGGTGACCTGCTGCACCGTCTCCTTGACCGAGGCGCCGGGCCAATTGGCCTGGATGATCATGGTCTTGATGGTGAAGGCTGGGTCTTCCTCGCGGCCGAGATTGAGATAGGAGAAGATGCCGGCGACCACGAAGACCAGCATGAAATACCAGACCATGGAACGGTGGCTGAGCGCCCAGTCGGAGAGATTGAAGCCCTTCATCAGACCCCACCCTCCGGTACTTTCACCTTCTGGCCTTCACTCAAACTGTGGGCGCCGGCGGTGACGACGCGCATGCCGGCCTCGAGGCCTTCAGCCACCGTGAAGCTGCCGCCTTTCTTCGAGGCGATCTTGATCTCCCGCGTGCTCACGCTGGAGGATTGCGGATCGACGATCCACACTTTTTGAGAGCCGTTCTTTTCGAGCAGCGCAGAAATCGGCAGTTCGATCGTCGGCGTGACCTTGGTCATGCGTGTCGCGGTGATCGTCGAGCCCAGCCGGAACGCCGTCTGTGGATTGACGAGCGTCAGCTTCACGCGGCGCGTGCGGGTGGCGCCTTCCGACTGCGGGGCGATCTCGCGCAGCTTGGCGTCGGTTTTGATGCTCGGCAGTGATTGCAGGACGATCTCGAAGGGCATGCCGACGCTGAGGTCGCCGATCAGTTGGTCCGGAATGTCGACCACCGCCTCGCGCGGATCGGTGCGCGCCACGGTGACCACTGTCTGCCCGGCGGAAACCGTCTGGCCGACCTCGGCGCCGGTAGCGGTGACGACGCCGTCGAAGTCGGAGAACAGCCGGGCATAGCCGAGCTGTTCCTGGGATTTGGCCAGAGCGGCATTGGCGCGCTCGACCCCGGCCTGCGCTGCCTGCCTCGCCTGTTGCGCGGCATCGAAGGTGGCCTGCGAGGTGTTGGCCGATGCGAGCAACTGGCGCTGGCGATCCTCGCTCGCGGCGGCGTTGGCGAACTGCGCCTGCGCGTTCGACAAATCCGCTTTCGATGCCTGGACGGCGAGCTCCAGCGCCGTCGGGTCGAGCGCGGCGATCGTCGTGCCCTTGGTGACGAGGTCGCCGACCTTGACGTCGCGCGAGACGACGCGGCCGAGCAGGCGGAAGGCGAGGTCGGCGCTGTATTGCGGCTCGACCGACCCGGCGAAGCCGAAGGCCTCGACGGTTTTCGGTTCGACCACGACCGACAGCACCGGCCGGATGATCTCCGGCGGCTTCTCTTCCGAGCGTGAGCAGGCGGCAAGCGCTGCAAGGATCAGCAGCGGAGCGATGTGCGGCAGCCGGTTCATTGCTTCGCCCCCGACACCTCGATCGTCTGCCCGGGGCTCAGCAACTGCCCGCCGGCGGTGACGACGCTCTGGCCTTCCTGCAACCCCTTGTCGACGACGACCACGCCGGAATCGAAGGCGAGCACCTCGATCGGCGCCGTCGTCACCGCCTTGCTCGCCGGGTCGACGATCCACACGGCGGGCTGGCCGGCGGCCGAGGTGAGTGCCTGCCAGGGCAACAGGATGGCTTTGACGGACCTGGCGCTGACCGTGCCGATCACGGCAGCACCGAGCGGCATGCCAGCAGGCGTGTCGGGTATGCCGACCTTGACCCGGATCGATCCCGACGCGGTATCGACCGCCGGCGAGATTTCTCGCACCTTGCCGACCGCCCGGACCTGCGGGTCGGAAAGCAGCGTGATCGTCACCGCGGGAGAAGGCGGCGTCTGGACAACCAATGTTTCATGCACGTTGAAGACGGCGTCGCGGTCGCCGTCCTCGGCGATGGTGAACACGGTCTGCGCCGCCTGCACCACCTGCCCGGCCTCGACCTGGCGCGCCGTGATGACGCCGGCCGCACCCGCCTTGAGCTCGGTGTAGGAAAGGTTTTCCTTGGCGTTGGCCAGGGCGCTGTTCGCGGCATCGACGCTGCCTTGCGACACCTTCAGTGTCTGGTTGGCGGTATCGAACTCTCGCCTTGTGGTGAAGCCCCGGGCCAACAGGGTCTTCTGCCGCTCATAGGTAGCCGCGGCCTGCGTCAGCTGCGCCTGCGCGGCGTCGAGGTCGGCCTGGGCCGAGCGCAGGTCGGATTCCTGTTCCTGCGGATCGAGGCGGGCAAGCACCGTGCCCTGATCGACGTGCTGGCCGACATCGGCCAGCCGTTCGGCGACGCGGCCGCCCACACGGAAAGACAGATTGTTGAGCGTGCGGGCTGCGATCACGCCGGTCAGCGAGGTTCGCGGCGCATAATCGGCAAGGGCGATCGTCTGGGTGGTCACCACCACCGGCAATTTCTTTTCTTCCGCCTGCTGCTTCTGGCAGCCGGCGACTGAGGACGCGGCGGCGAAACAGGCCAGCAGCAACAAGATGTTCGGACGAGGCAAGGGGCGGAGCGGCGATGACGGCAAGGCGGACGATGTCGCGTTCCTGCTCATGGTTCCCCTCAACCCGTGGGAGCCGCTCCTGACGGCGGCACGTCGCGGATGAAATGAGATTAATCGATCGGCGGGAAAAGGAAACCGTTTCTGCTGCGCGCATCATCACTCTGGTTAAGATCGCCCGCCGCCAGGCCCAATCGACTGCGCCATGGTGCCGACTTGAGCAAAACGTGAAATAAGGTCAGAAGAGGCCTACAGCGGCATCAAGAAGAACGGGCTCAATCTCGATGAGGGACGGCCCGATGAGGGACGAGATGAAGAATTCAGCCATTTCCGAGCGCAAGAACCAGTCGATCTCGCGCGGCGTCGGCATGACGACGCAGATCTATGCCGATCGCGCCGAGAATTCGGAAATCTGGGACGTCGAGGGCCGCCGCTATATCGACTTCTCGTCGGGCATCGCTGTGGTCAACACCGGCCACCGCCACCCGAAGGTGATCGAAGCAGTCAAGGCGCAGCTCGATCGCTTTACCCACACCTGCCACCAGGTCGTGCCTTACGAGAGCTATGTGCATCTCGCCGAGCGCCTGAACGGCATGCTGCCCGGCAAGTTCGACAAGAAGACGATATTCGTCACCACCGGGGCCGAGGCGGTCGAGAACGCCATCAAGATCGCCCGCAACGCCACCGGCCGCCAGGCAGTCATCGCCTTTTCCGGCGGCTTCCATGGCCGCACCTTCATGGGCATGGCGCTGACCGGCAAGGTCGTGCCTTACAAGGTCGGCTTCGGCGCGATGCCGGCCGATGTCTTCCATGCGCCGTTCCCGGTCGCGTTGCACGGCGTTTCGGTCGCGGATTCGCTCGCCGCGCTCGACAAGCTGTTCAAGGCCGATGTCGATCCGGGTCGTGTAGCGGCCATCATCGTCGAGCCGGTGCAGGGCGAGGGCGGCTTCTACGAAGCGCCGCGCGATTTCATGACGGCACTTCGCAAAATCTGCGACCAGCATGGCATCCTACTCGTCGCCGACGAGGTACAGACCGGCTTTGCCCGCACCGGCAAGATGTTCGCCATGGATCATCACGACGTGGCGCCCGATCTCACCACCATGGCCAAGAGCCTTGCCGGCGGCTTCCCGCTGTCGGCCGTCACCGGCCGCGCCGAGATCATGGACGCGCCCGGCCCCGGCGGCCTCGGCGGCACTTATGGCGGCAGCCCGATCGGCGTCGCCGCCGCGCACGCCGTGCTCGACGTCATCGATGAGGAAAAGCTCTGCGACCGCGCCAACGCGCTCGGCGCCAGGCTGAAGCAGCGGCTGGACTCGATCCGCGACGACGTGCCGGAGATCGTCGATATCCGTGGCCCGGGCTTCATGAACGCCGTCGAGTTCAACGATGTGAAGAAGGGCTTGCCGTCGGCGGAGTTCGCCAATGCGGTGCGGCTGAAGGCGCTGGACAAGGGCCTCATCCTGCTCACCTGTGGCGTCTACGGCAACGTCATCCGCTTCCTGTCCCCGATCACCATCCAGGACGGCGTCATGACCGAGGCGCTGGATATTCTGGAAACCTCGATCCGCGAGGCGCGCGCGGCCTAACCTGCGGCCCTTACCGGCTCGCTGAAGGCCGCAAGGGCCGCCTTTAGCGCATCCGGGCCGACCGCAACCGTTTGCGGCGTCGGCGAGAAGCCGGCGCCGAGCATCTTGCGACCGAGCATGTGGTCGGCCGGGCGGTTGACGGATTCGATGCCGAGCAGCCGGTTGCCGGCATAATGGTAGATCGAGAACCTGTTCTCGGCGGGATCGCCCAGCACCACATGGCTGTCGCCGCCTTGCGTCAGCCCTACCATCTGCAGCTTCATGTCGCCGATGTCCGACCAGAACCATGGCACCGCCGAGAAGGGCTCGGCATGGCCGAGGATAGTGCGCGCGGCAAGCCGCGCCTGGTCGGTGGCGTTCTGCACCGATTCCAACCGCACGTCGCCGCCGGTGAACCAATGCCTGTAGGAGGCCGCATCGCCGATAGCGAGGATTTCCGGGATCGAGCTTTGCATATGCTGGTCGACGCGGATGCCGTTGCTTACAGCCAAGCCGGTGGCTTCAGCCAGTTCGACATTGGGCACCACGCCGATGCCGACGATCACCATCTGCGCCGGCAGGCGCTCGCCGCCTGATGTGATCGCAGCCGAAACCCGGCCACTTTCGCCCTCCAGGCGGGCAACGGTGGTGCCGGTCAGGATACGCACGCCGATCGCCTCCAGGCGCTGGTGCACATGCGCCGCGATGACCGGCGCGACGGCGCGGCCGAGCAGCCGGTCGGCGGCCTCGATGACGGTGACGTTGCGGCCGGCCACCCTCAGCGTCGCCGCGATCTCAAGGCCGATGAACCCACCGCCGAGAATGACCACGTCCTCGGTTTGCGCGCTGAGCTCGCGGATCGCCCGCGCATCGGCCAGCGAACGCAGCGAGACCACGCCGGCGAGGCCGGTGCCGTCGAGCTTGAGCAGACGCGGCCGCGAGCCGGTTGCAAGGATCAGCCGGTCGAAGGCAAGTTTGCCGCCACCCGCCACGTCCAGCCGGCGCGCGCCGGCATCGATACCCTCGATGCGCACGCCCGGCCGATAGTCGATAGCGTTGCCGGTATAGAAGGCCTCGCCGCGCAAGGGCTGCGGCTTGGCTTCGGCGTCCTTGATGAAGGTCTTGGACAGCGGCGGCTTGTGATAGGGCAGTTCCTTCTCATCGCCGACCAGGACGACAGGCCCTTCATAGCCTTCCTCGCGCAGGCTTGCGGCTGCCTGCACGCCGGCATGGCCCGCACCGACAATCACAACCCCGTTCGTCATCGCAATCCTTTTAGTCAGCAAATCTAGGCCCTTGCGCCAAGTGGCGATTGTCTGCCGCCGCCGCAAGGGCAGCCGTCCGGGTCGCACCCAGAACGGCCGTCTGTCAATCGGGCTTCCTGCTAAGGGCGGGCATTAAAGTTGATATTTCTAGTTTAGAATAATTCTAAACTGTTGTTTCAATTGAATTTTTTCCGTCGCACCAGTTGACTCCCGGTCTCTCCATCGCTTTATGGAGAGCTGCGCGCAAAGCGCATCCCTTTGATGTCTGGGCCTTGAACCCTTTCGATTGGAGGCAAGTGGGTGACTTTTTATCGCGAACCGCGCATCGACGCGGCCACCATTTTTCCCGGCATGCTTATGCCTCGGCGCGGGTGGACACCTGTGCCCTTTGTTGAATTTCCATGGAACTGGAGAAAGATAATGACGGCACGTAATGGCAGCAGGCTGGCTGCGATCTGCGCCACGGCTGCACTGACGGCGGCGGTGTTCGTGTTGCCGGCGAAAGCCGAGACCGATGCGAAAGCGGTGATCAAGACCTATGCCGACATCGCGTTGGCCAAATATGAGGATTCGCTGACCACCGCGCAGGCGCTGGACAAGGCGGTCGATGCGCTCATCGCCAGCCCCTCGCCCGACACGTTGAACGCGGCTCGCGAAGCCTGGAAGGCGGCGCGCATTCCCTACCAGCAGACCGAAGTCTACCGCTTCGGCAACAAGGTAGTCGACGACTGGGAAGGCCGCGTGAATTCGTGGCCGCTGGATGAAGGCCTGATCGACTACGTCGCCAAGAGCTACGGCACCGAGTCGGACGAGAACGCGCTCTATACGGCCAACGTCATCGCCAACAAGGAGATCGAGATCAACGGCAAGAAGGTCGACGCCTCGAAGCTGACGCCGGAATTCCTGTCCGGCACGCTGCAGGAGGCCGGCGGCATCGAAGCCAATGTCGCGACCGGCTATCACGCCATCGAATTCCTGCTCTGGGGTCAGGACCTGCACGGCACCGGGCCGGGCGCGGGCGAGCGGCCCTTTACCGACTACGACCTGAAGAACTGCAGCAACGGCAATTGCGACCGCCGCGCCGAATATCTGAAGTCGGCCAGCGACCTTCTGGTGTCCGACCTGCAGGAGATGGTCAACAACTGGAAGGAAGACGGCGCCGCGCGCAAGAACCTCGCCGACGGCGATGCGAATGCCGGCATCTCCACCATCTTCACCGGCATGGGCTCGCTCTCTTATGGCGAACTCGCCGGCGAGCGCATGAAGCTCGGCCTGTTGCTGCACGATCCGGAAGAGGAGCACGACTGCTTCTCCGACAACACTTATATCTCGCATCTCTATGACGCCGTCGGCATCCGCGACGCCTACCATGCCAGCTACAAGCGGCTCGACGGCTCCGTGGTTTCGGGTCCGTCGGTGTCCGACATGGTGAAGGCCGCCGACCCGGCGATCGACAAGGAGCTGTCGGGCAAGCTCGACACCACCGTCGCCAAGATGGAGGCCATCAAGGCGCGCGCGCTCGCCGGCGAGGCCTATGACCAGCAGATCGCCGAAGGCAACACCGAAGGCAACGCCACCGTGCAGGCGGCGATCGACGCGCTGATCGACCAGACCAAGTCGGTCGAGCGTGCCGTCGGCTCGCTGAAGCTGAACCAGATCGCCTTCGAGGGCTCCGACAGTCTCGACGCGCCCGACAAGGTGTTCAAGTAAACCCCAGGGCTTGATCCCAAGGTGGAAGCCGGCTTTTGGACAAGATCATGTCCGACTAGAAACCAGCCAAGCGGCGCCGGACCGGCGCCGTCAGCCAGAGCAAACAAATGCTGATCTGCCATTGCAACATCATCACCGAGAAGGAGATCGAGCAGACGATCGTCGGCCTGCTGGATGAGGATCCCTGGCAGTTGATCGTGCCCGCGAAGGTCTACCATGCGATGCGCAAGCGCGGTCGCTGTTGCGGCTGTTTCCCAAATGTGGTGGAAACGATCATTCGGGTCACCGAGAACTACCACGCCCGCTCAGAGGTGGGAGGCGTGGACATCGTTTCACACCTGGACCGCGTGAGAGGCTTGCGCGTCCAATACGGGAGCAGAACCCATGAAAGGCGAACCGCAGATCATCGAGCGGCTTAACGAAGCTCTGTTTCTGGAGCTTGGAGCCGTCAACCAGTACTGGGTGCATTACCGTCTGCTCGAGGATTGGGGCTACACCAAGCTGGCAAAGAAGGAACGGGCGGAATCGATCGAGGAAATGCATCACGCCGACCGGCTGATCGCGCGCATCATCTTCCTTGAAGGTCATCCGAACCTGCAGTCCGTCGCACCGCTGCGCATCGGCCAGAACGTCAAGGAAGTGCTCGAATCCGATCTGGCCGGCGAATATGACGCGCGCACCGCCTACAAGCGCTCGCGCGAGATCTGCCACGACGAAGGCGATTTCGTCTCGATGAAGCTGTTTGAGGACCTTTTGACCGACGAGGAAGGCCATATCGACTTCCTGGAGACGCAGCTCGACTTGCTTGCCTCGATCGGCGAGGAAAAGTACGGCCTGCTCAACGCCGACTCGGCCAACGAGGCGGAGTAAGGACATGCGGGAATGCGGCGCCCCGTAGATTTTTCGCGTCGCTCGCGGCGGGTCGCAATCGACGGCCTGTCGTTTCAGAAGACCCCGCGATACCGGATCGCTCGCGGGGCTTCGCTTTTGCTGGCGATCATGCTTTCCGCGCCCGCCATGGCTGGAGAGCCAGCAG
>Ga0105238_10002265_pt1 | contig 19379 bp, 4 predicted proteins | sample KBSC34metaG_FD_81526 | JGI IMG/M metagenome (GOLD analysis project Ga0105238, IMG submission 81526) | Corn rhizosphere microbial communities from Kellogg Biological Station, Michigan, USA - KBS C3-4 metaG | ecosystem: Host-associated > Plants > Roots > Rhizosphere > Soil | place: Michigan, USA... | reverse complement strand
GTCGCTGATGACGATATCTGCCGGCGGCTCCGCCTCCGACGTCACGGTGACGTCCGGCGCAATGATGGATGTCTCCGGCACGGTCAGCGGCTATTCCGCCCTCAGCGGGGCCTCGGTATTCGTTGCCTCGGGCGGCACGATGATCGGCGGCACGATTTCCGGTTATCTGACCAGCACATTCGAGACCGTTTCCTCGGGCGGCTTCCCGGTTTCGTCGGGTGGGTTCCCAGTTTCGTCGGGCGGGTTCCCCGTCTCCTCCACCACCAGCTTCACGGTCGGCGCGTCCGAGACCGTGGCTTCCGGCGGCACGGTGATCAGCACCACCATCGGCCAGGGCGGTACGCTGAACGTGAATGGCGGCACCGCGGATACCTACACCGTGCTGAGCGGCGGCGCCGTTTTCGCCGCGTCGGGCAGCCGCATGCTGAACGGCACCATCACCGGCTTCTCGGTCTCGTCCGGGTCGGTGTCGCCATCGTTCGAGAACCTGGCATCCGGTGCCTTCGCGAGCAACACAAGCGTCGGGTCCGGCGCCGCGTTCTATGTCGCCGGCGAGGCGGACGGCTTCACCGTGTTCAGCGGCGGCGGCGTCAACGTCAATTCGGGCGGGGTCACGTCCGGTGGCACGATCGGTGGGTTTCTGCTCATTTCCGGTGTCGAATCCGGTTCCTATGAGGCTGTTTCCTCCGGCGGTTTCGCCAGCGATACGGCGGTCGGCGCGGGCGGCACCCTCAATATCGAAGGCGGCATCGCCAACGGCTTCACCATCTCCAGCGGCGGCGGCGTCACCGTGGCCGGGGGCGGGCAGACTTCGGGCGGAACGATCACCGGCTATGGCATCGTCTCCGGTTTCGTCTCGGGCTCCTACGAAACCGTGATCTCGGGCACCGCCAGCAATACCAGCGTCGGGCTGGGCGCGCTGCTGAATGTCTTCGGCGGCGTGGCAGACGGTTTTGCCGCGTTCAGCGGCGGCGGCGTCAATGTCGGCCTGGGCGGCCTCACCTCCGGCGGGACGGTCGCCGGCTTTGCGAAGATTTCCGGTGGCAGGACGGGCTCGTTCGAGAACGTGTCCTCGGGCGGCGTCGCCAGCAGCACGGTGGTCGGCGCCGCGGGCACGCTGAATGTGGTGGGCGGCTCGGCGTTCCAGTTCAGCGCGGTCAGCGGCGGCGCCGTGTTCGTCGCGTCGGGCGGCGTCGCATCCGGCGGCACGATCGTCGGCGCCGGCAAGACCGCCGGGGGAAAGAAGGCGGGGTCGTTCGAGACGGTGTCGTCCGGCGGCACGGCCAGCAAGACCACCGTCGGTTCAGGTGGAACGCTGTCGGTCCTGTCGGGCGGCAGCGCCGCGGTCTTCACCGTGGCGGCCAGCGGCAGCGCCGCCATCGTGGGTGGTGCAGCCACCAGCGGGACGATCGCTTCCGGCGGCGTCGCGATTGCCGGCGCCGGCGGCTCCCTCGCCAAGGGCATCGTCAGCTCCGGCGGCGTGCTCGAGGTCCTCAAGGGCGGCTCCGCCGCCGCCACCACGCTGATGAGCGGCGCCCAGGTGATATTGGGCGGCGGTTTCCTTGGCGTTCTGGCACTGTCCGGCACTGTCAGCGAGACGGTCGTTTCAGGCGCCGCCTATAACGGGTTCGTCATCAGCACCGGCGTGTCATGCACCGTGATGTCGGGGGCGAAGCTCTCCAATATGGTGGCCAATTCCGGCACGCGCCTGATCGTCTCGGGCGGCACCCTGTCGGGACTGACCTTGGGCACGGGTACGGTTGCGCAAATCTCCGGCGGGACGGTGACCGGCGCGTCGATCGGCAAGACGTCCCTCGCCGTCTTCTCCGGCGCCACGTTGAGCCGCGCGACGGTCTCTTCCGGCGGGTCTTTGGGGATCGGCCAAGGGGCAACCGCCAACACCACGACCGGCTTCACCGGCGCCCGGATCCTTCTCTCCGGAGGCGTGGGATCGGCCACGGTCCTCAGCAGCGGCGCGATCCTGACGGTCGGTCCCAAGGGAAGCGCGGTCAACACGACGGTGCTTTCCGGCGGCGAGATCGATTTTGCCGGCGGCGCCGCGACCGGAACGGTGCTCAGCAGCGGCGCAACGGAAGTTCTGTTGGCAGGGGTGCAGGCGAGCGGTCTTTCGGTCGGCAGCGGGGTCACGCTGGTCCTGTCCTCCGGCGCAACGGTGGCCGGGGCCAACCTGTCCAAGGGCGGCATCGTCGCCTTCGCCGGCGGCGGCACGCTGAGCGGAGCCACAGTCAATAGCGGGGCGGTCCTGACGATCGGTCCCAACGGCAGCGCCACTGCCACCGCGGTCAAGGCGGGCGGCCAGATCGTGTTCGCCGGTGGCGCGGTGACGGGAACCGTCGTCGGCAGCGGTGGAACCGAGGTCCTGGCGTCCGGCGCCAAGGTGAGCGGCCTGTCGGTCGGCAGCGGCGTGACGCTGATCATGTCGTCCGGCGCGATCGCCGCCGCCACAACCCTGTCCAAGGGCGGCCTGCTGAACGTTGTCGGTGGCACGGCGAGCGGAACCAAGGTCGGCAGCGGGGCCGTCATGGCGATCGCCTCCAAGGGCAGCGCGGCCGGCACGACGGTCCTGGCCGGCGGCCAGATCGTGTTTGCCGGCGGCGCGGCGACCGGAATGGTGGTCAGCAGCGGCGGAACTGAGATCGTGGCCGCCGGCGTCAAGGTGACCGGCGCCGCGGTCGGCAGCGGGGTCACGCTCGTCGTGTCCTCCGGCGCGACCGTGACGAGCGCCGGCCTCGGCAAGGGCGGCATCGTGAGCTTCGCCGGCGGCGGCACGCTCAGCAACGCCACCATCGCCAACGGGGCGGTCCTGAGCGTCACCGCCAAAGGCAGCGCGGTCGGCGCCACGGTCCTCTCCGGCGGCCAGATCGTGTATGCCGGCGGCGCGATCACCGGCGCGACGATCAGTTCGGGCGGCAGCGAAGGCGTTCTCGGCGGGACGGTCAGCGGGCTTACCGTCGGGGCCGGCGTCACGCTGGTGGTTTCCTCCGGCGGCACGGCCAACGGCACGACGATCAACGGCGGCACGGAAAGCCTGCTGCAGGGGGGCAAGATCGGCAGCCCGGTCATCTTCGGTTCCGCCACGAACGGGACGCTGCAGATTTCAGCGACGTCGGCCCCCTCCAACCTGGTCATCTCCGGCTTCCGGGCCACTGACACGCTCGATCTGGTCAATTTCGCGTCCAAGAGCACGAAGCTCTCCTTCGCGGAGGACAAGTCGGGCAAGTTCGGCACGCTGACGGTCAGTTCGGGAAGCGTGAAGGTCGGGATCCAGCTCTTCGGCCAGTACGCCGCCGCCGGCTTCCATCTCGGCGCCGACAAGGGCGGGGGCGCCACGATCACCTATTCGGGAAGCTCGGCGCAGGTGGCCGATGTCCTGATTCCGCACAGCTGAGGGCTCAAAGCCGCGCCGGCGGCGGATATTGTGACAAAAATGTGGCCGGCGGGCGTGAATCTTCTGTGCATTCAGTGAGAATTTGCTAACCTTTAGCAAAATGCATAACCGCGCCAGCGGCGGTCCCCATCGCGGCCGCCAAGCCTAGACGCGTCGCAGGTACGAAGGGCGCTGAAAGCGCCGAGAAGGTCGAGGGATAGTCATGGCGGACACATTCGTATCCTCCGGGAGCACCGACACCGGTGACGTCATCTCCAGCGGGGACACCGAATACGTCCTCTCCGGCGGCACCACCGTCAGCGCGACGGTGTCGAGCGGCGGCCGGCTCGTCCTGTTCGGCGGCGGCACCGCCAGCGACAGCGAGATTCTGGGCGCGGGCGAGCTGCAGGTGCTCAGCGGCGGCATCGAGACCGGTACCGTCATCTTTCAGGATTCCGGCGGCACCGGGTTGGAGACGATCTTCTCCGGCGGCAGCGGCAACGCGACCGTCGCTTTCAGCGGCGGCTTGCTAACGGTCAGCTCGGGCGGCTTTAGCATCAGCGCGCTCGCCCAGGGCGGTTCCATCGTCGATTACGGGCTGGCCAGCAGCGCGACGGTGGTCGACGGCGGCAACCTGACCGTCGGCAGCGGCGGCGTGGCCAGCAACACGCTCGTGAGGGCCATCCACAGCGGCTCGGCCGTCGAAACCATTCTCTCGGGCGGCCGCGACGAGGATTCGGTGGTCGCCAGCGGCGGCGATCTGGTGGTCAGCGCCGGCGGCGTCGTCACCGGCACTACGGTATCGAACGGCGGCTTGCTCAACCTCAATGGCGGCAAGGGGACTGGCCTCACGATCAGCGGCGGCGGCCAGCTGCTTGTCGCTGCCGGCGCCGTCAGCCTCAGCGGAACCGTGATGGGCTCCGAGACCGTCAATTCCGGCGGTACCGACAGCTCCGGCACGATCCAGGGCGGCGGCGTGCTGACGCTTTCGGGCGGCACGGCGACCGACACGATGGTCGGGCCGGGCGGCAAGGTCGTCGTCGGCAACGGCGGCCACAGCATCAACGCCGATCTGGTCGGTTCGGGCAGCGGCGGGGGCACCGCGCTCGCCGTGGAGGTCGTGCTCTCGGGCGGCACCGCGAGCAACGCCACGATCAGCAGCGACGCCTATCTCCTCGTCTCAGGGGGCAGCGCCGACGGCACGACCGTCGAAGACGGGGGCGTGCTCCTCGTCAGCGGGGCTGGCGGGGTCGTCACCAATACAGTGCTCAAGGGGTCGGGTCCCGCACCGCTCTCCGGTGGCGTTTCCGGTTCGCTGGAGCTGGTCCAAGCAGGTGGCGTGGCCAGCGGGACGACGGTCAGCAGCGGTGCCCAGGTCCTGGTGTCGAGCGGCGGCACCGTCAATTTCACGACGATCAGCGCGGGCGGCCTGCTGCTGATCAGCAACAGCGGCACGGCGAGCAACACGTCGATGACCGGCAGCGGCGAGATCAATGTCAGCACCGGCGGCACGCTGGTCAGCGCGACGGTCAGCGACGGCCTGGTACAGGTGAATTCGGGTGGCGAGGTCGATTTCCTGACCGCGACCGGCAACGCGTCTGTTGCCGTCGGCGGCGGAGGCCTGCTCAGCAGCGCCACGATCGCGAGCGGCGGGGATCTGTCGGTCTTCGGCAGCGGCGGCTCGGCGACATTCGTCACGCTAAGCAGCGGCGGGACGATGTCGGTGAGCCTGGGCGGTAAGGCGACCCAGACGACGGTCAGCAGCGGTGGCATTCTGGATGCCGCGGCGGGCGGCACGGTCAGCGCCACGACGGTGCTGTTCGGCGGCGAGCTCGACGTCCAGGGCACGGCGATCGGCACAAGCGCCACGTCGGGCGGCCAGATCATTGTCCAGGGCGGGACGACGAGCAACACCACCCTCTCTGGCTTCACCATTCTCTCGGGCGTCAGAACCCGGACGCGGGAGGACGTGCAATCGGGCGGTACGGCGTTCGGCACGACGGTGGGCTCGGGCGCCCGCCTGACGGTGGAATCCAATGGCTCCGCAGTCGGGACCGTGATCCTGAACGGCGGCGCCGATACCGTCTCCTCCGGCGGCGTCGCCAGCGGCACTACCGTGTCGAGCGGCGGCAATGAGCGGATCGCGGGCGAGGGGGACAACGCAACCGTCGAGAGCGGCGGCGCCTATACCGTTCTTGCCGGCGGGCGCGCGTCGGGGACCATGATACTGAGCGGCGCCAGCGCCACGGTCTCGTCCGGCGGCGGCACATTCGGCCTCCAGCTGGAAGGCGGCAGCTTCACGATTTCCTCCGGCGGCACCGCGACCGGCACGACGGTCGACGGCCCCGGCGCCGTCAGCGCGTTCGGCGCGGTCAGCGGCACCATGCTGAACAGCGGCGCCACCTTGCTCGTCGAATCCGGCGGCAGAGCGTTCAATACCAGCGTCGGCAGCGGCGCCACCCTCGACGATTTCGGCTCGGCCGCCGGGACAGAGGTCGAATCCGGCGGACAGTTCACGGTCGAATCGGACGCCGCGGCCAGCGGCACGACCGTCGAGGCCGGGGGCGCCATGACGGTGCTCGGCGCGGTCACCGGCACGACGCTCAGCGGCGGTTCCCTTGTCGTCAGCTCCGGCGGCACGGCGCTGACGACGGTTATCGATTCGGGCGCTGACGTCAGCGCCTATGGCGGCCTCAGCCTGACCACGCTGAACGGCGGCACGCTGGTGATCGAATCCGGCGGCTCGGCAGCCGCCACGACCGTCGATGCCGGTGCCGTCACGGTGTTCGGCGCCGTCACCGACACGGTACTCAGCGGCGGTTCGCTGCTTGTCACGTCCGGTGCTTTCGCCAGCGATACCACCATCGATACCGGCGCCGTCGCCAGTGCATTCGGAAGCGTGACCGGGACCACCGTCAATGCCGGCGGCGAGCTGATCGTGGAATCGGGCGGGTCGGCCGCCGATACTACAATTGCGTCCAGCGGCCTCGTCGTGGTCAGCGCGTCCGGCACAGTCGACGGGACGACGCTGAGCGGCGGCACGCTCCTGGTCGAGGCCGGCGGTTCGGCGGCGAACACCGTGATCGACGCCGGTTCCGTCAGTGCGTTCGGCGTGCTGACCGCGACGACGCTCGAGGGCGGCCAGGTCCTGCTCGGGTCGGGCGCGTCCGCGTCCGGCGTCGAGGTGGATGGCGGTGCCTTCGTGGTCAGCGCCTTCGCTACCGTCACGGGGACGACGATCACCGGGGGCCAACTGGTCGTCAGCTCGGGCGGCGTGGCCAGCAACAGCCTCGTCGGTGTCACCGGCGTGCTGGTGGTCAGCAGCTTCGGCGAGGTCAGCAGCACCACGGTGGGCGCCGGCGGCGAGCTGATCGTCCAGTCTGGCGCCGTTGCCGACACCGTCACTGTCAGCGGCAATGCCGCGCAGGTCGTCGTCAGCAATGGCGGCCTTGTCGAGAACGCAACGTTCCAGGGATCGTCCACCAGCGCCGGCGAGGTTTTCGCCTTCGAAATCGTTTCGGCCGGCGGTTCGGCGACCAGCACCACGATCGGCATCGATGCCTATGCCCTGGTCAAGGGCGGCGCGGTCGACAGTTTCACGGTGTTGAGCGGCGGCGAGCTGGTGCTCAGCTCCGGCGGCGTGGCCACGAATACGCTCGTCACCGGCTTCGGCCACTCCGTCCTCGGCGCTGTCGACGACGCGTTGGTGATCGTTTCGTCCGGCGGCAAGGCCAGCAACACCAGCGTCGGCGTCGCCGGCCAGCTCCTTGTCGGCGCGGGCGGCTCGGCGACCTTCACCGATGTGTTGAGCGGCGGCACTGCCACGGTCCAGGGCGTCACCGTCAGCACCAATGTCGGCGGCGACGGTGTCGAGGTCATCGTCGCGGGCGGCAGGACCAGTTTCACCAGCGTCAGCAGCGGCGGTGCCGAGACCGTATCCTCGGGCGGCGTCGCCTCCTTCACCACGGTCAGCGCCGGCGGCGGCGTCACCGTCTCGTCCGGCGGTGCCACCGTATCGGCCACGCTCAGCGGTGGTTCGCTCGACGTGCTGTCCGGCGGCGTCGCCAGCAATAGCTTCATCCTCAGCGGCGGCGTCGAAACCGTCTTCACCGGCGGCACGGACAAGTCCGCGACGATCGGCGACGGCGGCGTGCTGGATCTTGCCGGCGGCAAGGCCAGCGGCGTCACCGTGCTCAGCGGCGGCGAGATCGTGTTCGACGGCGGGACCGTCAGTGGGATCACGATCTCGAGCGGCGGCATCGAAGGGATCGCATCGGGCACGACGCTGGCGGGCCTCTCCATCGGCGAGGGGATCAGGTTGGTGGTGTCGTCCGGCGGGGCGGCCCACGCGGTCACCGCGGCCGGCGGCGGTGGAATCAATGTCAGCTCCGGCGGGACCGTTTCCGGGGCCACAATCTCCGGCTTCGAGACCCTGTCTTCCGGCGACATGCAGGCCTCTTTCCTGAACCTGTCGGCCGGCGGTTCGGCGACCAACGTCACGGTCACCGACGCGGCCGTGTTCAACATCTCCGGCGGCACGGCCACCGGCATCAACGTCACCGATGGCGGCGGCGTCAATGTCAGCCTCGGCGGCACCGTGTCCGGCGTCACCCTGTCGGGCGAGCTCACCCTCTCCGGCGACGAGCGGCCTTCCTACCTGAACCTGTCGGGCGCGACGGCGAGCAATGTGAGCGCGACCGATTGCGCCACTGTGACCGTCACCAGCGGCGGCGTTTTCGACGGCACCGCCAGCGTCGGCGCCGGGTTCAATGTCGGCGCGAAGGGCGTGGCGTCGGGGATCAGCATCACCGGCGTCGATTCCTCCAACGACAGCGGGACCCAGGCTTCGTTCCTGAACCTTTCGGCGGGCGGCAGCGCTACCGATGTCAGCGTCAGCGACCGCGCCGTCTTCACCGTGTCCGGCGGCACCGCCAGCGGGATCACCGTCACCGATGGCGGCGGGATCGATGTCGTGGGCGGCGTGACGTCGGATACGTCGCTGTCCGGCTTCATCCTGGTATCGAACGGTATCCAGGCGTCGTTCGAGACGGTATCGGCCGGCTCCGCCATCAGCACCACCGTCGGCAGCGGCGGCGTGCTCACCGTGCTCAGCGGCGGCACCGCGGACTTCGTCACCGTGCTCAACGGCGGCGAACTCGTCTTCGGCGGCGGCGAGATCGACGATGTGACGATCTCCAGCGGCGGCACGGAGGCGATCCTCTCCGGCGTCGATGTCAGCGGCCTTTCCGTCGGCGACGGCGTGACCCTGTTCGTATCGGGCGGCGGCGAGGCGGACGGCGCGGCGGTCGCCTCGGGCGGCCAGATCATGATCCTGGGCGGCGGTGTCGTGGACGGCGCGACGCTCAGCGCCGGGGGCAAGATATTCGTGCTCAGCGGCGGCGAGCTGCTGCTGACCAGCGCGCTCAACAGCGGCGTGTTCTTCTCCAGCGGCGGCATCGAGGCGATCGCCTCGGGCCGCAAGATCAGCGGCCTTCAGGTCGACGGCAACGCCACGCTCGAGGTTTTTGCCGGCGGCAGCGCGCTGAACACCACGGTGGCCTCCGGCGGGACGATGGACATCCAGTCCGGCGGCACGGCTGTCCTGACGGTGGTCGGCGGCTTCGTTGTCGTCTCCAGCGGCGGCACACGGCCATCGACACTCAACATGTCGTCGGGCGGATTCGCCAGCCTGACCAGCGTCACCGACGGTGCGGTCTTCAACATCTCCGGCGGTGAGGCCGACGAGGTGTTCGTTGCCAGCGGCGGCCAGGTCAATGTCGGCTCCGGCGGGACCGTCTTCGCCGCCACGCTCAGCGGCTTCTCGACGGTCTCCGGCAGCACGCATGCGTCGCTGCTCAATCTGTCGGCGGGCGCCGAGGCCGATCTCGTGAGCGCGGCAGGCGGCGGCGGCATCAATGTCGGGTCCGGCGCCCTGGTCTCCGGCGCCCTGGTGAGCGGGTTCGTGGACGTCGGGTCGGCGGTCCAGGCCTCATTCCTGAATCTGTCTTCCGGCGGGTCGGCGCTCGATGTCAGCGTCAGCGACGGTGCCCTGCTCAATGTTTCCGGCGGCACGGCCAGCGGGATCACCGTCACCGACGGGGGCGGAATCAATGTCATGGGCGGTGTGACGTCGGACACGACGCTGTCCGGCTTCACCGTCGTGTCCGGCGAGATGCAGGGCTCGTTCGAGACAGTGTCGGCCGGCTCCGCCTCCGACACCACGGTCGGCGATGGCGGCGTGCTGACCGTGCTGAGCGGTGGCGAGGCTGACGGCGTCACCGTGCTCAGCGGTGGTGAGCTGGTCTTCGGCGGCGGCAAGGTCGACGACTTCACGGTCGCCAGCGGCGGCACCGAGGGGATCGCCTCCGGTGTGACCGTCAGCGGCCTCACCGTCAGCGGCGGCGTCTCTCTTGTCATATCGGGCGGGGGCATCGCGGCCGGCACATCCGTCGGTTCCAACGGCCGGGTCTTCGTTCTCTCAGGCGGCGAGCTGCTGCTGACCGACGCTCCGACCGGCACCGTTTACTTCGAAAGCGGCGGCATCGAGGCGATCGGTTCGGGCACGTCGATCAAGGGGCTCCAGGTCAGCGGCGCCGCCACACTTGCGGTTCAGTCCGGCGGCGTCGCCCGCGCGACCGAGGTGACCGACGGCGGGACGATGAATGTCCTGGCGGGCGGGGTGGCCTCGAATACATTCGTCAGCGGCTTCGCAACGCTCTCCAGCGGCGACACCCGGCCCTCGACCTTTAACGTTTCTTCAGGCGGCTCTGCCGGCAATACCACCGTCACCAAGGAGGGGATATTCAACGTCTCCGGCGGCGGCACGGCGGACGGGGTGTTCGTCTTCAGCGGCGGCCAGGCCAATGTGGGATCGGGCGGCATCGTGACCGGCGCCGTCGTCGACGGCTTCCTGAACCTGTCCTCCGGCGGCGGCGTGCAGGCATCGCTGCTCAACCTGTCTGCGGGCGGCTCAGCCGATGGCACTTCGGCGACCGGCGGCGGCGGCATCGCTGTCGGGAGCGGCGCCACAATCTCCGGCGCGGTGATCAGCGGTTTCGTCGATCTCGGCTCTGGCGTCATCCAGGCTTCCTTCCTCAACCTCGCCTCGGGCGGGTTGGCGACCGACACGACAGTGGAAGACGGCGCGGTCTTCAATGTGAACGGGATGGCCGACGGGGTCACCGTCGACGATGGCGGCGGCATCAATGTCGCGGTCGGCGGCGTGACCTCGGGCGTGCTTCTGTCAGGCTTCACCACCGTTTCCGGCACGGTCCAGGGCTCGTTCGAGATCGTGTCGGCGGGCGGCTTCGCCAGCGACACCACCGTCGACAGCGGCGGCGTGTTCACCGTCCTCAGCAGCGGCACGGCCAGCGGCGTCACGGTTCTGTCCGGCGGCGAGATCGTCTATGGCGGCGGCACCGCCGACGACGTGACCATCAGCAGCGGCGGCTTCGAAGGGATCGCCGCCGGCCTCACCGTCAGCGGCATCGCCGTCGCCGACGGCGTCACCTTGTTCGTCGTCTCCGGTGCGACGGCGGTCAATCCCTTCGTCGCGTCCGGCGGCATGATCGACGTCAAGGACGGCGGCCAGCTCTTCGTGACCAGCGGCAGCGTCGGCGGCGTGACGCTCGGCTCCGGCGGCACCGAAACCGTGGCGGACGGGGCGACGGTCTCCGGCGTGCTCGTCGGCGGCGGCGCGACGCTGGCGGTTTCGTCGGGCGGTACGGCGGTGGACGCCACGGCGCAGTCGGGCGGCGGCATCAACGTATTCTTCGGGGGCACGACCACGGGCGCCGTGGTCGACGGCATCGACGCGACTTCCGACTTCGCGACCCCATCCTTCATGATCGTCTCTTCCGGCGGCGTCGCCAGCAACACCAGCGTGACCTTCGGGGCCAGCTTCACGGTGCTCAGCGGCGGCGAGGCCGACGGCGTCACGGTCACCAGCGGCGGCCAGTTCACCGTCAATAGCGGCGCCACCGTGACCAGCGCCAGTATCGACGGCTTCCGGCCGCTCTCCTCGGGCTTCCAGTCCTCGTTCATGAACGTGTCGTCGGGCGCGACGGTGAATACCGTCAGCGTCAGTGACGGCGCAGTGCTGAACATTGCCGGGGCGGCGGTCACCGACGTGTTCGTGACCAGCGGCGGCCAGGTCAATCTGTCGGTCGGCGGCTCGATCTCTGGCGGCAGCGTCGACGGCTTCCTGAACCTCTCTTCCGGCACGCAGTCGTCGTTCATCAACGTCTCCTCCGGCAGCACGGCGACCGATATCGCCATCGGCGACGGGGCGACGGTCAATCTCTTCGGCGGGGTATTGAGCAAGGCCACGGTGGTCAGCGGCGGCGGCGTCAATGTGGCCGCCGGCGGCACGACCTTCGGGGTTGCGCTCAGCGGCTTCACCTTCATCTCCGGCGTCGCCCAGGGCTCGTTCGAGACCGTTTCCGGCGGCGCGTCCGCGACCGACACGACGGTCGATGACGGCGCCGTCTTCAACGTCTCGTCCGGTGGCTTCGCCAGCGAGACGACGGTCAGCGGCGGCACGGTCAACATCCAGGGCGGCGTCGTTTCGGGCGTCGAGATGGATGGCGGCGTCTTCAACATCTCGGGCGGCAGCGCCTACGATGTCGCGGGTGCGGGCATCGTCAATGTCTCGTCCGGCGGCTTCGTGTCGGGCCTTACCGTCAACGGCGCGAAATCGTTCGAGAACCTGTCGTCCGGCGGCTTCGTCAGCGACACCACCATCGGCAGCGGCGCCGTGCTGGCGCTCGGGCGGGGCGGCACGGCGCAGGACGTGACCATATCGAAAGGCGGGCAGCTGCTGTTCCTGGGCGGCACCGCGACCGACGTCACGGTCAAGAGCGGCGGCAGCGAGGCGATCGGCGCCGGTATCAGGCTCAACGGGCTTACCGTCGCCAACGGCGTGAAGCTGACGGTTTCCTCCGGCGGCGTCGCGGTGGCCCCGAAGGTGCAGGCGGGCGGCGCGGTCACCGTGCTGCGCGGCGGGCAGATCGTGCTGACCAGCGCGGTCTCCAGCGGCCTCACCATCTCCAGCGGGGGTTTCGAGGCGATCGCGACATCGGTCGGCGGCCTGACGGTCGGCAGCGGCGTGACGCTGCTGGTGTCCTCGGGCGGTAACGCTGCCGGCGTGAAGGTGCAGAAGGGCGGGCAGGTCGTCTTCGCCGGCGGCATCATCACCAACGCCACGATCAGCAGCGGCGGCAGCGAGGGCGTGGCCAACAAGGCCAAGGTCAGCGGGCTGACCATCAGCAGCGGCGTGACCCTCTATGTCTCGCTCGGCGGCACCGCCAGCGCGACGACGGTGCTGAAAGGCGGCGAGATCGTCTATGCCGGCGGCACCATCGTCGGCACGGTGTTCGCCAGCGGCGGCAGCGCGGCCGTTGCCGCCGGCACCAAGGCGACCGGTATCGCCATCACCAGCGGCGCCGTCCTGATCGTCTCGTCCGGCGCGACCGCCAGCGGCGCCAAGATCTCGAGCGGCGGCGAGCTGATCTATGCCGGCGGCACCGTGACCGGCGCCGTCTTCACCGGCGGCAGCGCGGCCATCGCCGCCGGGCTGAAGGTCAACGGCCTGATCGTCAGCGGCGGCGAGACGCTGATCGTCTCGTCCGGCACCACCGCCAGCGGCGCCAAGGTGCAAAGCGGCGGGCAGATACTCTATGCCGGCGGCACCATCGCCGGCGTGACGATCAGCAGCGGCGGCGCCGCGGGCATCGGCGCGGGGGTGAAGCTCAGCGGCCAGGTCATCGCCAGCGGCACGGCGCTTGTCGTCTCGTCCGGTGGCTCCGCGATCGGGGCCAAGGTGCAGAAGGGCGGCACGATCGTCTATGCCGGCGGCACGATCACCGGCGCCACGGTCAGCAGCGGCGGCAATATCGGCGTCGTCGGCGCGAAGGTTTCCAACCTGACAATCGGCAGCGGGGTCACGCTCGCGGTGGCGTCCGGCGGGACGGCGGTCAACGCCTCCATCCAGAAGGGCGGCGCCTTCGTCTTCGGCCCCGGCGGCGCGGAGACCGGCCTCAAGCTCGCAAGCGGCGCAACGGCGTCGGTGGCCAGCGGCGGCTCCATCGCCGGGCTTACCATCGGCAGCGGCGTCGCGCTGAACGTGAGCTCGGGCGGCGCTGCCAGCGGCACCGTGCTCAGCGGCGGCATCGAGACCGTGGCCAATGGCGGCGTCGTCGGCGGCACCACGATCTTCGGTTCCAACGCCACGCTGGCGCTCGGTACGAAATCCAGCGTGTCGCTCACCGTTTCCGGCTTCAAGGCGTCGGATGCGATCGACCTGACCGGCTTTGCCTTCAAGGCGACGGAGAAGCTGACCTTCACCGCCAGCAAGACCGGGGGCACGCTTACGGTCGTCGACGGCACTTTGAAGGCGACGGTCACTTTGTTCGGTCAGTATGTCGCCGCCGGATTCCATCTTGCCAAGGATTCGTCCGGCGGTACGGTGCTAACCTATTCGCCGCCTCCGGCGCATGTTGCAGAGCTTGCGGTTCCGCGAGGATAAAGGGCGTGGCCGTCCTGGGGGCGGCGCGCAACACGGTTGAGTAGGACGATCTTGCGGGACTGGTTCGAGCGGAATGAAGAGATCGCGCAGCTTGCGCGGCGTCAGCTTTTCTTTGTCGGTGGGGCGCCGCGCTCAGGCACGACCTGGCTGCAGCAGCTCCTGGATGCCCATCCGGATGTCTGCTCCAAGGGCGAAGGGCTGTTCCTGCAGCAGCTTGCCGTGCCGCTCGAGAAGATCATGGCGCAGCGCGGCGAGGTCATCGCCGGCAAGAACCAGCAGCTGTTCAAGCATACCGGCGGCTATCCCCTGCCGGTGAAGGACGATGTCGAGTTCCTGATGGGAACAGCCATCCTGACCGCGCTTCATCAGCAGAGCGAGGGCAAGCCCTATAAGGCTATCGGCGAGAAGACGCCTGAGAACGTGTTCTTCTATCCCCGCCTGAAGGCGTTGTTCCCGAAGGCGAAATTCATATCGATCGCGCGCGACCCGCGCGACGTGCTGACCTCGGCCTGGCATTTCTTCAAGAAGCCGGTGCCGGGGGAGGACGAGATCAAGTCCAAGCTGGAATTCATCCGCGGCGCCCTGCCGTCGATGAACGACGGCGCGCGCAAGATGGTGGAATTCCACAAGGCCAATCCCAACGACCATATCTTCGTCACCTACGACGCCTTGCGCACTCAGCCGGGGCCGTATCTGGCCCAGCTGTTCCGCTTCATCGGCGTGTCCGACAAGGCCGACATCGTCGCCGAATGCATCAGGAAGACCGATTTCGCCGTCCAGACCGGCGGCCGCCCCGCCGGGGTGGAGCAGAACGGCGTCTTCCACCGCAAGGGCGAGGTCGGCTCCTGGAAAGCGACGCTGAATGAGGAGATGGCCGGGGTGATCCTCAAGGACCTGGATTGGATGTTCCCGCTTTTTGGCTGGAAAGTTTAGGGGAAGGCAGGAATATAGGTAATGATCCTTTCTTGCCTGGACCTGAATTGAACCGTAATCAAAGAAGACGAGACAAGGCACAGCGCAAGCCGCTGCGAGGACCTATGACAGATACATTGCTTGTTAAGCTCCCGCCGGAGAGCCCGGCCGCCGAGCCCGCGCCGGAAACCTCCGCCGCCCCGCCGCCGCCCGCGGATTCCGCATCGGCCCAGACCGACAAGCGGCCCTATCCGCCGCCGGCCGAGATGCCGACGCAGGAAGGGCCGATGGGCCTCCGCTTCGACTATAATGACGGCTGCCGGGTGTTCCTGCCCGATGGCGGCAAGTGGAAGATACGCCTCAGCGACACCGATACCGGCAACATCCTGTTCCAGACCGCGCTCGGCGGCGGCCGGATCAACAGTTCGAAGCGCTATTTCCTGCGCTGCCGGATCGAGGTGTGGTCGGACGACAAGGAGGTCTTCACCCACGATTACAACTGCGAGGGCAAAGAGGTCCTGGTCCAGTTCCCGGTCGGCACGATCGGCGACACGATGGGCTGGTTCCCCTATGCGGTGAAGTTCCAGGCAGAGCATGGCTGCAAGCTGACCTGCGCGATGGCCGAATGGCTGATCCCGCTCTATGCCCCGTGCTATCCCGAAATCACCTTCGTCGGCCATGACGGCGTCAAGGCCGACAGCTATTACGCCACCTATTCGATGGGCCTGTTCTTCGACGACGACGATCATGTCCATCAGCCCTGCGACTTCCGGCTGGTCGGTCTGCACCGCACCGCGGGCTATATCCTCGGCGTCGATCCGACCGAGGTGGCGCCGAAGCTGGCGATCTCCGACGATCCCCGCCCGATCCCCGAGAAATATGTCTGCATCGCGGCGCAAAGCTCGACCCAGTGCAAATACTGGAACAACCCGTCGGGCTGGCGTGAGGTTGTGCAGTTCCTGAAGGATGCCGGCTATCGCGTGATCTGCATCGACCAGCGCACCGAGCACGGCACCGACATCACCTGGAACCACATCCCCTATGGTTGCGAGGACCAGACCGGCGACCGGCCGCTTATCGAGCGGGCGCACTGGCTGAAGCACTGCGAATTCTTCGTTGGCCTGTCCAGCGGCCTCTCCTGGCTCGCTTGGGCCGCGGGGGCCAAGGTGGTGATGATCTCGGGCTTCACCCACCCGACCAACGAGTTCGACACCCCCTACCGCGTGATCAACTACCACGCCTGCAACAGCTGCTGGAACGACGTGCGGGTGCGGTTCGACCATAAGGACTTCCTGTGGTGCCCGCGCCATGCAGGCACGCCCCGGCAGTTCGAATGCACCCGCCTCATCACGGCCGAGGCGGTGAAAACCGCTATCCGCCGCATACCGGGATTTGGTAAGACCGCTACACAATAACGTAAGAATGGTGGACCGATGAGCGATTACACTTCAACCGTCTCATCCGGCGCCACCGTCAGCGGCGAGGTTGTGTCGTCCGGCTCCGGCCAGGACGTGCTGTCCGGCGGCACCGCCATATCCGGCTCCGTGTTCGATTTCTGCTCGCAGAGTGTGGAAGGCCGCACCAGCGGCATGCTGATCGGCGAGTTCGGGCTTCAGCTCGTCAATGCCGGCGGTGTCACCGTCGGCACGGTCGTCGACGATGGCGGCACGCAGGAAGTCTATGCCGGCGGCACTGTCAGCAACACCGTTCTCATCGGCTACAACGCCACGCAGGTCCTCTCCGGCGGCGTCGCGATCGGGACGGTCCTGTCGGGCAGCTTTCAGGCCATCGGGCCCGGCTCCGTCGCCAGCAAGACCACCATTTCCAGCGGCGGCAACCAGACGGTCATCAATAGCGGCACCGCCAGCGGCACGGCGATCAAAAGCGGCGGCGAACAGGACATACTGGGCGGCAAGGCTGTCGCCACGACGATCAGCTCCGGCGGCCTGCAATTTGTTTCGACCGGCGTCGTCAGCGGCACCACCATCCTGAAGGGCGGCGCCCAGGTGCTCTCGGGCGGCGGCGCGGCCTTCGGGGTGACGATTTCCAGCGGCGGGTTCGAGACCTTGGGCTCCGGCACCTTCGCCAGCGGCGTGACGGTCAAGAGCGGCGGCACCGTCGTGCTGGCCGGCGGCACGGTGGTCGGGCTGACGCTGAGTTCGGGCGGCATCGAGCAGGTGGCCAAGGGCGGTGTGCTGGTCGCGTCGTCGGGCCAGACGCTGTCCGGCGTCGAGGTGCTGTCGGGCGGGGTGGTCGTGCTGTCGGGCGGCACGTTCGCCGGCCTCAAGATCAGCAGCGGCGGCATGGAGGTGCTGGGCAAGGGGACCAAGCTCAGCAACCTCATCGTCAGCAACGGCGTCAACCTCATCGTCTCCTCAGGCGCCACGCTGTCCGGGGTCAAGGTGCTGTCGGGCGGGGAGATCACCTATGCCGGCGGCAAGGTCACCGGCGTCACCATTTCCGCGGGCGGCTCGTCCGGCATCGCCGGCGGGGTCGTCAGCAGCGGAACGGTGATCAGCAAGGGGCAGGTGCTGTTCGTTTCTGCTGGCGCGACGCTCAGCGGCGCCAAGGTGCTGAAAGGCGGAGAGGTCGTCTATGCCGGCGGCAATATCAGCGGACTGACGGTCGCGGTCGGCGGGATCACCGCCGTGGCGGCCGGCGCGACCCTGACCGTCGGCGCCGGCAAGACCGTGAAAGGGGTCATCGTCCTCGACGGCGGGCTGCACGACGTGCAGAAGGCCGGCGTCGCCAGCGGCACCGCGATCAGCAATGGCGGGTTCCAGAGCGTCGAGGGCAGGGCGGTCAACACCACGGTTTCGGCGGGCGGCTTCCAGCTGGTCAGTGGCGGCGGCGTCACCACCAATACGGTCCTGAGCGGCATCGCCGATCCGACCGAGCTCGATACCGGCGCCGCGCAGGACGTGGCCTCCGGCGGCACCGCCAGCGGCACGGTCATCGGCAGCGGCGCCTATCAGGAGGTCGATTTCGGCGGCACCGCGATATCGTCGGTGGTCCTCTCGGGCGGCTTCATGGAATGGGGTGAGGACGCCGCGGTGTCCGGGCTGACCGTCAGCAGCGGCGGCACGATCGACGTGTTCGACGGCGCATCGATCAGCGGCTTCGCGCTGGGCAACGGCGTCACCCTGATCGTCGAGGGCGTCAACAATTCGGGCAGCTTCAACCCCGCCTCCGCGACCAGCATCACCGTCAGCCGGGGCGCCACCTTCGTCAATGAGGGCGGCGTCGTCACCGGCCTCAAGCTGCTGGCCGGCGCCACCGAAGTGCTGGAGTTCGGCGGCTCGCAAAGCAAGGTCAGGATCGGCAACGCCATCACCTTCGTCCTGTCCTCGGGCGGCACCGCCAGCGGCGTCTCCGTGCTGAAGGGCGGCACGCTGGTCTATGCCGGCGGCACAACCTCGGGAACCATAACCGTCGCGGCAGGCGGCAAGCAGGCGGTGGGCTCCGGCGCGACCGCCAGCGGAATCAAGGTCGCCTCGGGCACGACGCTGACCTTGTCATCCGGCGCCACCGCGGCAGCGACAAGCCTCAATGGCGGAACGGTCGTTTTCGGCGCCGCGGCCACGCTCGCGACCGGCGCCACGACCAAGATTTCCGCCACGCTCTCCGGGTTCCAGAAGGGCGACACGCTCGACCTCGCGGCCTTCACCTTCACCAAGTCGGAGGGGCTGACGGCCGCTTACGACGCCGGCAAGAACCAGACCACCGTGACCGTGACCGCCGGGAAGCTGTCGGCGGCGGTCGTCCTGTTCGGCCAATACACGGCGGCCGGCTTCCACCTCGCCGGCGACGGCCATGGCGGCACCGCGGTCACCTATTCCGGCACGGTTAGCGCGCACACCGTGATCGCCCCCGGCCACGCGTAGGATTCGCTCCCGCCTCCCGTACAAAATACGGGAGCGTGCGGGAGCGAGAAATGACGACGACAACGGTTTCGTCAGGGCAGACGGTCAGCAGCGCGCAGATCACTTCCGGCAACACGGAAATCGTGCTGTCGGGCGGCGTCAGCATAGCTCCGACCGTCTCGGGAGGCGGGCTCATCCAGGTCCAGGGCGGCACGGTCAGCAGCGCCACGGTGATGGGCCAGGCGGGCGGAGCGCCGGGCGTCATGGACGTGCTGAGCGGCGCCGTCATCGGCCTGGACGTGACCAGCGGTGGCAGCGTCAATGTCAGCGGCGGCATGACCGTGAGCACGGTGCTCAGCGGGGGCGCGCTGAACTCGGTCGGCGGCAGCACCGGGTCGCAGGAGACCGTGTTCGCCGGCGGCATCGCCAGCGCCACCGTTATCGATGCGCACTGCGATCTGACAATCAGCAGCGGCGGTATCGCCTCCGGCACGATCGTGGAGACCAGCGGCGTGGAGATCGTGGCTGGGCAGGAAGTCGGTGGCCTGGTCGCCGGCGGCCAGATCACCGTTTCGGCCGGCGGGGCGCTTTTCTCAGGGACGGTCGAGGCCGGCAGCGCGATCCTGTTGTCCGGTGCGACCGCATCATCCATCGACGTTTCCGACGGTGCATTTTCGCTGACGTCGGGTGC
>Ga0105238_10002264_pt1 | contig 19389 bp, 21 predicted proteins | sample KBSC34metaG_FD_81526 | JGI IMG/M metagenome (GOLD analysis project Ga0105238, IMG submission 81526) | Corn rhizosphere microbial communities from Kellogg Biological Station, Michigan, USA - KBS C3-4 metaG | ecosystem: Host-associated > Plants > Roots > Rhizosphere > Soil | place: Michigan, USA... | reverse complement strand
TCGTTGCGCACAATCCAGAAGAATGTGAATCAGGGAGATTTTATGTTTTCAATTTTTTCAGCTGCAACCCCAAATGCGCAGGGAAATGCCGCTGCCCAAGTTTCCCCTAACGAGACGCCCTCTCGTCTGGAAGAAGGTGCTACCCTTAACTCGCAGCTGCATCAGGCTTCCTCCCCACTTCCCAATTATGGCACTGTATCTGCTTCCCCCCGCTATGCTGCTGCCCTACCTTCCACTCTCTTTTCTCAGGGACCTTCTCCGCAAGAGAGGATGCGATTGCGGGGATTGAAATTAGAAGGGGCTTCTATTGTAGGGTATTGTTTTGCTATAGGGCTTCACTATCTTACCCGTGACATCAATGACCCGGACAAACCAAGTCTCTCTGTACGAATAGCGATAGTGATAAGCTTGGTATTGTTTATTCTGGGAAATTATTTTTGTGCCCGTGCAGATGCTATGAGAAGAGGGTAGATATTGCTTTTGCCTGTTTTCCAGACGCTAAACGGACTCTCCGCATGCTGTTTCGCATCCGGTCGTACCCCCCCGGGCCGGCTTTGCTGACCACTTCCCACCAACAAGCCCTGACCGCAACTCCAACTGCGGATCAAGAAAATTGAACAGCTGCCTGTGGCACTTTTTTCTTTTGTAGCGCAACACCAGCCCCACCTTGCCTCACCATCATAGTCAGCCCTCTCCTGCATTTTGCAGTGGCCGTTTTTAACTGCCCGTCTTCCACAGCTGCGCGAAGACACTAGCCTGTCTCCCTGCTCTGGCTGAATGGAAACTCCAGGCTTCTACGCATTGCTGACACTCCCCTTACTTCCCCTTCGCCTTTCGCAACTGCTCATAGAACGCCTGCCAACCTAGAGCCTGTTCTTTCCATTGCCGACAGACGCTGGCGTTAAAGGCGATGGTGTCGGCAATTTCAGCAAGTGAAATGCGGGCGGGGTCTCGGTCAGACTTGGTGGCAGCGCGGGGAGACTGACCGCTAAAGGCGGCGTTGTACAGGCGCACGAAGCCAAGGTTAACGCCAAAGCGGGCAGTATCTTGTGGGGTAACATAAACAGGCACCTTTTGAATAATCGTGTCGCCTTTTTCCCTGACGACTTTAATACGCTCGCGCCAGCGCACTTCAACACGCGTCACCACTTTGGCTTGCGCTTCCACCAATCTGGCATGCGCTTGTGCTACTTGCGCCTGGTAAGCCACTAATGATGCTTCTAACTGTGCAATCTGCCCGGCGTAGCGCAGCGTCTGCAATTGCCAGATCGCACTTCCAGCCAGACTGGCTGCCGTTAGCAAAATAAGCCATCGCGGACCCAATAGCTTCAGCAGTGCGCCCATTAAACGCCCTCCCGCATTTCTTGCGCTAACCGTTGTGCGCGTTGTCCGACTTGTCGGGCCCATGTGGAGTCCAGCATTGCGGTCGCTGCCTGTTCATACTGGTGGGTTTGCATCGCACTCAGGGCATCGTGGAAGGTCAACAAATGCCCAATACCCAGATTAAACCCCATATTGACCAGCACCCGTTGCCGCACCACGTCAAGCTCACGCCACCATGGACAACAGACATTCAACTGCGCTGCAATCCGTCTAATATCATTAGTAAGCAGGTAATCATTTTCCGCCGCACTAATCCCCACATCCTCCAGATTACGGCCCGTGCCAATGCTCAACTTCCCTACCCCATCACGATAGGGTTTGAGCCGTACGCCTTCATCGCGTTTGAGCGTTTTGCACAGTATTGACAAACTGTGTTCAGTCATTGCACTGTACCGCGTTATTGTGCTAGAGGGTGGTCTTGAATGCGACGCATTAAATGCTCGGCATCTTCCTTAAATTGCGCATCATTTGACGCATGCGCAATTTGCCCCAATGTTTGTAATGATGCGCCAGCCGCATTCAACGGCACTTCACTAGATTGAGCCAACCAATGCACAAAGCCGGGATGCGTCATCAAGCGCGCTGCGCCATTGGCCACCGCCATCGACCCTGCCATGCCTGCAGCAAGATAAGGATGACCTGTCAGAGATGACATCACCATGCCCAATAATGTCAGCTTGGCATGGCCTGCCGCAGCGGTGCCCGAAGGATTCGACCAGACTTTAGAGGCATCACGAAGCATCGACGCAGCGCTGGCAATTTTGTCCATATCCTGGCGAGCCTGTGAAGCATTTTCAAATCCTGCAAATAATTCCTGCTTGGCATGAGGTTTAAGCGTATTCCAGTTGGTCAGGAAACGCTCAGCTGACCAGATCTCACCGAGATCATTTTGACGAGAAGGATGCGCCCGCCCCATACGATCTACCGTGGTTGCGGCAACGCTACGCCAAGTTTCAGGCGACACTGAGCGCTTTACCGCCCGCAAGGTCGAGACATTTTCCTTCCCCCCTTGCAAAAGCGCCGTGTAAGCTTGCTCGGGTGCTGTTTTATTAACAAACGGTTGTATGCGCTGAATGCGCGCCTGTCCCGCTTTGTAATACTGATTAGCACGTTGCCAGGCACGTTCTGCTGGCCCAGAAGATAATCCCCGGTCAGTCTGCTGTGCCGCCTTTCGCAAATCTTCGGATAACCCCGCGTAGACGTGTTTCATCTGTCCACTTGCACGTGAGCCAATAATGGACTGGTCTGCCGCATCTTTGCCAATACTGGAACGTATTGACCGTAGCGCACTCGGCGGTGCGCCGATATCCACCGCCCCCAGGGTTTGTCCCGCACCAGCAGGCGGTTGAATATCCCGGGTAAAAGCCTGGTGTAGCCTGGATAATCTCGGTGTCACCAATTCAGCAGTCGTACGGGGCATATCTGGATGAATGGCCGTGGTATCACGCAATGCATTCAGTGTATGGGTCACAGGAAAGCGCTTATCTTGCGGCAATAAATCCATTAACCGATCATTGAGCTGTTCATAGGTATTCAGGACACGGTCACGCAAACCCGTTTTCAGATCATGCTGCAACATCCGGCCAGCAACCTCTGCACCAACATCTGTTGAGAGGGCATCCCGAATCTTCTCTGCGCGCCTGGCCATGCCTTCGGTTAACCCTGCTTTGGCTCGCTCCATCACACCCACCGCCCCTGGCGATTGGGAAAGAAGATTTTCAATGCCTTGCCAGGTTTTTGAACCGCTGGCCAATCCCATCGAAGGCACGGCGCCGGCCGCGTGGAAATCAGCCATGCGCTGTACCATGTGTTGTGCTTTGGTTTCACCGCCTCTCACCATGCCTTGCACAGCCATTTTTCCAATCGGCAGTGCATGCGGCACACCTAGGCCCGCGAGCAAACCAGCAGCAGCCTGTGTTACAGGTTGTGCACCCATTTCATGGGCCACCCCCGCTCCGGCTCCACCGGCTGCGGCGTTGGCTAAATCACCTGGATTCAAGTGGCCTAATTGATTCAGTATTGTCTTGACGGGCATGCTCTGCGCGGATTTAAAAATCTTTGCGACACCCCGCGCTATCCCACTGCCACTGCCCACACCTGCCAGCATCGATGCGGCATCATTGACAACCCGCTCTGTTGCGTTTTGGGGGGTTGGCAATACTGCGTCGATAAGGCGTTGCCCTGACTGGGAAACAGCAGGCAGATGGCTACCGGTCACCGCATTCAGGGTGGCATTGAGCGGGTCGCCGACTAAACCCGCCAACCCATTGACTGCCGTCGCCGCTGCCCGCCCCGTGAGGCCTATCTGACGTTTTACTGCTTTTAAAACATCCGGCGTATGCCCAGATACGGTAACAGGTTGACCAGGCTCAGACGACCCCCATTGAGAAAAGGGGTTGGCGCGTCCAAACTGTGCAAACGGATTCGCTGACGGTGACTGTTGTGGATCAAACTGCGCAAACGGATTCGTCATGGCGTTAACACCGAGGCTGCCAAACCCGTGCCATAGTACGCATCAAAGTCCGTCTGCAATTCAGGGTGCTGCTTTAGGTGCGCAATGGCTGCTGGTGGGATAGACCCGCCTCCGGGCGGGCTCACCTGTGTGGCCGTCTGGCCACCGGGCTGATACCGCGCAGGCTCAGTTGTTTTGCGCTCCCCATATTGCCGTGCATAGGCACTATGCAAACGTTCCTTCGCACCCGCCACATAATCGATAATCTGTTGCAAACTTTCCCGCATTGCCTGGGGAGACTGCGCTTTATCCAGCGAAGCCAGCGCATTTTGCACACTTTGCAACTCAAAGTTACTCACATTGCCTAATGCACCACCGGTTTTCGAGGCATCACGCATGGCTTGAATAACAGCAATACCCACCTGATTTTTGAGCGTATGCAACCTGGCCTCCAGATCAGCCGCTGCGCTACCGGGTATATTCGGCAAGGTACCGGTTGTACCCGTAATACGCCATAAGGCAGGGTCATCCTTGATAGCCCGGGTTAATGCCTCCATTCTGCCAAGCTTATCGACGGTACCGTCTACCGCCGCCTGGGCTTTAAAAGCATCCGTCTTTACCCGGGTCACCAACGGCTGGCCTGAGGCTAACATAGCCGGCTGTGCCGCACCATTGCGCAGATCAACCACCACCCCATTCGTCGGGTCATAATGCTTGGCCTGCCCGGCCAGTTGTGCCTGTTTCGCTGCTTGCGTATACGCAGCCAGCGAGGAGGCGCCTAAAACACTCTGGCCTGTGGCTTTATTCGCCATGTAGCCACTCTCGCCGATAGGGGAATAAGGTTCATAAGACTTCCCGTCTAGCATGGCATTCAAAAAGCCCGTCTTCTCCCGATCTGTTCCCGGATCGCCATAGTGATCCAGCATCGATTGCCGGAAAGTGCCTTTTTGGGCATTCAACGCGCCTTGCGTAAGCGTGGCAGGATTGAGATTATCCCCCACTAGTCGCGCAAGAAAATTCATGTTTTTCTCATACGCACTGGCCCCTGCCCCTGCTGTCTCACTGAGGGCTTGATTGCGTTGCTGGAGGTATGTGCGTGTTTTCTCTATATCCGCAGCAGCTTTATTCCCTCCCATCATGGCTTGATACACCTGTGCATCCACCAGAGCTGCTTTCATCTGCGCTTGCTGGCGCACCATCGGGCCCATTGCCAAGGCTTGAAAGAATTTCTGGATACCATCACCGGCAGTGGGCGCATTCAAAAAAGCGTTCATCTTGACCACAGCGTGTGAGGGTTGGCGGGCGGCGTCAGACCATTGAAAGGATGCGGCGTATTGGGGGCTTTTAACCGCCAGCCCGGCTGAGGCGCGGACGGCCGGGATGCGATCTGCATGAGCGTAGTCAGCCCATTAAGCGCCAGGCCTGCACCGCGCCCCATGCCAAAGCTCCCCACACCCTGCAAGACTTGACCCGCGAGCATTTTCCAGGGGGACGGTATACCGACTCGCTGAATCGCCAGGTTATCGACTTGTTGTGTTCCCTGGGCATTGTTTCCAATGCGATCGACGGTCTGACCCGTATTGTCCAGATCAAAGCCTTCCTGCTGACGTAACTGACTGGCCGCGCCGGTTTGACCCAACAGATGTGCCAGCGCCTGGGCCGACTTCTCCTGATTCGCCTGAGACTGTGCCCGGGCCTTCAGATAGTCTTGTGAAAGGTGTCCACCAGGGGTGGGTGCCGCCTCATGTTCATCCCGGTAAGTCTGCACGTGCTTCAGTAACGTGTCCTGCATCTGTTTCGTTTGCTCAGCCTGCCGGGCTTCTCGGGCTTCAGGCGTAAAATCTTCCGTACGTCCCCGTACCGCTTGCTCCGCTTGTTGTTGAAACTGGCGTTGACGTTGCATCGCCTCCTGAATCGCCCGCTGCTGCCTGGCATGGGCTTGCGTTTGCGCATGCATTTGCATTGCCGCCCCTGAGAGGCTGGCAATTAAACCGATTAAGGCAATATCATCGAGTACAAACATCAGTGCACCTTTTAATAGTATCCCCACGGGCGTTGCCCGGCTTGTTGTTGGCGAGCGAGGTAAGCCCACCCCAGGTTGCCAAATAAATTGTCAAGCGTCGCACTGGTGCGTTGGGCAGCTGCATTCTTTGCATTCAAATCGAGTCCGGCGAGCGCCATTTGCGCAGCCTGACCGGACTCCAATCCGGATTGGGCCATCGAGATAAGGTTTTGGCGGGTGCGCTCATCCGCACCGCGTAAATCGGCAGCGGCTTGTTGCCCCAAGCCAGCGGCTTTCATCAACCCTTCATTCGTGCGGCGACTGAGTTCAGCCTGACTATCGACATCTGCTGAGCCGCCCATTAAGCCTGATCGTGCCAGACCAAAGCGATTCGCGCGCTCCGCCTGTTCGAATTGCCGATTGACCTCCCGGGTATTTAAGTCGGTCACTGCCTTTTGTTGTTCGTCGTAAAGCCCTTGATGAGCAGGATGGTCTTTGCTGCCAAAAATATCATTAATCCGCCCCACAGCCTGATCAACGCGTCGACGTCGATCGGCTTCCATTTGCCCTGCGCCACCATCGCCACCTCCACCGCTCATCTTGACTCCAAATCCATCCTGACTACGTTATACACTTTGCCTAAACCATAGCGTCTCAATAGACGCGTCATTGCTTCGCCACACCGTGCCTCAATGGCTTGTGCGCCGGCTTGTCTGCACCAATCACAAAAGGTTTCAAAAAATAAGCCAATCACTTTCTCCAGAGCTTCACCTGCTAAAGCAATAATGTTGACTGCTAGCAGACGAGGGTATGCAATAAATTCAAATGCAATCACCATTTTTATGATGCCCGCTTGCTTCACCATGCCAAAATACAATTTTCTTTTCAGCGCTAACTGCTCCAAATCGTCTAACACATAATCTGCAACCTGAGGCAAGCGCGCTAGAAAAGGGCGTATCAGTGGAAAAGCACCACGAATTTCCTCCTCTTCTATTAAAAATCGTATATTCACATGGCCCCCAAGGTTTCGAGCGTCAGCGTTACCGCATCCAGGCGAAAAGGTTGGTCACTTGTATGACGAAAGCGTAGCGAGAATTCAGTGCCACATACTTCGAGAGGCAGGCCACCGCCTGTTCGGGTATGGCCGTGCACCCGGATAGGGGGCGTCACCGCATCAGGCTGTCTGGCGTCAAAAGCCAGGGATAACCGGGCTTCGCCCTCGAGTATCACCTCCGCACTGATGAGACGTTTGAGTTGCCCGGGCGACTTGAAATCCCAATATGGCCCTTCAATGACAACGTCAAAGGGTGACCCGTCATCCGTGTGCACGTCTTCAGAGAAACGATAAATACGATCACCGTGTCGAAGATACAACACCCCCCCGAGGGCGGCCCAGGCGTCGGGTTCAAAGGGCAAAACATAGCGTGACCAGGCCGCCAGCCTGGCCGAGGCAGCATAGACAAACACCACCTGGCCGAACGCGCAAAGATAGCGCTCGTGACGGGCATCATAGATGGCCCGCGGAACCCGTGTGCGCCCGATCAAAGGGCGAACGCAGGCATCGATAGGGCTGCCGACTTCATGCTGAATCGGCACAGTCGCTGGCGGGTGCGTGGTAATGGCACGAAATCCCGCTTCCGATAAAAAAAACAGGTCCCCATTGACCGTCGCCAACGTTTGCGCAAAATGGGTCCCCACATTATCCAGCCGTGTCACCAAACGCATCGCACTGGGGTCAGGATCCACTTGCCAGAGCTGTGTATTGTCCCGCGAAAACGCCACCAGATGGTTTTGATACACGCCCAACGCGTGTAAGGTGCGGTCCCCGTAGCTATTCAGACCTGTCGGTAAAAAGCCGGCATCGTTGGTCGCTGACCAATCCCGCGGATTACCGGTCGCACAATAGCGCACGACCTCCCCCTGTACCGCAAACAGTTTGCTCGCGGCTTTGATGACGGTGAGCGTATGGGGGCAAACTTTATCCGCAATGACGGTGGCTTCATTGCCATCAAGATAATGATGTTGGGTGGCCCCATTGGCGTAACCCGCTGCAATATAAAGCGCCCCATTGAATACCTCCGCACAGCCAATCCGGGTGATCGGCTGCTCACCAGCCGAACAGGCAACTTTATGCGCCACAAAGCGCGAATCCGCATGCGTGAGCGTGCCGCATCCATAAAAAGTGTGGAGCTGACCAAACGCGGCAACCAGGCCTTGTGTGCCAGGCTCCAGGGTGGTGACGCTGACCAGGCCGGGGCGCTTTTGAATCGCTAACCCGGGCGTGATATGGGCATTTTGACAATCGCGTAAATGATTGACAGGTGACACACTTACCCCGCGACGCCAATCTATGCCGCCTTCAAAACGATCAAAGGTAATGGATGCAACCATAGCGCTAGCCGAGAAAATAGCCGTGTGCAGTGCGTACGACCTGCGCTGCCCCGGATGGGATCGCACGTGCAAAATACCGCTGCACCCCATGCTGTTTGGCACGGTAGTGCGCACAGAGCGTTTCAAAGGCTTTGCCAGCGACCGCTGCATCAGGATGTCGGTAATGCGCTTTGGCTGCAGCCAGCGCGTAGAGCACCAGGAGTCGGTCAGGCAAGTGAGCGCGATCCCGGTCTTGCGTGAAACGCGGCAATGGAGTAATGGTCTGAACTACTAACTGATAGCGTGCATCGGGCGTCGGCCACACTTCGAGTTGCCCGTTGAAGGTATCGTAGCGACACGGCATGCTGCGATGGGTTTGCGCACGTTGGGGTTCATCAATGCCGTACTGTAACGGGGTGCGTTGTGCTTCACCCGGGACTATCCAGACCGCCTGCACATTGGCAGGGTCAATGGCCGTATCGGTGTGCGAATCATGCCAATCGTAGCGGGTTGAACCGGGTACAGTGGCCATTTCCACAAACAGGCGCCGTGTTGGAAAGCTCAGGCTGTGGGCTAAATAATCCTGCGCTTCCTGTAAAAAGCTGTTGAGGACGTCCCGATTACGTTCTGCCGCCGCACCTTGCGTGGCAAAGCCCAATCGGGTGCGCAGTTCCCGTCGCAACTCGCCCAGGGTGCGTTGAGGCAAGGAGGTTGTCATTCAACTGCCACCAAGCGTAAAACAACCTGGTTATTCACGACAGAAAGTGAAGCGGTGAGGTGCGTTTTACCGGTTAATGCAACCGTCTGTGGCGTCGTATCCACGCTGGCAAGTTTACTGGCGGCGCTGCCAGCGGGATCAAACAAAGTACCAATATCTATACCACTGGCCAGCTTAAAGCCGGTGGCCTGGGCACTATCGCCGCCTGAGAGAAATGCCTGCCCTCCAATCGAGGCCAAACCTGTTGAATCTGTTCGGGCTTGAATCGTCCCATTGCCCGGCTGCCACTGCAAGCCCGTCCCGGCAAAATGCACACTCGCCGCTTGTACGGTTTGTCGGGCAATAAGGTGTTGTGCGGAGAACCCACCCCGCACCGCTTGATCGGTTGAAATATCCCGGCAAATCACGCGACTGTAATCGACTGTCCCGGCAGCACCCCGTGGTCCCCGCTCCCCGGTCGGGCCCGGCTCACCGTTGAAACCCTGTAGCCCTTGTAAGCCCTGCTCGCCCGGTTGTCCTCTGTCGCCTTTGGCACCAGGCGGCCCCGCTCCAAATGCAAACCCGGCTGACCAATCACCCGATCGATCGGAAATTTTAAAAAAAAGCGTCCCCGTATCGATCGCCAAAAAACAGAAACCGGCAGGCTGTGTGTCATAGAGCGAACGTTGGGTCGAGACATCTCGCACATCCGCATCAAACGTCGCCCCAACCTCGCCTTTATGGCCCTGATCTCCCTTATCGCCTTTAATCCCCTGTGCACCCTGTGGACCGGGCGGCCCCGGTTTCGTCAGATGTGCCTGCGCCGCAAGTGTTAACTGATCCAGCCCCACCGACCCCGCCATCAATGCACCATCGTCTTGCTGAATCAGCGCCAACTGATGGCGAAGCCCATTGAGGGACAGCGCCGCACCATCGAACTCCGCATTCAGGGCACCATGATCTGTACGGTCTGGATTGTTTTCCAGAAAGTCTTTCTGCCGGCGATAAGCAATAGATTGTGACATAGCGCTGACTATCCACTTGTATGCCTGGACTGCCCTATCCAGCGCTGCACCAGCAACTCCAGAAAAGACTGACCACAAATACCCAAGGCCGAGCCCATCCCCACCAAAGCCAGCGTGGGTAGATTGGGAATCATCGCCACCGCCAACCCTGCCGCCATGCTTAAACCTGCACCCACAATGACACGCCCTACGATTAAGCGCAGCGTCACCACCTCCCCACCCGAGAGCAATTTCCCCAAGGCAATGCCTGACCCCACTATCGCTAGTTCCAGCAGGGTTTTATCGTTTTCATCGAGGTTCATCAGGTTATGCTCTTAACTCAACATCCCAATGCCAACCAGAACGTCGGCACAATGGAACGTCCGCCCGGATAGGCACAATACAGGGAAAAATGCTGCGTATCACGAGACTTCACACTAATCGTGTCGAGTGACTGGGTTTGTCCATTGGCACCGGTGGCCATAATGCAAAACACCGCCTTCGGAAAAGCCATCGGATACACAATATCCTGCCCGAAAGGATTAGGCTTTTCAGCACACCCCCATTGCAATATCAGCCCGCTTGGCAAACGCTGATAACCACTTCCTCTGGAAAAAGCCCCCTGTAACTGCGCATCAGGAACTTGCGCTTGCGCATTCAGCGTGGCTAAACCCCTAGGTTGGCCTTTTTCTGCCGCATCTGCTGGTGTATAACCGATGTTTTTGATCGCTGCACCCGCCGCGAGTTTTTTGGCGGTGACGGCCGCATCGACGAGCTTGTCGGTGCACACGGCTTCCAACGCCAGCTTTTCCATAGTGACAACACCATCAGCCAGTTTCTCCGTTGTCACGGCAGCTTCGGCCAGTTTGTCAGTACGCACGCTCCCTGGCGCAAGCTTGGGTAGTGTGACCGCATGATCGGCTAATTTCGGGGTCGTCACCGCCCCTTTGACCAGCTTTGGCGTACTCACCGTCTTATCTGCCGGCGTGCCCAGTTGGGTGGCGTCTTCGACTTTCTTTTTGGCCAATGCGGCTGCTGTTTGTGCTGTCACAGCACTGTCCTGGGCCACACCAGCGGCATCTTCGGCGGCCGCCGTATGCTCTGCCGCATGGTTAGCATACTGAATCGATTGGGCCGCAGCCTCATGCGAGGCCTGGGCGTGTGCACCGGCTTCAAACTGTGACGTGCGCGCATGCTGTTCGTAAACCTGAGCATGCTGTTGTGAGGCGTGCGCCGCTTCTTTATCAGCCAGTGCCTGGCGCGCATTCGCAGCACTGGAGACGGCATTGAGTTGGGCAGCCTGCTCAGACGAAGCTGCCTGCTGTTGCGACTGATCAGCCTGCGCTTGAGAAACTTTCGCCGATTGGGCCGCCGTGGTCGCCGCCTGCGCTGCCTTCTGAGCATCCTTGAGCTTGCCGTCGATATTGCCCGACAACTCCTTTGTCAAGTCCGCTTTAAATTGCGGATCGAGCGTATCGGCATTGACAATGCCCTCTTGTAACGCCCCATCGTCGCGCTGGATTTTGGCGAGATTGGCACGCATGCCCTGGATGGAATCGGCCACCCCATCAAACTCCGCATTGAGTGCGGGATGATCAGTCTGGTCGCCATCATCTTGCGTAAAGTCTTTGTGACGTTCATAACGCGGCGCTTGCATGATGCGCCCCTTAAGCGTCAGGGGAAGACACGGTTTCCCCTGGCGGGGATTTGCCTTTCGCCTTCAGTGACCGACTCACCTGCTGCAGGCGGGCAGACAGTTGCGCACTGTGTGCTTCCCCATAAATCTTAACCACGACCGCTTCACCATATTTACGGCTTAACCGGATGGTTTCATGGTCCGTGTCCACGGCAAACTGGCCTTCGCAGGGTTGGGCAACGACATTTTCCCGCCCGTAAAGATGGTACAGCAGGGGTAATTCATGCTCCGGCACATAGGTATTCACCACGGTATGGGCATTACGACGCACCTCAACCTGAAATAACGGCAGCTTTATCATCGTCTCCCCCTTATCCAATCGACAGAACAGCATGCGCGTTGGCACGGGACATGCTCAGCACACAACGTAAATTCACCATCGCATATAACGCTAAAATATCGTGCGGACGAATAGGCGTGACAATATTCATTTCGTCATCGCGGTATTTGAGGTATTTAAAATTCAGGAAGTAACAACGCGTCTCCCAGGGTATCATGGATGACTCCATCGCATCGAGTTGCTCAAAGGTGGGATCCCAGATCAACTCAATCCCTTTGAAGTACAAGCCGGTATTCACCCCTGTCCCCGTGCTCGCATCCAGCGTCTTCGGCCGTCCAGCCTCAACATTTTGCACAATGGCAATATCGCGCCGATAGGCATCCAGAAAAGCCGAGCCCGCCAGAATAAAATCAGGCGATCCCCCATTCCGGATACACTGCCGCCAGGCTCTTTCCATCGCCTGACCCAACTCCCCTTTGTGTGAAGGAATCTGGAGATACGCTGTATTACGCCACCAAGTCTGCCGGGTACGGTCAAGGCCACCGACCACGCCTTTTGCCGGCTCCGTCGACACCAGCGCATCCAGCCCACTCATGGCATCCGGTGACGCTATGCCATCCCGGTGTAACTCGAGATCAAGCCGCTCCATAAACCCGAGTTTGAGACTTTCCATCTGCTCATCAAGCAGATTCAGGAGTTGAATTTTTTCGTTTTGGGCAAGCTTGTATTGGCCACGTTCCCCTTCACGCACCGCAATGCCCGCCGCGAAGAGACGGTCATAGTCTAAATACAGACCATCGACTGCACGGTGCCAGGGAAATTGCGCCTGGTCAGTGGTATGGCGCTTATTGAATTCGACCGGCGCTTCGCCATACGCCCAGGTGAAATTACTTCCGTAGTCTTTGCGGATGTTCTCGACAATATGCTGGCGTGCGCCAAAGAACAGTTTACGCTTGGCGAGACATTTTTTAAGGAAAGGATGTTCGACCCCGACCTGGTCAACCGGAATATTGCGCAAATATTCGTCAAGCGAAACTTTGGCAAGTTCCTGTAAATCGGCATGAGAAATAGGCATGCAGTGCTACCCCGTATGAAAGTTTAAGCCAGCACGCTACGCGCTTTTAAAAAAAAAGCGATAACGGCCACTACTTCCACACCGGCCCAGCACACCACACTGGTTTTGCTTCCCCGTAGTGCCGGACGGTACCCTCGGCTTATCCTCGATTTCCTACGGTTCAACAGTGCTACCGGACGCGATCCCGGCGATAACAGCGACAAATTACGGTGAGGGTTAAAGCCTGCTCTTCAACAACCTGTGCCGTACGCGATCTTCGGCTTATCTTCGGGTTTCCAGATTGCTTCACAGCAGCATTAACCAATGAAACTCGCGCAGTGTATAGAATTCTGATGTGTATGTATAGGGGTAATTTAATCTTTTACCTATGCTGAAACTGAAAACTTTTACCAAACAGGCAAGTCACAGCGATTCCCGGCTGAAATTCATCGCCGGGCAACCATGCGATATGGAACAGCAGGCACTGACCCCTAAAGATTTAAAACCGATGATTGGGCAACGCCATCGTGTTTATGAAGTCCTGAACCGCACCCGTCCGCTCACCCTCAACATGATTCGGCGCTTACACACAGGCCTGGGGATTCCGGCAGAAAGCCGCATTAAACCTTCGGTCAATACCCAGGCTCTACAATCCCATACTATCCATGTGCTGCATGAGGCGCTCCATGGTAGACGCCTGGGGATTGGACTGCGGCGTACCCAGTGACGTATGCGCGGCACGCAGCGGTTGTACGGTAGCTTTGGGTTGCGGCGCGACGCGGATTTGCTCATACATCCACTGAACTGCGTGACGCCACTGCTGCGGCGCATAGGTCGATACAAACTGCTGTACATTCGCCGGTTGGGCAAAATATTCCTGAATCGCCTGCATCCGGATGGGATGGTCAGCCTCCTGCGCCCGCTGATTCAGATAGTGGGCGATCTCCTGCTGACCTTGTGCCAGTGTCTGTTCAAACTGCTGTTGTGCCTGTTGCTGCGTCGTCGTTTCTGCCAGTCGCTGTTGCGTTGCCTGATGATCACGCCGCAATCTGGCGACCTCCAGTGCCCGTTCACGCGAGAGCGTACCATTTTGTACCTCCTGCGCTAAATCCGGTGCATCCGCCAGGGCGTCCACGCCAGGGCGCTCAATGCCCAAACGTTGACACAGCGTCGCACGTTGTGCTTCCACCATTTGCAATGCCGTCTGTAAATTCGCCGGGTCTGGCGTATTCAGTAAGCGCCCAAACTCCAGGGTCTGGGCAAAGTCTTGTGGGCTCATGCCCGTCGCGCTGACCATCTCACGCACCTCATTGAGATCATGCTCAGCTTGTTGACGTTGCGCAAAGATTTCCCGAATGCGCGCGCGGCTACGCTCAGATGTGACGCCTTCAAGTAATGCTTCGGTTTCAGCCTCGACAGCAGGTTCTGCCGCTGATGCTGTGTTTGACAGCGCTTCCTCCATCATGGGCGGTGTCGCTTCTGCCGCACTATCCCGGGGGATAAACCGCCCATCCGGCCCACGTGCAGGCGTAGTCTCACGCGCAGCTGCGATGTCTGTTGCCGCATTCGCGACGACATCCTGCCCCTCAGAAAGGGTGTCCAGCATGGCCTGCATAGGCGACGGTTCAACCGGCTCCGTGGACGCGGATACAGTGTCATTTGATGCAGGGGCCTGTTCAGGCTGTTGCGGCATCCCGGTATGCGCATCAGGGGTGTGATCGGTTTCGTGATCCATCGTTAATCTCCAGCAGGGTTCATCGTGGGTAAGGGGAAAGGCGCAGCGCCCCCGCCACCAGGCGGTGGGACCGCCTCCGGTGAGGGGGAAGGTGCCGGCGGCATCTCGGGTGGCGCATGCGGTAAAAACTGCTCAATATCCAGCCGCTCATCAAAACGCCGTAAGGTCTCCCGTAATAACGCTTCAACCGGCCCGGCATCCCCCACTTTGGCGTTGATTTCCATCAATTGTGCAATCATGGGACCAATCACCGGTAAGGCCTTGAGCCAGTTTTCCTGCTGCGCCAGCTTATCCGGCGCGCCCGTGGTGCCAGCACGAATCTCGAGTTGCACCATATCAAAAGCCTGATCACGACTGAGTTGCGGCCAGTCATAAGCAGGCTCCCTGATTTCCGTCATCACGCCATGGATAGACTGACTTTTTACCTGCGGCGGCCCCATATACCGCTCTACCTGCGCAGGGGTCAGCTCCTGCAATAAAATCTGTGCCGTATAACGTGCAATCTCCTGTAACCAGTCTTCAATCCGGTCCCGAAATTCCGCCACCCGGCCCGATAGCGCCTGTTGCATAATCGACGCTTCCGTGGCCGTCTTCGCCGTATTAATCGTCGAGCGTGATGCATCCTGTAAGCCCGTGACCTGCTCCCAATCCATCCGGATCGGGCTGGTGTCGTAATCGGCCGGGTTAACCGGAATGCCCTGCGCCGTCTGAATCACCTGATCAAGAGGAAGACCGTTGGCATTCACCAGCACAACTTCGCCCAAAGCGGCATTGGCATGGCGTTTAATCGTGTCTTCCCGTGTCTCGGTAGAAACAAGCCAATGGGGTTTATTCAGCTCCCGGTGTGCGGCAAACTTGTTGCGGGTGTCGTTATGCTCTTTTTGCAGCTTTTCCGTTAAATCGACCAGACACGGGGCAACCATGCTGCCGTCTACCGTAGAAAAAGGCAGCAGAAAAAAAGGGTACCAACGTACGCCCACTTTGGGCGGGCTGTACGGTGGCCGTACAAAAAAGGGGCACCCCTCCGCAAGGGTATAGACACGTTCGCTGGCCTTATCCCAGATTTCAATCAGGCAAATTTGCGTATCTTCCTCACTCAGTGGGGTAAAAGAGGCAAACCGGCTTGCCTGACGCGGGGCCGCCATCCCGTCAGCGACCTCGTAGGGCGTTGCCCCGCTTAAATCCACCTGATAACGGGCTTGCGCTTCAGACCGTTTCATCGGGACACGCTGCGCCATCCAGTCTGCCTGCTCATACGACCAGAAGTCACTCACCCCCGGTGCAAACAGCAGGTGATCAGGCCTCACCCGATCAATCACCACGCCCTCAGCCGCGACCACATCGACTTGTGCCTGTAAACTCGCCAGGGTCTGTTCAAGGGTTGCACGCTGCACGGCCTGATCGCCCGTTACCTCTTTCGACTGCGCAATCAGCTGTTCCAGCCGGGCAAGATGGGTTTGTATATCCTGCATGCGGTTTTCAATGACCGGGTCATGTCGCATATCCCGCTGATACATCACCTTCACAATGCCAAAATAACTGCTCATGGCTGACCAAACCGCCGCTTTAGCCCGTTTTTTGAGTTGGGCCTCCAGCAAGGCACGATTGGTCACCGTCTCCAACGTGTGACAAAACCGTTTTAATCGCGCCTGCGCATAGAGGGGCGTGACACTGATTTCCGGATTACGTGCATAAATATGCGGCAAAATCGCCGACATCGTCGAAAAAATAAGGTTGGCCCGCAATCGGTAAAAATCACCGTCACCGGGATCGCGGCTCCAGTCAAAACCTGCCACCAATTGCCGGTTATGCGCCATACGCTTATGCAGTTTAGCCCAATGCTGGCGAGCCGCTTCCACCCGTTTCACCCAGTGTTGAGCCAATGCATCCGCCTCAGGCTGGCGCAATCCACCTGGTGTGGCAGTCTCTGTGTTGTTCATATCGGTAACCTGAAAGTCTCATTTTCATAGTGATAATCAGCGGTGCCTGGCGCAGTCGGTGATGGATTCACCGCAGGTACTGCCCGCCGGCGCATCACCCCATAGCGTGTCGCATCCCAGGCATGGTCTTCGGCATCGGAATCGACGTCTTCAGGATGATTCGGATCGCTCGGTAAGCCAGGGACCGTACGCAACCAATGTATGCAGGTCGAGAAAACCTTGAGTTGATTCGCACACAATAAGCGAATAATTTCCTGGGCCCCATTCACCCGTGAACGTGGGCCATTCCAGGCCGGTTGCCAGGCGGTACCGTGATCACGAAAAATCTGTCCAATGGAGCGATTCGCCCCTATCTGGCTAAAGATCGAGGGGTCAGCCAGGTTTTGGTGATAGTCATAACCCAACCGTTTATCATGCGCTTCGATGACCTGAATCTTCTGGGCCACAGTCGCGGCATCCTCGCGGGTGCCTGTGTTGGCTTTACCGCCATCTCCATACAGTTCTCGCCAGAGATACGTCACCCCATCCGGGTCGAGGGCAAACCAGTAAACTGCATACGGGCGGGCATACCCCCAATCCATCGCTTTCCACACCCGCCATGTTGCTGGAATGGGAAACGGTTTAATCACGTGTTGGGCAGGCTGCCATACGGTTTCTAAAAACGCGCCAATATGAATATCCCACGACCCTTCGAGCCATGCCCGTCGGCGGTTCACGTCCTGGATCGCTTGCAGGGTCGGCAAATAGTCAGAGTCTGCCTTGAGTAAGTGGGTATTCTCAGACAGTGTGCTGTGAATTCGCACACGCGCGCGTTGATTCGGCAGATGAATCACGGTACCGGCTGGAGTGTGTCCAATCTGAAAGCGTGCCTTGACCGCGCTATGACCGACGCCATAAGGGTTACACGTGGCACGCACCAATCGCGGCATATTGGGATGCGATGAACGGCATGTGGTGAACATAGCCTCATAAAACGCCAGCGTGCGCCAATTGGTGAGTTCTTCAAAGCCCATCCAGGGATATTCATGGCCGTGGTAATGCCAATAATCATCTTCAGATTGACCATACCGTAAATACAATTGTTCACCTGTAGGCCATGTCCACACATAATCGGACGCGTTAAAGCGAATGCCCGGGAAAATAGGAAAAAACCAGCGCTGGGTTTTAGCAACCACATCCGCGAGTTGTGGATAGGTCAGACGAAACAGGATGCCGCGCCAGTGCGTACCAAAGCCACGGCCGCAATATTGCGCAAAGCTCATGATTAACGCATCGGTTTTACCACCGCCACGTGTCCCTTCAAGCAGCGCTTCAAAGACCGGGCACGCTAAAAACAGGGTTTGGCTACCCGGATGCGGTGACCAAAGCGCCGTGGGTTTAGTCACAAGACGGCTCCGCTTGCAAAGAGCTGGTTTGTGCTTGTACAGCCTGCTCCCACGCTTCGACCGACAAGGTCGCTGGCACCACCAAAACGCCCCCATTCAACGGTTGACCATTCGGGCCACTATGTTCGGCTTTGAGCGATCTGGGTAAAAGTTTAGGATAAATCTGCGACCAGAAAATACGCTCATTGAGGGGATCAGATTGCGCCCAGACAAGTAGCCTTGCCGCCCCGCCCAACGCCTGGGCGACCTCTTCAAAAACCTGCTTCACGTCTTGTGTAATACGATTCGGCGTCCCCTTTTTTCGGCCACCACGACGCTCGCCTGGTCTTGATCCACGTGACATGCCTATCCTTTACTATTTTTTGTTACTTTAGCTATGGTGCAGTTTTTTCCCGGTAATCCATACGGACCATCCATAGGTTGTAAAGCCCGTTCAAGCAGCGTAATCGCTTCTCCGCGTTTCACCATCCCACCTGGAAAACGCAACACAATCCAACCCAAGCGCATCATCGCGTGATTATATTTCTCCGGGTCTGCTATAAACCCCGCTCCAATATCCACCGCGAACTTTAAATGCGGCCAGGCAAAATCAAAGCGCCAACGACGCGGTGGTGCAAAGCGGTATTCTGTCACCCAGTGCGACAAGGCCGCCGCTTTCAGTTGCAGCGTAAAAAGCATCTCGAGCGCACTGTCTTGCCTCATGCCTGTCCCTCAGAGGTTCCAGAAAGCCAGGTTTCTAACGCCTTCTCAGGGTCACCAATCAGCACAACCTCCCGGTTATCCAATATCACGCGGACTTTCATGACCGTGCCTAACATCTCAAAATCAATCATTTCAATCCCTGCAAAAGCGTCACCAAACAGCAGGGCCTTGTCCTCTGGTGATGCATCCACTAACGACATACTCATTTTCCCCTCCGGCTACGATAACTTTCCCAGTCAAATACGAGCAGGCATCCACCTCCCTCGCGTAACCGGTCAAAGGCGCGCGCCCCGAGATAGGTGCGCAGGCTCGGTATCTTTGGGTCATTAGCCTGTGCGGGCAAATTCGATAAAATAATTATTGGCTTAAGGTTGTTGTAACGGCGATTGATAATTTCGAAAAGCGTTACCTGCTCAGCTTCCGTGCCGTACTGCACGCCCACTTCGTCAAGAATTAAAAGATCGACCTGTGTAAAGTCCTGCAATACAGCTTCTTCGCTTTGCCTGGCATCACGGGACCATGTCCGGCGCACGGCCCGGATCGCTTCTGACACCGTCACAAACAGCGCCGTATGACCCGTTTCCATGATGTGATGCGCAATCCCACAGGCCAGATGGTTTTTGCCCGTCCCTGGATTGCCCACCATGACAAAACAACGTCCTGTGGCTAAAACCTCGGTAAATCCCTTC
>Ga0105238_10002263_pt1 | contig 19390 bp, 16 predicted proteins | sample KBSC34metaG_FD_81526 | JGI IMG/M metagenome (GOLD analysis project Ga0105238, IMG submission 81526) | Corn rhizosphere microbial communities from Kellogg Biological Station, Michigan, USA - KBS C3-4 metaG | ecosystem: Host-associated > Plants > Roots > Rhizosphere > Soil | place: Michigan, USA... | reverse complement strand
GACATCACCGTGGGCCCTGCCCTGTTCATGCGCTCGCTGTCGTTCAACCAGCCGCGCAACGATCTCAGCAACACGAAGGTCGCCAGCTACAGCCTGCCGCGCGCGCCCACGCTGTTCCTGCGGGGCGACATCTTCCCTGGGGCGATGGCCGGCATGGATGGGGTCGCCGCCAACATCGGACTGACCCTGGACGTCTCGTACCTGCTGCCCGTCGTGAAGTCGTCGGGCACCGACGGCAGCTACAACACCAGCGGCCTGGCGTACGCGCTGGGCCTGAAAGTCCGCCTGCCGCTGGGCTTGTTCGCCAGCGTCTCGTACGGCGATCAGGCGTTCAAGCTGACGAAGACGAACTCGAACATGCCCGACTCGGTCGTGCCCGGCACGAACTACAAGTTCGTGCGCGCCGGCCTGGGCATCCGCGAGCAGGTGATGTCCAGCCTGATGCTGCAGGCGAACGCGGCCTTTCTGTACTGCCTGGGCAAGCCCGGTGAGATTGGCGGCAGTAGCTACTTCCCCCGCACCACCTGCAACGGCGTCGAGGCCGGCGTGGCCGCCGGGTACCGGCTGGCTCCGCAGTGGGAACTCCGGGCGGGCGTCGACTGGCGGCGGTTCGGTCTGAACTTCCACGTCAAGGCGTCCGACGTGAACAACGATCCGTCCATGACGCCCCCCATCGCGGGCGGCGCCGTCGACCAGTACATCCAGATCTACGCCGGGATCGCCTTCCTGATGGGGGGCAGCAGCTCCGGTTCCGGGCACGCGGCCGAGGCGAGCGGCGACGAGGGTGGCAAGCCCGCCAAGGCGGCGAAAGCGGACAAGTCGGAAAAGTCCGACGAGGGCGGCGAAGGCTCGGACGAGGGCGGCGAGTAGCGCGCCGCGCGGCTCAGCCGCGCGCGAAACGCGTGACCGAGAAGGGCGCCAGATCGACGCCGGCGTCGCCGGTGGCCACCAGGCGCGCGATGGCGTCGCCGGTGATGGGCGCCAGCAGGATGCCGTTGCGGTGGTGGCCGGTGGCCAGGAACAGCCCGCGCACGGCGGTGGCGCCCAGCACGGGGAGCTGGTCCTCGGTGTAGGGACGGAAGTTCGACCACGACGACAGCACGGGCGCGTCGGACAATCCCGGCACCAGCGTCCGGGCCAGTTGCAGGATGGTGGCCAGCCCGCCCACGGTGACCTCCTTGCGGAAGCCCACCATCTCGACGGTGCTGCCGGCGACGACGGTGCCGTCGCGCCGCGGGACCAGATAGCCGCGACCGTGCACGGACAGCACGTGATGAAACAGCGGCGGCCGCGTCTCGATGGCGACCAGCTGCCCGCGCGCCGGGCGAACCACCGAGGCGGGCACCCCTCCCCCTTCGACCAGGCCCGACCAGCTTCCTGCGGCCAGGACCACGGTGCCTGTCGACAGGACCTCGCCGTCCAGCTCCAGCCCGGTCACGGCGCCCTGCTCGACGACGACCCGCCGCACGTAGCGACCCTGCAGGAAGTGGGCACCCGCCCCCGCCGCCGCTTGCGAGAACGCGCGCGCCAGCGCGGCCGGGTTCACCTGGGCGTCGTCCGGGAAGTGCAGCGCGGCGCGCACCGAGGGCCCCAGCGCCGGCTCCAGCGTCCGCAGCGCCGGCTCGGCCAGCAACTCGGCGCGCTGGCCCTGCGCGACCAGCCAGGTGCGGCGGAAGCTGAGCGCGCGGTCGTCCTCCTCGCCGAACCCCAGCGCCAGCACGCCCGAGCGCTGGTATCCGACGTCGATCCCCGTCGCCTCGCGCAGCTCGACCGCCAGGTCCGGATAGAGGGCGCGGCTCTTCAGCCCCAGGGCCAGCATCGGGCCGGGACCGTCGGCCTCGGTCTGCGGCGCCAGCATGCCGGCGGCGGCGCTGGATGCCTCGGCGCCCGGGATGCCGCGCTCGATGACGGTCACCCCCACCCCGCGCTGAGCGAGCCGCAGCGCCACAGCCGACCCCATGATGCCGCCCCCGACGATCAGGACGTCGCCGTCACCCGATGACGAGCTAGATGCCATCGGTCGGCTCCGCGGTACGGAGCAGGTGCCCCTCGAGCCCGGGCGACATCCAGACCTTGTTGTGGGCGTCGACGATCAAGGCGTAGGTATCCGGGAACTCCTTGCACAGCGCCAGGCCTTTTTCGGGACCCAGGATGAAGATGGCGTCGTCCAGGCCATCGGCCAGGAAGGCGTTCGGCGCGAACACGGTCACCTCGCGCGAGGCGGTGGCGGGATAGCCGGTGCGCGGATCGATGATGTGGTGGTAGCGCTTGCCGCCCAGGATGAACGACCGCTCGTAGTCACCGGCGGTCGAGAAGGCGTGGTCCTTGATCGGCATCTTGGCGATCACGTCATGCGGCCCGCCCCGCGGATCGCGCACGCCCACCATCCAGCTGGCGTCGCCCTTCTGGCCGGCCACGTAGAGGTCGCCGCCCGCCTGCACCATGAAGTTCAGCAGGCCCTGCGCGCGCAGGATCGTCGACGCGCGATCGACGGCGTAGCCCTTGGCGATGCCGCCCAGCCCCAGGCGCATCCCTGACCGGCGCAGCTTCACCGTGCGGGCGGCCTTGTCCAGGATGACGTCGCGTCACGAGATCAGCTTGCGGCGCTTCGCGATCTCGGCGGCGGCGGGCAGCTTCTTCTCCATGTCCTGGTCGAACTTCCACAGCCCGCGCATGGCCGCGTAGGTCACGTCGAACGTCCCCTGCGAGCGGCGCGAGATGTCCAGCGAGAAGGCGATGACCTCGAACGTCTCGTCGGAGACCTTCACCGCCTCGCGACCGGCCGCCTCGTTGATGCGCAGCACGTCGGAGGGGGGCTGGCCTTCGTGAGGCCAATCGGTCATCAGGGCCTCGATGCGGCGCAGCTCGCCGAGCGCCAGCTCGAAGGCGCGCTCGGCCGCGCCGTCGTCGTTCGTGTACGCCGACAGGGTCAGGTCGGTGCCCATCACGCCGTACGAGCGGGCGAAGACGTGCGCGTTCAGGGCCTGGGCGCGGGCCTGGGGCGCCGGCAGGCCGGCGGCCCCCGACAGCGTGAACAGCAGGACCAGCCCAAGCGACAGAGGTGTGCGACGGCGGGGCACGATGACGGCGCATATTATGCGAGATCCCGTTGCCGGCGACAGGCGCGCGCGACAAGATGCAGCCCCAAAGTGGCAGAGCGCGCGGACAAGATGATGCCGGTCGTCGTCACGACGGCCGACGAGACGAAGGCGTGGGGACGGCGCCTGGGGCGCATCCTGCGCGTCGGCGACGTGGTCGGCCTGGTAGGACCGCTCGGCGCGGGCAAGACCACGCTGACGCAGGGGATCGCCGAGGGGATGCAGATCTCCGCGCAGCGGCACGTGGCCAGCCCCACGTTCGCGCTGGTGAACGAGCATCCGGGGCGGGTGCCGCTGCTGCACGCCGATCTGTACCGGGTGAACTCGCCGGCCGAGATCGCCGAGCTCGGTCTGGACGAGGCGTTCGATCGCACGGCGGCGGTGATCGAGTGGATCGATCGCATCCCCGCGGCCGCGCCGGTCGACCACCTGCGCGTCACCATCGCGGTCACGGCGGAGGGGGCACGGGAGCTGACGCTGGAGGCGGGCGGGCCGGCGGCCGAGCGGATAGTGCGGGCGCTCGCGGCCGGGGAGTGAGCGGGGACGTGGGGCGGCGGCCCCTCTCCTCTCATCCTCTCCCCGCTTCGCGGGGCGAGGACGAACGGTTGGGTGGGGCCGAACGCAATGACTTCCGCGCACGCCTCCTGTGGCAAACCTTACTGAAGGCCCCCCGCCGAGCCCTCGATCACAACCAGACCGTACGATGCAGTTCCCTTTTAACCTCGCCCCGCAGAGCGGGGAGAGGTCGGCGCGGCAGCGCCGGAAGAGGGGCGCGGCGCCGACGATCGGTGGCGGCCCCTCTCCTCTTATCCTTTCCCCGCTTCGCGGGGCGAGGACGAACGGGTGGCTGATGGGGAGCGCTTCGCGGCTGTGGAGGCGAGCGCCTCAGCGGGCGGGGCGGCGCATGTCGTGGAACCAGGGGCGGTAATCGGCCATCTTCTTGCGCTGGTCTTCGGGCGCCTGACGCTTGCAGGTTGCGGCCTCTGGTGAGCCAGCGGGGGCGGCCCAGCGTGTCTCGACGCAGTCGTTGGGGTTGTAGGACATCTCGAAGCCGGCCTTGCGGGCCAGCACGTCGGCCACCGTCAGCTGGAAGGGTGTGCCGTCGCTGCGCTGGTACTGGATGCCGCGCTCCTTGGCCCGGGCCGCGTGCAGCGCCTCGACCTCGGCGCGCACGGCCGAGGGCTTGCGCCCTCCCATGTTGAACAGCTCGGGATGGGCGGTGATACGTTCGGGCAGCGTCTCCAGCACGTGGATGGCGATCAGCAGGCGCATGTCGCGCGAGGGGGTGGCGTAGTCCTCCCACGCGCCGACGGTCTCGAAGATCTTCGCTCCCTCGGGCATGGGCACCACCGGGGCGTTGTTCTCGCGCATGTACTTCTCGCCGTTGTCCACCGAGCCGACGCGCGTCTGCAGCTGCTCGGTCAGCGCGTCCAGGGTCTCTCCGTAGGCGGCGGACGCCTCCAGCCCGCGCGGGTTGATGAGCTTGCCCATCTTCACGTAGAAGGCGTCGCGCGACAGGTCGGCCTGCTCCGTCGAGAACGGCGCGAAGCGCGGATCGGCGCGCAGGGCGGCGTTCGACAGCGGCGCCAGCTTGCCGTCGCTGCCGCGCACCAGCGGCCGGAACGCCTTCCAGCCCGGCCCGGCGCCGGCGACGTCGTTCGCGTACAGGAAGTTGCCCTCCCAGAAGCGCTTCCGCCCCACGGAGCCGTCGGGCTGACCGTCGACGGCCAGCAGCATGCCGCCCGTGTCCTTGCCCTGGTCGATCCACTTCACCAGCATCAGCACGTGCCCGTAGGGATCCGCGAACACGGTTCCCGGGCGCAGCGCCTCGCGGGTCAGCGCCACCGGATAGTGGTCGGTGTCCTCGTCATTCAGGGCCGTGCGGGCGCTGCCCGAGTGGACCTTGTTCGCCAGCAGGCGCAGGAACTTCTTCATCGCCCCCAGGGCGTCCTTGGGCGCGCCCTCGACCGGTGACTCGTTCGTGAAGACGCCGCCGCAGCGGGGCGCCCGCGACTCGGTGCCGCGATCGCAGTCGCGCAGCCCGTAGGGCAAGGCCATCTTCCAGCTGAAGTAGGCACGCAGGAAGTACGGCAGATCGGCGCAGTCGGGCGCGGCGATCAAAGCCGTCTTGGCCTTGGGATCGTCCTCGCCCAGGCCCAGGTAGTCGAACAGGAAGTTGCGGCTGCTGTCGCGCAGCGCCTGCGCCAGCGGACGGAAGCCCAGGCTCTCGCTCACCGGCGCATCGAACAGCGACTCGATCCAGGCGGCGTAGTAGTCCTCCATGGAGCGGTCCCAGGCGCGGGTGGCGGTCCAGGTCCCCGCCCCCGCCGGTCGCGCCGCCGCCTTGCCGCGCCCCACGTCCACCGTGCGGCAGGCGATCGTCTTCCCCTCGCGAGCCAGCTCGAGCTTGTAGTGCCCTGCCGCCGCCTTGGCGACCGTCGCCTCGACGCTATAGGGCGCCCCACCCCGGTGAACCGACCGCGCCAGCTCCACGGCGGCGCCACCGAGCGACACGGTAATCTCGGCCCCCGCCAGCGACTCGGGCCCGACCGCCATCACCCGCAGCGGCTTGCCCGCCACCGGCGCCAGCGGCGCGATCCACAGCTGTGCCCCCTTGCCCTTCCCCTCCCCGTCGGGGCATCCCGGGGTACCGGCCCGGGCCCAAGCGCCCGTCGCCCAGAGTGAAACGACCATCGACAAAAAGAACGCGACACGCGGGGGCCAGCGCACGGATGCCAGCATACCAGCAACGCTACGCCCCATGAGGCGTCAGAGCGCGCAACGCGCGCGGGTCCAAGCACCGGGAGGCTCGGCTTCGCCGAGCCGGCGTCGACCCGAAAAGGGGGGTCTCGTAGGGGGGACGAAGTCCCCCCTACGCTCAGAGGCGGATCTTCTCGAAGTGGACCAGGTCGGCGAAGGCGGCGAAGCGCTCGCGGATCTGGCCGAGGTCGAGGGTGCGGAAGCGATCCAGGCTGAAGTCCTCCACCGCGAACGACGCCAGCACCGAGCCCATGATCATGGCGGTGCGGATGCTGGCCGGCGTGGTCGTGCCGGTGTGGGCCAGCCAGCCCATGAAGCCGCCCGCGAACGAATCGCCGGCGCCCGTCGGATCCACCACGTTCTCGATGGGGAAGGCCGGGGCCGCGAACACGCCCGCCTCGTGAAACAGCAGCGCGCCCGCGTCGCCGCGCTTGATCACCACCGCTCGCGGTCCCATGCCGCGGATGGCGCGCGCCGCCGCCGGCAGGTTCGCCTCGCCCGACAGCTGCCGCGCCTCCTCGTCGTTCAGCATCAGCAGATCGATCTTCTGCAGCAGCTTCTGCAGCGCCGGGCGCTTGGGGCCGCCGATCCAGAAGTTCATGGTGTCGCAGGCGACGAAGTGCGGCTTCCGGGTCTGCTCCAGCACCGACAGCTGCAGCTCGGGATCGATGTTCGCCAGGAAGACCTGCTGCGAGTCCGCCCACCCGGCCGGCAGCTTCGGGTTGAAGGCCGAGAAGACGTTCAGCCGCGTGTCCAAGGTGGTGCGGGTGCTGAAGTCGGGGGCGTACACGCCCGACCAGCGGAACGTCTCGCCCGTGACGCGCTCGAGCCCCGCCAGATCGACGCCGTGACGCTCGAACAGCGCGGTATGGTCGGCCGGGAAGTCGGTCCCCACCACCGCCACCATGCGGGGCTTGGCCAGGAACGAGGCCGCCACCGAGAAGTAGGAGGCAGCTCCGCCCAGCACGCTGGTGCGCTTGCCGGCGCGGGTCTCGACGTCGTCCAGCCCCACGGAGCCGACCACCAACAAGGAATGATTTTGCGAATCGAGCGTCGTCACAGGTACCTCCCGTACAGTGTCGCGAGGCGCGTGCGCGCCTCGGGTGAAATGGCGTCGCGCGCCGTCAGGATCGCGTGCTCGGCGGCGCGCCCGCACGAGCAGGAAGGCGGCGCCGCGCCGCCGAGGGCTCCGGCCAGCGCCACCACGATCGCCTCGGCGCGGGCCACGTTGGCCTTCAGGACCTCGATCACCGAGCCCACGGTGACCGCCTCCTCGTCGGCCTTCCAGCAGTCGTAGTCGGTGGACAGCGCCAGCAACGAGAAGCAGAGCTCGGCCTCGCGGGCCAGCTTGGCCTCGGTGGCAGCCGTCATGCCGATGACGTCCGCGCCCCAGCTGCGGTGCAGGTTGGATTCGGCGCGCGTCGAGAACTGCGGCCCCTCCATGCAGACGTAGGTCCCGCCCAGATGGACCCGCGGCGCGCGGGCGCCGTGCGGCGCGGGCGTCTCTCCGTGTGGAGCGGCCTGCGCCCCGGTCGCGGCGGCGGCCTGCGCCACCAGGCGAACCCACTCCAGGCAGACCGGATCGGCGAAGCTGACGTGACCGACGATGCCACCACCGAAGAACGAGCTCTGCCGGCCGTGCGTCTTGTCGATGAACTGATCGACCAGCACCAGATCGCCCGGGGCGATGGTGTCCCGCAGCGAGCCCACCGCCGAGATCGACAGCAACCGCGTGACCCCGAGCTGCTTCAGGGCATGCACGTTCGCCCGGTAGTTGACCTCGGAGGGGGCGAAGCGATGCCCGCGGCCGTGCCTGGCAAGAAAGGCCACCGTGACGGCGCCGATCTGGCCGGTCACCACCGGGCCCGACGGCGCGCCGAAGGGGGTCTCGACGCTCTGCTGGCGGACGTTCGTCAGCCCGGGCAGGTCGTAGAGGCCGCTGCCCCCCAGCACGCCCAGAACGAGGCCGGCTTGCGCCGAGGATGCTGCTGCTTGCGACATGGTGAAGGCGCCTTGCTACCATGAATCCGAGGCCGTGGGGATGCCGAACGCCGACGACGACTCCGCACGCGATCCGGTAGCGGCGGCGATGGCGGCCGGCGATCATCTGACGGCGGCGCGCCTGTCGGTGGCGCGCGGCGAGCTGGAGCGGGCCCTGGACCTTTACGATCGGCTGTGGCGGTTCGCCGACGCGCTTCCGCTGGCGTTGCAGCTCGGCCGGCGGCCGCTGGCCATCCGCCTGGCCCTGGACCTGGGCGATCCCCGGCGCGCCGCCGAGATCGCGGCCACGATCCCGCGCGAGGCCCTGTCCGAGCTGGCGGCGGCCGCGGGGGCCTTCGCCGCCCGGGGCCGGCACCTCGAGGCTGGCCACCTGGCCGAGCGAGCCGGCGAGCGCGCGAACGCCGCCACCTGGTATCGCCGGGCCGGCAGCTTGCTGGACGTGGGGCGGCTGGAGGAGAGCGCCGGACGGATCCACGAAGCGGGGCTGGCCTACGAGCAGGCCCGGGCGCGCGCCGGCAGCGACGACGAGCGCGCCGCCGCGGAGCTGGCGCTGGGCCGCCTGCTGGCGCGGGCCGGTCGCAGCGCCGACGCCGCGCGGGCCTTCCAGCGGGCCATGCGCGTGCCGTCCTCGACGCTCGGCGCGGGGCGGGCGCTGGTGGGTGCCCTGTTGACCCTGGGCTATCCGCTGGCCGCCAGCGAGGTGGCGCGACGGCTGCGGCGCGATCGGCCCGACCTGCCGCCGGGGCTGGAGGAGCTGGCGGCGCTGGACGCCGTCGAGGCGGCCACGGGCGCGTTCCCGCCGGTGGCGGCGGGCGGCGACGGCGCGCCGGCAGCGGAGCGGCGGTTCAAGGTGCTGCGGGCGCTGGGAGCCGGCGCCACCAGCCAGGTGTACGTCGCCGAGGACACCCTGCTCGGTCATCCCGTGGCGCTGAAGCTGCTGTCGTTCGGCACGTCGAGCGGCGGCGCGGACGGACAGGCCTACGGGCGCTTCTCGCGCGAGGCCGAGGCCGCCGGGCGCCTGCGCCACCCCAACATCGTGGCCCTCTACGACGCCGATCCGGCGGCTGGCCTGTTCGTGTGGGAGCTGATGTCGGGGGGCACCCTGGCCGAGCGCCTGTCGGATGGCGTTCCGCTGTCCCCGCCGGCCGTGCGACGGCTGGCGCTGGATCTGCTGTCGGCGCTGGGCGCCGCGCACGATCAGGGCATCGTGCACCGGGACGTGAAGCCGGCGAACGTGCTGTTCGACGCCGCCGGCAACGCGAAGCTGAGCGACTTCGGCGTCGCCCACCTGGCGGACTTCGGACAGACGCAGACCGGCGGCCTGCTGGGCACCGTCGCGTACATGGCCCCGGAACAGATCAGCGGCGGGCGGATCGGACCGCCGGCCGATCTCTACGCGCTGGCGGTGACGTTGTTCCAGGCGCTGACGGGCCGGTTGCCTTTTCTTGGCCCCGACGTGGTAGCCCAGCATCTGGCCGAGACGCCCCCGACGCCCAGCCAGGTGCATTCAGGCCTGAGCGAGGAGCACGACGCCGTGCTGCTGCGGGCGCTGCGCAAGGCGCCCGACGAGCGCTGGGAGTCGGCCCGCGAGATGCGCGAGGCGATCCGACGCTGGCCGATCGTGGAATCGGGCGCGCCCGGAACGGGCGTGCCAGGCCCCCTGCCCTCCGCCGCCGACCTGTCCGGTAACGTCGCCGCGATCGAGGAGCGCCCGCTGGGCCGGTCGCAGAGCGGCCTGCTGTTCGCCAGCGAGGCCCCGAAGCTGCGCCGCCCCGTCCTGCTGGAGCGACACGACTCCCCCCTGAGCGCCGCCGCGCTGGAGCGCCTGCGCGCCGTGGCCGCGCTGGGCGGCCCCTTCGTCCAGCGCACCCTTTCCCTGGGCGACGATGATGCCACCATCACCTACGAACGAATCGAGGGCCCGCGCCAGCGCCTCGCTTCACTGGCGCCCATCCTGGCGACGCTCTCGCCCAGCGACGCGTCCACCCTCACCCGCGCTCACGCCGCCCTGATCGCGCTGGGCGCGCTCGCCCCGGGCTCGGTCGACGTGGTCCTCTCCCCCGGCGGCCCCGTTCTCCAGGTGGTCGTTCCGCTCGAGTAAGGCCCCAATAGATCGCCACCACTTCCCCGTCCTCGTCCTCGTCCTCGTCCTCGTCTTCGTACTCGTCTCCGTCCCCCGGCAACCGACGCGCGGGTTGCGTGCGGCGGCCGGCCTGACTGGAGCCTCGGCCCACGGCGAGACCTCGCGTGTCGAAGACGAGGACGAAGACGAAGACGAGGACGAGGACGAGGACGGGAAAGTGGGGAAGAGCCTTAGGGCGTCTCGGGCTTCTTCTTGTGATGCTTTGACTTGCCGGGCTTTCCGCCGGTGGCCTCGGCGCCCTTGTCGGGGGCCGGCGGCGGAGGCGGCGGCGGGGTCAAGCTACCCTGTGCATCACCAAAGGCCAGCTCGCCGAATTTGTCCAGAGCATGGAAATCGCCCACCAGCGGCGGCGACCAGCCCACCGCCTGCTGCGATTTCCCCTGCGGAATATCCATGCGGAACATATTGATCCGCCACACATCCCCCTGATGCGGCGGCAGCCGCGGCAGCGCCGCCTCGGTGTCCAGGCCCTTCACGTCCTCGAGCGGCAGCGCCAGCTCGACCGTCCACGAGCGGTCCTGATCGTCGTGCTTGTTCAGGGTGCCGTCGACGGTCACCTTCACGTTCATCTTCGAGTTCCACGAGTACGGCTTCCGCTTGGGATCCAGGCTGTCCTCGTACTTGCGGTACTGGGGCAGATAGGTGTCGAACACGTTGCCGTTCGGGGCCACCTGCAGCTCGATGTAGCCGCGGCCGTTGCCGTCGGCGTCGATCATCAACTCGTCCGCCTCCTGCGTCCACAGCTTGTCGTCGCGCTTGCCCAGGCTGGCCCAGATGTCCGTGTCGGTGTTCTCGAAGGCGACGTACAGGAACTTGTCGTCCCACAGCAGCTTGGCCTCGGTGGCCGGCCCGCCCGGGGCGCCCGTCAGCGTGTTCACGAAGGGTCCCGTCGACGGCGCGCTCTTCCAGTCGGCCTCGTCCAGCTTGCCGTTGACGATGATCGGCTGGGTGGCCCGGCGCGCCACGTAGCGCTTGCGCGGCGGCGGCGCCTGCGTGCGGTTCACCGGGATGGTGGCCGCCAGCACGCGGCCGTTACCGTCGTTCGGCCCGCTCTTCGGCGTCAGCCGGGTCTGCTGGTCGCGCCAGGCGCCGACGTAGACGAGGATCGACGGCGCGGCCCAGTTGGACGGCAAGGTCAGCGTCTGCTGGTCGCGGATGATCTCGCCCGGCTTCCACTGACTGACGGGATACTTGCCGTTGACGGGCACGTGATCGGCGTTGACGTAACCCTGGCGATTCGGCCCCTCCAGGTGCGTGAACGTCTTCCAGCCCTCGCCCGGCGACGCCACCGACTTCCAGTAGTGCGTCAGCTTCAGCTCCTTGCCCGGCTCGGGCTGGGCCGGCTCCCAGTCCAGGCCCAGGTAGACCAGCTTGCCGTCCAGATCCGCGTTGACGGCGCTCTTCGGCGAAGGGGGCGCGGACAGCAGGTTGGCGCGCACCGCCTTCATCTCGTCCTCGGTCGGCCGGTCGTCGACCTGCTCGACGCACCCGATCGACGACAGCGCGGCCGGCGCCAGGAACAGGAACAGGGACAGCGTCAGGGTGCGGGACCGCACCCGGCGAAACGGCTCGAGCGCGCGGCAGAAGGAGCTCACGGGTCGCATGACAATCCCCCAGCAAGTGCGAGTGGAAGAAGAAGACGGAGACAGGGACGGAAGCAGACGAAAAGCCACCAGCGCTTCGGCGTCTCACGGGGCGCGCCGAAACCGGCGGCCCGTTCTATCCAAGCGACCCCGAATTTGCAACGCGCGTGCTGGCGCGGCCGGTCCCCGCCCGCCGCGACGTCAGGCGTGGAGCTCGCCCGCAGCCATCGCACGCTCGAGCGACTCGGAGGGCGTGAACGGCCGCGCGGTCACGCGCAGCGAGACCCGCTCCGCGATCTCGCTGATGAACACGGGCGCGCCTTCCGGCAACTTCCCGGCGTCGAACTCGCGCGAGCTGGCGAGCAACGCTTCGTCCACCGTCTCGAAAATCCCCACCAGCCGCTCCCCGCACAGCACCGCGAACCGCCCCGGGTGGCTGCGCATCAGCCCGGGCTGCAAAATCTCGAACGCCCGTTGTTCCTGGGACACGATCTTCATCCTTCGACGCTAGCGGAGCCAGCGGCCCCGTCAAAAAATCACCCCGTTTTTGGCGGGAGAAACGGCGAGGACTTGCGCCTCGGCCCCACCTCGGGCGTACTTGCAGGCACGTGCGGCGAACCCTGGGACACATCAAGGCCTATCTCGGTCACAACCACTACACGGCAGCCGCTTCGGCGGAGCTGTCCCATCGGGCCCGGGCCGCCGTCTACCTGACGCGGCTGGGGATCCGCATCCTGAAGCAGTGGGCGAGCGACAAGTGCCCGCAGCAAGCGGCGGCGCTGGCGTTCAACACCGCCCTGTCCCTGGTCCCCGTGACCGCCATCGCGTTCACCATCCTGCGTAGCGTGGGCTCGCTGGACGCACAGTCACGCCTGTCTGACTTCATAGCCAACCGCATGTTCCCGGGGCTGGAGTCGGTCACCGACACCATCGAGCAGCTGTCCAAGAACATCAGCGTGGGCGCTCTCGGTGGCGCCGGGCTCTTCTTCACCATCAGCACCTGCTACTCGCTCTACAGCTACGTGGAGCGCATCTTCAACGACATCTGGCGGGTCGGACAGCGGCGCACCCTGGTCGGCAAGTTCCTGACGTTCTACGCGATGGTGACGTTGCTGCCGGCGCTCGCCTCGGTGTCGCTATACTGGTCGGGCCGCCTGATCGGCTCCAACGCCGCCACGCGCTTCCTGGTCCCCATGACCATCGAGGTCATCGGCCTGACGCTGATGAACAAGCTGCTGCCGCGCACGAGCGTCAACTGGAGCGCCTCGGTGCTGGGGGCGATGATCACGGCGGTGGTGCTGGAGTTGCTGAAGGTGGCGTTCGTGGGGTTCGCCCAGAACATGCTGCTGCGCAGCTACACGGGCGTGTACGGCTCGCTGGGGTTGATCCCGCTTCTGCTGCTGTGGATCTACGCCTCGTGGACGCTGGTGCTGCTGGGCGCCGAGATCGCGTTCGCGGTGCAGAACCTGCGCCTGCTGGAGGCCGAGGACCGGCGGCAGAGCGGCGACGCCCCCATCAACGGCCTGCTGGCGGCCCAGCTGCTGTCGGTGGTGGCGGGCGCGCACGAGCTGTCGGGCAAAGGTATGGCGAAGACCAACCTGGTCACCGAGTTCGGGCTGCCGCCGGACGTGGTCGACCGCATCGTCGAGCGCCTGAAGGCCCGGGGACTGATCGCCGAGGTCAGCGGCGACATCAACGGCTACATCCCGGGCCGCTCGGCCGCCACCATCAGCCTGGACGAGGTGCTGAAGGTCTTTCGCTCGAGCGACATCGAGCTGGCCGACGGCTCGACGTCACCGGTGTTGCACGCCCTGGCGACCGACCTGGACCAGGCGCGCCAGCAGCGCACCCGCGGCGTGACCATCGCCGATCTGATCCCGGAGCCGAGCGCGCCGGAGCGCCTGTCGGGCGACGACCACGATTGACGTCCGCGAGCGGGGCCGCTAGCCGAGCGGCTCGCGGCGCACCTCGACGAAGGCGTCGCGCGCCTCGTCGTGGGCGCGGGTGGTGCGCGTGACCTTGCCGCCGTCGAACTCGTAGACGTTGTAGCGGGCGCGCTTCTCGGGGCTGCCCGCGTACGACGCCGAGCCGGCCCCCACCACCGGGATGGACCGTCCGTCCGGTCCGGCCAGGGTCGCCGTCTCGTCACGGTGGTCGTGACCGTGCAGCACCAGCTCGGCGCCGGCGCGCGCCAGCAGGGCCGCGAAGGCCCGGCGGTCCTTCAGGTTGCGATCCTCGCCCCCTTTCAGCTTCACCGGCGGGTGATGCAGCAGCACCACGCGGGTCTTGCCGGCCAGCGCCGCCCCCGTCAGCAAAGCCTCGACGCGCCCGAGCTGCGCCTCCCCGATCGTCCCCCACGCCCCGAGATCGCCGGTGGCCACGCAGCTGTTGATCGCCACCAGGGCCAGCGGGCCGCGAAAGCGCACGAAGGGATAGCTGTCGGAGGACGACGGCGGCAGGTCCGACGACTGATAGGCCCCGAACAGCGCCTCGAACGCCTTCTTCTCGACCACGTCGGCCACGTAGGCGTCGTGGTTCCCGGGGATGACCGTCATCGCTTCCGGCCCCACCTCCGTGGCGCCGATCCAGCGCAGGGCCTCGTGCCACTCGCCCTCGATGGCCACGTTCGAGAGGTCTCCCGTCAGCGCCACGTGATCGGGGCGCTCGCGGCGCAGATCCTCGCCCAGCGCCGCCAGCAGCTCCATCTTGTGCTTGCGGCGGCGGTTCACCACGATGTTCAGGGCGCCCACCGCCCGCTTGTTCAGGAAGTCGCCCAGGTGCGCCCCCGCGAACGAGCGGAAGTGGGGATCGGTCACGTGCGCCAGGCGGAACATGTCAGACTCCTGTCACTTCCGGCGCGTTGGGGGCGAGCTGGATGTCGGCCACCACGCCGCAATGATCGGAAGGAAAGACGCCCGCCGCGTCGGGCTGGTCGAAGCAGACGCGCGCGTCCTGGACGGTGCCCCGTCCGTCACGCCGGGCCGGCGACACGAAGATGTAGTCGATGCGGCGGTCCGCGGGCAGCCACCCCATGCGCGCCCGGAACGGATTCTCGCGCAGCCAGGTCGCGCCCCCCTCTTCGCCATTCACGGCCGCCCAGGCGTCCTGGTAGTAGACGCGCCGGCCGCCCAGCGTGGTGGCCCCCCGCAGCCAGCGGATCTCGTCGCACGTGCTGATGGTGTTGAAGTCCCCCATCACCAGCCGCGGCAGGTCCGACTCGGCGGCGCGCTCCGTCACCCGCGCGTCGATCGCCATCACCTGATCCTCGCGCTCGCGCCCCTCGTGCAGGCGATAGCTCAGGTGGGCGGTGTGGGCCCACAGCGGCCCGCGCGGCGTCCCCAGGCGCACCGAGAAGACGATGCGCCCTTCGGCCTCGGTGGCGTGGGGCAGGCGCTCGGCCTCCATTCGCTCGATGGGGAAACGCGACACGAACGCCAGCCCCTCGATCCCCCCACCCCAGGGCGTGGAGGGCGAGAACGCGGCGTGGAATCCGAAGCGGGTGGCCAGCGTCTCGGCCTGATTGGGCAGCCGTCCCGGCACCTCGCGCACCTCCTGAAGCGCCAGCACGTCGACGCCCAGGGTGGCCAGCTCCTCCGCCACCAGCTCCAGCCGGCGCGCGTGCGGGCCGTTCTCACCCCACAGGTTCAGGGTGGCGACACGGAGCGTCTGCGGCAAGGACGGCGAGGGACTGTCCACGCGCCCCTCACGTCCCCCGGTAGGTGCAGCGGCTGTCGTAGGTCTCCCAGACGGTGACCGCCGACAGGCCGTCGATGGACGCCTTCATGTGGTTCCACACGTAGACCGCCACGTGCTCGCAGGTGGAGTTCTCCAGCCCGGGGACGTCGTTCAGGTACTGATGATCCAGGCGCGCGAACAGCGTCGCCCACCGCTCGTCGATGCCCCCGAAGTCGATCAGCCACCCGGTGGCCGGGTCGATCGGGCCGGTGACGTAGAGCTCGACCTTGTAGCTGTGACCGTGGACGTTCTGGCACTTGTGGCCAGGCGGGACGCGCGGCAACCGGTGGGCCGCCTCGAACCGGTACTCCTTCATCAGCTCGACGATCATCGGGCGCCAGCGTACCAGGGAATTTGCCCGGCGGCCGTTGATCTACATGGGAACCCTGAGAGGGTTCCCATGCCCTCCGGCGATGACGCGATCGTCGGCCCTCACCGCGCGCGATGTACTATCCTTCGCCGGTCCTTGGCACTTCTCACCGACTTCCGGGCCCTAGATCGACGCGTGTTCATCCTGGCCGCAGCGCGGCTGGTCGTCACGCTGGGGTTCTCGGCGGTGCTGCCCTACCTGGGCGTCACCTTGCACAAGGAGCGCGGGGTCTCGCTGCAGACGGTGGGCGCGATCTGGACCGCCTCGGGGCTGGCCGGCGCGGCCATGCAGTGGGTGGCGGGCGAGATCACCGATCGCGTCGGTCGCCGCCCGGTCCTGATCAGCGCGATGCTGGTGCGCACGGTCAACCTGGCCGCGCTGGGCTACGAGATCCTTCACCGCGGCCCGGTGCTGGCCATCGCGGTGCTGTGCATCCTGAACGGGGTCCTGCGCGCGTTCTTCGATCCGGTCGCCTCGGCCATGGTGGCCGACCTGTGCCGGGGCGAGCACCGCATCGCCGCCTTCTCGCTGCAGCGGATCGGCGTGAACATCGGCTGGGCGATGGGAACCATCGCGCCGGCGCTGCTGCCGGGCGGGGACATTGCCTACGGCCGGCTGTTCTATGGCAGCGCGGTCGTGACGTTGATCGCGACGGGCGCCGCGTCGCTGATCACCGAGACGCGGGTCCATGCGACGTCGCTGCGCCCGCCCTTCCGGCTGGCCGACTTCGTGGCCTACCGCCACGACCACCGCTTCATGGGGTTCCTGGTGGCGACGTTCTTCTTCTTCCTGCTGCAGGCCCAGCTCTACGCGCCGCTCTCGCTTTACGCGGCGGATCACGTGCACATGGGCATCAAGTCGATCCGGCACCTGTACCTCGAGAACGGCCTGATCGTGATCTTCCTGCAGCTGCCGGCCTTCTATTACATCCGCCGGGTGGGCAGTCAGCGCGTGCTGGTGCTGGGCGCCCTCGCCTACGCCGCCAGCTACGCCCTGTGCGGTCTGGCCACCCGCGAGGCGCACCTGAGCGCGTGCGTGGCCCTGCTGACGCTGGCCGAGATCATCAGCGCGCCGGCGCAACAATCGGCCGCCACCACCATGGCGCCGGCCGACCGCATCGGGGCCTACGCGGGGCTGTTCGGGCTGACGCAGGCGGCGGGACAGTCGTTCGGGCCGCTGGTGGGGACGTCGTTGCTGGGGGCGCTGCCGGCGCGGCTGACCTGGCCGTTGCTGGCGCTGTTCGGGGTGGTGGCGGCGGTGCTGTACGGGAAGACGAACCACGCCGCGCACGTGCCGGCGGCGCCGGTGCAGACGGCGGTGAACTGACCAGGACGAGCTAGTTCGTGCCGGCGGGGGGATCGGGGGTGGTCACCTGGACGACGGCGGCCCAGAACGAGAAGCCCGAGACGATCAGGGCCCACACGATGGCGACGGGCATCAGGTGCAGAACGGCCAGGATCAACCAGCCCAGGACGAAGGTGTCCCGCCGGCCGAGGGCCAGCAACCGTTCGCCCAGGCCCGTCGACTGGTCGCCGGCCATCGACTTCATGTCCTTGCCCTTGGCGGCCTTCCACTTGATGTTGATCAGCTCGCCGCCCACGCCCTGCCGGATCAGCTCGCGGTAGCAGACGACGTTGTAGAACAGGTACATCCCGACGGCCAGGAAGCCGCCCACCAGCCACAGGACGCCGCCCCCGCTGCGCCACAACCCGATCGTGATGCCGGAGACCAGCGCCACGTTCATGAAGTCGTCGACCAGCGTGTCCAGCCACTCGCCGATGTGGCTCTGCTGAAAGCGCACCCGGGCCAGCTCGCCGTCGCAGCCGTCCAGGATCGACTGCCACTGCGCCAGCAGCATGCCCACCACCATCATCGCGTAGCCGCCGGACGCCAGGCACAGACAGCCGATGAGGCCCAGCGCCGCCGCCCCCAGGGTCACCTGGTTGGGCGTGATGGGGAGGTGACAGAGGATGTGCCGGGTGATGCGAAACGAGATCTTCTTGTTCAGGTGCCGCGCCACGAAGCCGAGATCGCCGCGCAGCAGGTCGGCGAAGATGGCGTCCTCGGCCGCCCTCCGGCTGACCTCGTCGTTGACGCGCAAGCCGCCCGTCAGCGCATCACCGCGCAGGCGCACCATGTTCCCGGCCACCAGCGTCCCCCCCGTCTCGGCGCGTAGCTTCTCCACCGCCGTCTCCAGGTCCCCCTCCAGCCGAACCACCTCGACCGACGCGGGCAAGGAGCTGGGCAGCGCGAAGGCGCCGTCCGCCGCGATCAGGATGCGCATCCCCGCCTGTCGCCCCAGCTGCTTCACGGAGCGCTCGAGCACCGACAGGCCCGCCACGACCAGCAAGGCCCCGGGCGCCTCGGCCATGGTGGCGCGGATGATGGTCGTGGGCCGGGCTGCGGCGGCCGCGGGCGGTGGGGGCGGGTGCGCCGGAGCGCTCACAGGGTCTCTCTCGCGATCTTCAAGGCGACGAGCAGGCTAGCCGACGGGACCCGGGGGAGCAAAGGAGCCGAGCGCGCGCCGGAGCGCCGCCGTCACGTCCGCGCCCAGGCGCGCGGGATCGGCCCGCAACAGCGCCGGTGCGCCCAGCCGCTCGTGCACGACCAGCGCGGCGGCGCGCGCCACCGGGTCGCACTCGCGCAGGTAGCGGTCCTGCGCCGGGAAATACCGGGCGTCGATCCGGTGGCTGACGTCGGCGACGGTCCTCCCCCGCGCGGTGTCGCGGGCCAGGATCCGCCGCCGGGCCTCGTCGCGCGACGTCTCGATGTAGACGACGGCGGCCTGGCGCACCGCCGCCACCCGCTGGGCGAACACCCCCTCGACCACGGCCACCGCGGCGTCGGTGAAGGCGATCGCCCGCCGGCCCTGGTGACGCTCGCTGCGCGAGTCGAACAGCGGCAGGTCGAGGCCGGGCGCCCCCTCCAGGAACGCCTGCGCGCCCTGCTGCAGCAGTCCGAGATCGTAGTAGTCCTCGTAGTAGATGTCCGCTTCGGCGCCGCCGGCGCGGGCCCAGTCGATGGGCCGCCGAAAATCGTCGACGCGCAGGAGCACCGCCCCCGTCCCCGCCTGTCCCAGCGCCGCCACCAGGCGATCCGCCAGCACCGACTTGCCGCTGCCGTCCAGGCCGTCGACGGCGATCAGGCGGCGCCCCGGCGAGCTCACGCCGGTGGCCTGGGCGGGCGGCGCCCCTGGGCGGCCTGGAACGCGGGGTGCAACAACGCCAGCAGCGCCGCGTGGCAAGCGCCGTTGCTGACCAGCGTGCCGCGCCGGCGAGCGGTGTCGGGCTGGTTGTAGGCGAGCTGATTGCCGTCCAGATCCGTGTAGGCGCCCCCGGCCTCGCGCACGATCACCTCGGGGGCGCAGGTGTCCCACTCGCGCTCGGCGGGCGTGAAGCTGACCACCGCGTCCAGCGCCCCCCGCGCCACCGCCATCAGCTTCACCGACGCACCGAGCGGCACGGCCCGCCCCGCCAGACCGGTGGCGTCCAGCGCGTGCCGGAGCTCGGCGCTGATGTTCAGGCGGCTGACCCCCACGCGCACGTCGGCAGGGGTGGCCGTGGCCGAGACGCGCAGGGGCGTGCGCGCCTGCTGCGCGTCGACGACCGCGCCCTGGCCCCGGACCGCCTGGAAGGTGGCGTCGCCGACCACATGGTGCACGACGCCCACGGTGGGAACCCCGTCGACGACCAGCGCCACG
>Ga0105238_10002260_pt1 | contig 19395 bp, 18 predicted proteins | sample KBSC34metaG_FD_81526 | JGI IMG/M metagenome (GOLD analysis project Ga0105238, IMG submission 81526) | Corn rhizosphere microbial communities from Kellogg Biological Station, Michigan, USA - KBS C3-4 metaG | ecosystem: Host-associated > Plants > Roots > Rhizosphere > Soil | place: Michigan, USA... | reverse complement strand
CGCTCCCGGTTCCTGCACCGGCTGCGGGTGAGGTGCTGATTCGGATCGATACCGCCGGCGTTGGATCATGGGACGCTGAGATTCGCGGCGGCTGGTCACCCGGCGGCAAGATCGAGTTTCCGTACGTTTTAGGGTATGAAGGATCCGGCACAGTAGCATCCCTCGGCTCACACGAACATCGTTTCAAAATCGGCGACCACGTGTATGCGTACAGTTGGAACAATCCCAAGGGAGGTTTCTACGCGGAGTACGCTGCGGTTCCGGCAGAGAAAGTGGAGCTCATTCCGAAGAGACTCGATCTGGTCCACGCGGGCGCGATGCCGATCAGCGGCCTGACGGCACTACAAGGCATCGACGATGTGCTTCAGTTAAGAAGAGACGAACACATTCTGATTCACGGCGCGTCCGGCGGGGTCGGCACGATCGCGATCCAGTTTGCGCGATTGCGTCATGCGCGTGTGTTTGCGTCGGCGTCTGGCCAGGACGGAGTCAAGCTGGCGTTGCGGCTGGGCGTGCACGCGGCGGTTGATGGAAAAGAGGAAGACATTGCTGAAGCGGCGCGACGCTTTGCGCCAAACGGTGTCGAAGCGGTGTTGGCACTTGCAGGAGGAACCGGATTTCAGAAGTGTTTGGATGCGACGCGTGAAGGCAGCCGCGTGGCGTATCCAAACGGAGTCGAACCCGTGCCGGGAAAGCGCAAAGGGATTGAGATGCTTGCGTATGACGCAGTCGCGGGAATTGAAGAATTCGAGAAGCTTAACTGTGTGATTATGGAAGCGAATCCGGAGATCGACGTGCGGATCACCGGCACGTACAGCTTGGCGAGCGCCGCCAAAGCACATGAGCGAATCGAAGAAGGGCACGTGTTGGGCAAGATCGTGATCCGTATCGGTGAAACCGAACTTTGATCTAGCGCTTCTTTTGACGTTTCGCTTTTAGCCTCGCCGGTGACGATCACGTACAGAGAATTCGCGGGCGACGATTCTTACGACACCAGTGCACCTAACTGTCCTGGCGCTGAACCATTGCAGGATTTTCAAAACGCATATCCGCAACTTGTTAGTCATCGTTACTACAATCAGGATAGGCAAGATATCCCACGAATTCTGGAAGACGCACAACTCGTCATTGTGCATGAGTGGAACGACCCGGCGTTGATTGAACAGATTGGTAAGTGTCGTCGCAAAGGAAATTTCGTTCTGCTGTTTCATGATACGCACCATCGAATAGCAGGACATGAGAGTCTTCCATTCACACTAAAAGATTACGACGGTGTGCTCGCGTACGGACAGATCCTGACTGACAGGTACTTGCGCAACCGTTGGACCACCCGCGCCTGGACATGGCACGAAGCGGCCGACGTTCGCGTGTTTCACCCCCTGCCAAAAATTCCACGCACACTCGATCTCGTTTGGATCGGAAACTGGGGCGACAACGAGCGCACTGCCGAGTTGCAGGAATTCCTTGTGAAGCCAGTGAACGCTTTGCAGTTGAACGCCGAAGTGTACGGCGTCAGATATCCCGTCGAAGCAATAGCCGCGCTCGAGAGAGCAGGCATTCGCTATCGCGGTTGGCTACCGAATTACAAAGTGCCGGAAGTATTCGCGAGCGCGCGCGTGACGTTACACATCCCGCGCCGCCCGTACGTCACAGAGCTGCCTGGTATTCCGACGATTCGTCCATTCGAGGCGCTGGCTTGCGGCATTCCGCTCATCTGCTCGCCGTGGCGCGACACAGAACACCTGTTCACGCCCGGCAAAGACTTTCTGATCGCGCGCGACGGCGTCGAGATGACTCAACTGATTCAACAGGTCTTGAGCGAACCGGACTTCGCGGAAGACCTGGCGATAAGTGGTCTCGCAACTATCAGACAACGACATACATGCGCGCATCGCGTCGACGAGTTGTTCGAGATTTACGGAGAACTCGTCGCGGAAAGTCACAAGGTGGTGGCGGCGGGGGCAAGCCCCTCTTCCTGACTTGTTCGCTTTTATGCTTCTTGTTCGCTCTATGCGTCTTTGAGAAAGGAACAAGTCAGGAAGAGGGGCTTGCCCCCGCTCCAAGTGAGAGAACGGAACATTATGAAACTCCGAATGAACATCGCGTTCTTTGGTTCCAGCCTCGTGTCGGCGTATTGGAATGGCGCCGCGACTTACTACCGCGGCATCATTCGCGCCCTTTACAACCTCGGCCATCGCGTCACGTTTTACGAGCCCGACGCTTACGACCGACAGAAACATCGCGACATTCCCGATCCTGATTGGGCGCGCGTCGTGGTCTACAACGTCGATGATGAAGATGGCGTTTGGAGTGCACTCGAACAGGCGCGCGGTGTTGACATGCTCGTGAAGACCAGTGGCGTCGGTGTTTATGATGAACTGCTCGAAGCGGCAGTTTTCGATATCAAGAGCCGCACACGATAACTGTTTTCTGGGATGTTGATGCGCCGGCAACGCTCGATCGCGTCAAAGCCGATCGTTCCGACCCGTTTCTCGATCTGATACCGCAGTACGATCTGATTCTTACTTATGGCGGCGGCGATCCGGTTGTCCGAAATTACAAAGCCATCGGCGCGCGTGAATGCATGCCGATCTACAACGCGCTCGATCCGGATACGCATCATCCGATGCCTGCCGACGAGCGGTTCAAGTGTGATCTTGCGTTGCTCGCGAATCGATTGCCGGATCGAGAAACGCGTGTTGAGAAGTTCTTCTTCGAAACGGCGCAAAAGCTCCCGGAATTCAGGTTTGTGCTTGGCGGCAGCGGATGGGGCGACAAGCCGATGCCTGCGAACGTGAATTACGTCGGTCACGTCTACACGCGCGATCACAACGCATTTAATTGCTCGTCGCGCGTGGTGCTCAATGTGAATCGCGACAGCATGGCGAGTTACGGGTTCTCACCACCGACGCGCATTTTCGAGGCGGCGGGCGCAGGCGCGTGTTTGATCACGGATGCGTGGCAAGGCATTGAGACTTTTCTGACGCCGGATCGCGAGGTGCTCGTCGCACATGATGCTGATGATGTTGTGCGTCATTTACGCGGTTTGGACCAGAAGCGAGCGAGAGAGATCGGAGAAGCGGCGTTGCAGCGGGTACTTGCCGAGCACACGTACGAACATCGTGCGTTGCAGCTTCAGGAGTTGTTAATGAGTGATTCTCCCGCAAGGGCGCAAAAACGCAAAGAAGAGGTTTTGCTGGCGTGACTAAACCTTTGGATATCGTGATTTTGGGACTCTCGATTACCTCGTCGTGGGGCAACGGTCACGCGACGACGTTTCGCGCGCTCGTTCGCGCACTCAGCGCGCGCGGGCATAACGTCTGTTTTCTCGAGCGTGACGTGCCGTGGTATGCAGAACATCGTGACATGCCGAATCCGCCGTACGGACTCACACAACTCTATAAATCCGTCGCCGAGTTGAAACGACGCTTTGCGCGCCAGGTGATGAATGCGGATCTCTGCATCGTCGGCTCGTACGTTCCGGATGGTGTTGAGATAGGCAATTGGGTCATGCGCAGGTGTCGCGGCGTCAAAGCCTTTTACGACATCGACACACCAGTCACGCTCGCAAGACTTGCGACCGGAGATGCCGAGTACGTCACCGCGCGTCTGATTCGTCATTACGATCTTTACCTGTCATTCGCCGGTGGTCCGGTGCTCAGGAAGATCGAGAAGGAACTCGGATCGCCAATGGCCCGCGCCTTGTATTGCTCAGTCGATCCGAAGCTTTACTTCCTGAAGAGTGCTCGGCGAAGTGGGACCTCGGCTACATGGGTACGTACAGCGAAGATCGCCAGCCGTCACTCGATCGGCTTTAGTTGACCCGGCGAGGTATTCGCCAAAGCTGAAAATGGTCGTTGCCGGGCCGATGTACCCGCGTGAAGTCTCCTGGCCCGCGAACGTGGAAAGGATTGAACACCTGCCGCCCGCGTCGCATCGTCGTTTTTACAACTCGCAGCGATTCACGTTGAACCTCACGCGCGCCGACATGCGTAACGCCGGCTACTCTCCGAGCGTTCGCATCTTCGAAGCTGCAGCGTGCGGTACACCCATCATCAGCGATTACTGGGAGGGTCTGGAAACTTTCTTCAAGGTCGACAAAGAAATCTTAACTGCGTCTTCCGCGCAAGATGTGCTGACGTATCTAAACGACATCTCGCAAGAAGACCGTCGTGCAATGGGTGAGCGTGCGCGATTGCGTGTGCTTACAAGCCATACGTCTGAACAACGCGCGTTGGATCTCGAGGGTTACGTTGCGGAAGTGACGCAGACAGCGACAACAGCAGATCTCAACACGCAGCCGGCCGGAGCAATGGCGTGACAAGTTTCTTTATCATCAGGCATGCACGGTGCGACGGCCTGGGCCAAACACTCTGGGGCCGCACGCCGGGCGTTTGTTTGAACGAGAAGGGACAGGTCCAGGCGCAGGGTCTCGCGGATCGCTTCCAGAACATGAAACTCGACGCGATCTACAGCAGTCCGCTTGATCGTGCGCTACAAACGGCGACGGCGATCGCGCGCAGCTTGAAACTCGAAGTCCGGAGAAGCAAGGCTGCGAATGAGATCGACTTCGGTGACTGGACCGGTCAGCCTTTCGAGCGCTTATCGGTCGATGAGCGATGGCGGAATTCAACAGTCATCGCAGCATGACGATGATTCCCGGTGGTGAGTCGTTTCTCGAAGTGCAGAACCGGATCGTGAAAGAGATCGAGACGCTTGCGGAGCAACATGGAAAGGCGCGGATCGCGATCGTCTCGCACGCGGATGTAATCCGCGCCGCTGTGGCGTACTTCGCCGCGATACCGATCGATCTGATCGATCGTTTCGAGATCTCGCCGTGCTCCGTGAGTGTGGTTGCAGTAGATAACAACTACTCGACACTGTTGACCCTAAACAATATGGATTTGGGTCAGCTATCGGCCTGATGGTTTGTGCTTTTTGTGCCTTGTTGTGGCTAAACAATGAAACTCGTTTTCTTCGGATTAACGATCAGCTCATCGTGGGGCAACGGCCACGCAACCCTCCTGCGCGGTCTTTTCAAGGCACTCACCGCACGCCATCATCGCATCGCGTTCTTCGAACGTGACGTTCCCTACTACGCCGCTCACCGCGATCTAATCGAAATGCCTGGCGTCGATCTCTATCTCTACAACGATTGGTATGAGATCGCAGCGGTTGGACGTGAGGTAGTCGCGGAGTCCGATGTCGCTGTGGTCACGTCATACTGCCCGGACGGCATCGCCGCCACCGAACTCGTAACCTCGTCAAATATAAATTTGAGCGTCTTCTATGATCTCGACACGCCCATAACTCTCGAAGCACTCCAGCACGGTGAACAACTCGCGTACATCGGTCCGCGCAAGCTCGCCAACTTCGATCTGGTGCTGAGTTACACGGGTGGCGCTGCCCTCAGGGCGCTGCAGGACGAACTCGGCGCGCAACGTGTTGTTCCGTTGTTCGGCAGTGTCGATCCTGATGTACATCATCCTGCAACGGGGCGCGCCGCTTACGAAGCAGACCTTTCGTATCTCGGAACTTATGCTCCCGATAGACAACGTATTCTCGACGATCTGTTCCTACAGGTAGCACGTCAACTACCAGCGCAGCGCTTCATCATCGGCGGATCGAAGTACCCGATCGATTTTCCGTGGCAGCAAAACATCTGGTACGTACAGCACGTCCCGCCTTCGGCGCACGCATCGTTCTTCTGCTCATCCGCGTTGACGCTCAACGTGACGAGAGGCGCGATGGCGCGCATGGGGTATTGTCCGTCGGGTCGTCTCTTTGAAGCGGCGGCGTGTGGCGTTGCGATCATTACGGATGAATGGGCGGGCCTGGATACGTTCTTTCAGCCGGGCGTCGAAATTCTCGTCGCACGCGACACAACTGACATGATCGATGCGATGCAGCTATTGAGAGAACAGAAGGAGGACACGATCTATCCTGTTAATCCAGTAAATCATGTAATTCTGTCAAACCGGCTTTCTATACAAGAATGAACGACTCATTAACACAAGATGAGATCCGGCAGCGCGTCGCCGAGTTGGGCCAGTGGTTTCACAACCTCGATCTCGGCGGTGTGAAGACAGCGCCCGATCACTTCCTCGGCGATTATCCCGAAGTGAAATGGCAACGCTTCGCCTCAGCCATTCCCAACGACCTGACTGGCAAGTCGGTGCTCGACGTCGGCTGCAACGCCGGCTTCTATTCGATCCAGATGAAACGCCGCGGCGCGGATCGCCTCGTGGCGATCGACACGGACGAAAAGTATCTCGATCAGGCCCGTTTTGCTGCGAAAGTGAATGGTGTTGAGATCGAATTTCGAAATCTTTCCGTTTACCGCGTCGGTGAGCTTCATGAAAAGTTCGATCTCGTTTTGTTCATGGGCGTGTTGTATCACCTGCGCCACCCGCTGCTTGCACTCGATCTGCTGCACGAGTACGCCGTCGCCGATCTGCTCGTCGCGCAATCGATGCTTCGCGGATCGAACGAAAGCATCGAAGTGGCCCCTGACTTCCCGTTCTGGGAAAGCGAACGCTTCGAGAACGAGAAGTTTCCGCGCATGTATTTTGTCGAGAAGCGCTACGCGAATGATCCAACCAATTGGTGGATTCCGAATCGCTCGTGTTTCGAAGCGATGCTGCGCAGCGCCGGGTTTGAGATCCTGGACCATCCGGAAGACGAAGTCTTTATCTGCCGTCGCAGGACGGTTAGCTGGCCCCTGAACTACGAGCACGAACTGCGGGAGATCACGCGATGATTGAAGCAGTCATGTTCTGGAACGAGCCCAATAACAAATCCCATTGGGATTTTGACGTCGATCCGGACTGGAACATGTTTGCGGGGATGGTGAAGCTCGCCGCCGAAGCGGTCCGCGCGCAGAATCCGAAGTTGCTGCGTGTGCTGGGTGGGATCTCGCCCATCGATCCCGCCTTCATTTGGAACATGGAATCGAAAGACGTGTTGAGCGCCATGGACGTTGTGGCGTTGCACGGTTTTCCGCTTGATTGGAACCATTGGACCATTCACGAGTGGCCCAACAAGATTCAGGAAATCCGCGACGTAACGAACTTGCCGATATGGGTTTCGGAAGTGGGTGCTTCAACGTTCGGCGCCGAAGAGATCCAGGAGTTTGGTTTGCGTCGTTCGGCTGAATTGCTCATCGAGCGCGTGCCGCGGATTCACTGGTACAGTCTTTACGATCTGCCGGTTGCGTGGCCAGCGACGACGCGTCACCGTGAAGCCGAAGGGTCTGCTTACTATCGACACTTCCACATGGGCTTGCTCGACGAACATGGAAATGCGAAGCGGGCGTTGTGGCAGTTTGCGGATTACACACCCACGCTGGGTGTTTGCCAGTGGTTTCATTTCGAAGATCCTCGCCTTGATGATGCAGTGCAATGGTTCCGGCGACTGGGCGTGAAATACTTGCGGACGGGGCTGAGCTGGTCAGACACTGAGCGGCCGAACTATGAAGTGTGGTTTGATCGAATGATGAAAGCGCTCGAGCCTTTTGAGGTGACGCTTACGTTCTGCTTCACACCCGAGTCGAAAGGAATCAAACCTCATTACACAAGCGCGCCGAGCAATGTGGAGGAGTATGCGGACTATTGTGCGCGCATGGTGAGACGGTACGCGTAGACAGATTTAGAAGGTTCAGTATCCATTCTGCGGAGCCATGAATTCTTAGGAAAAGGCCACCTGTTTGCGAGTGGCCTTCTTGCGACGCGCACTATGTCTTTGCGTCGCTCTGGGTCGCGCGGACTTGATCATTCCAATGGCAGTGGCTGCTTTAGCGACTGCTGCGCCGCGAGGAGCGGCGACACAATGCACCTAATGCCACCCAAAAGGCCTAGCGAACGCACCCACGGGGAAACACATGGCGCCGAGCGCGGGCTTAACCGCTTTGAGGGATTCAGCGACGCGGTTTTCGCAATCGCTCTAACCCTCCTGATCGTCGAGATCAAGGTCCCCGGATCTCCCGAGGGCCCGCATGGCTACAGCGATCTGGCAAGGGCCATCGCCGAGCAGTGGCGCGAACATCTCGCGCTGGTTCTCTGCTATCTCGTGATCGGCGCCTACTGGCTGCAACACCATTATTCGGGCCGCATCTACGCGAAGACCGATCACTGGTTCAGCGCGATTAACCTGCTGTTCCTGCTGGCCATCGTCGTCATTCCCTATCCAATCCGCGTCTGGTGCTTCCACCTCGGCACGCCCTTCGAGTCCGTCGCGTCGGCGACCCTGGTTGTTGGGTTCGCCCTGACCGCCTGCACCTGGATGGCCAAGTGGTTCTACGGAATGCCGGGCCGCCGGCTAATGGACGAACGGCTCGCGCCCGATTTCCTCCAGCAGATGACGCGCCGCTACGGCAGTGCAACGCTGATCCAGATCGCTGCAGTTCCGGTCGCGTTCGCGGCGCCGCGCGTCGGAGTGGCCATCGCCCTGCTGTGCGTCACCTTCTTCCTGCTGCCGCAGCCCAAGCCGCGCTACAAGTCCGGAGAGGAGCCGACCGAGGCTGAGAAATTGAACGAGTAGCCATATTGCGGGAAGTGCATCTAGAAGCAGTAACCGACGGGCGATGAGAATGAGGTGTTGGGCAAGATTGAGGTCCGTATCGGCGAGTCGCTTGTGACCCTCCGAGGGCGCCGTAACGTAATGAGTTGCTCGGTCTGTTCACCGGGAGCCAGGGAAAACTCCGGCTCCGTTTGCGATTCACTTCTAATCTCGACTTTTAGTCGATAGTTCTCGGTGTCTATGACAGCTGAACGCGCTATCTCGGCAGCTCAATTACAGGATTGCTCGAAGAGATCGGCGCGTAATACCAGGCGTTATCAAATGTGGTGTTATTGCTGAATGGACCATCTCTTTGCGTAGGGCGATCAGCCTGCAGCACCAGATTCCAAACTTGGATCCCGGAAAAATAGTGTTTAGTGAATCGGTAGGTTATCGTTTCGAGGGGCCGGTTTTGTGTTGTCAAGAGTCTGCCCCAGCTATCACCACCATTGCTTTTGCTCCACGCTTCAATCACGCTTTTCTTCGGCCTGATGATGATCGTGTTGCCATTGAGTTGATAACTTCCGTTCTCTTTAACCAACAGAAGTTTATCGAAGGACATCCTGAAGGTTTTGGAAACAAACGTGTAGGCGCCATCTGCGTTGAACGTATATTGATCTTTGCTGTATCCGGCCATGCCCGCGGCTACTGGATCGCCGTAGGTCATGTGCGCACCGGCCTGTTTCCCCCAAGTGCCAAGGATTGAAACAGCGCTGTCATTATTGGCTGGTACGGGTTGAGCGCGCGTTTCAGGTTTGCTCAATTTGATCGAAGCGGCAAACGCCTCGATGGCGGGAAGATTATCCTGACTGTTAAAGATCGCCGTTACGCTGAAGGTTTTTCCGTACCCGGAATAGGTGCTCAGGAGAATTGCTGATGTTCCCTGTTCGTTTTGAAAAGTAGTGCCTCCGGTGACGATGGCCCACCCCTCGGTATTTCGAACCGGCTCGATCTGCGGGGTGCCCTTTATTCCAAGTTGTCCGGCGACGAACTGTTGCCACTCGCTATCGAAATTATTTTTCGCATTGCCGGAACTTTCGCCACTGCTGTAAAGCGTGATCATGGCGTAAGTGCCTTTCTGCTCGTTCAACGTACTAAAGATGACGACGCCATCTTTAGTTTGCTTTTTCCACTGGGGTGGCGGTTGAAACGTGGCAATGTCGAACGTGTCTGAGATTTGAGCTGAAGCGCTGGCGAAAAAAGACAAGAAACAGACCGTTAAAAAGAGTAGTTGTCTCATTGAACTCCCTTTGTTCACTGACGGATGCGATTCCATGAAAAGTTCGTTGTAGCCGAGCTGAGTCAGTTCATCGAGTGCGGACTGATGACCCCGCTCCAATGCTCCAAGAGCTGCATCACAAGTAGAAGAGATTGCAATCGCAGGAAGCAGGAGAGGAATTCTAACATTGAGCCTTAGTTGAGACGCGATATTTCCGCGCTTCCCTTAAGTCTTTTATCAGTAAGGCTTAATTTTGGATATGGTGCCGAAGGGGGGCTCATCAGCAATACATTGTTTTGCCGTTTTACTAGGATGTTTTGATTATCTTAGGAAAACCGCTAGTTTTGTATTCCGCACTGTTCGCACTCTCAGCACTATGAGCACCCAGTTGTACCTTAGTTGTTCAACTTTTGTTCGATTTACTAACCCCTTGACAATCTGCCGTTGAATCTCATAATCGGTCTATGACAGAGAAAGAAATCGTCCTTGAAACAATAAAAGCCTTGCCGGACGACTGTTCGCTTGAGGAGATCGCCGAGCGCATTGAGTTTATGGCGGCGGTGCAGAAAGGTCTCGATCAACTGGATAGAGGCGAAGGCATTCCTCACGACGAAGTCAAAAGACAGCTAGCCTCATGGCTTACAAGCTAATCTGGTCTCCAGCGGCTCGCGGCGACCTTCACGACATAGTCGTATTCATCGCACGTGACGATTCCGATCGGGCAATGTCCTTCGGATACGAACTGATTTCCGAGATAGACCGCCTACAAGAATTTCCCGAGTCGGGCCGCATCGTGCCTGAGTACAGGAATGCCGTGATTCGCGAGATCATCTTTCGGCCGTATCGAATCGTGTATCGGGTGCATCCTGACTCGAAGGTCTGTGAGATTGCACGCGTTTGGCATTCAGCACGAGGCCTACCGAAGCTGTAGAGGCGCGACGAAGAGAGCTACTATGTGGAACGGTAGTCGTTAATAAACCCACTTCTCACGACGCACCGGCAGTCGATTAAGAAGTTCGCGATGGGATTGCCAGCGCGGCATAAACTGCTCCATCAGGGACATAAAACGCCGGTTGTGCGTCCGTTCGAGCAAATGGACCATCTCATGCACAACTATGTACTCCAGGCACTCTCTCGGTTTCTTAGCCAGCTCCGAATTGAGACGAATCGTCCCGGCTGACTCACTACAACTACCCCACTTGGTCTTCATCCTTTGCACATAGAAGTGCTGAACTTTCACTCCGATGATGCGCTCCCATTTTGCAAGCAACCGCGACGCGCTTTCTCTTATCTGTTCCCGATACCAGCGCTCCAATACTTCCCTTTTCTTCGCCTCAGTCGCACCGGGACGAACGTTCAAGACCAACGCAGAATGTTTGATCTCGACACTCGGCGGCGCATCCGTCTCCACCACTCGGAGCAAGTAGCGCTTTCCCCAAACATAATGACTCTCGCGATTCAAATACTCGCGCTCTGACTCCCGTTCCTGCTCCTTCAGCTTCTTTTGCTGCTTCTTGATCCAACCAAGTTTGGCAATCGCAAATACTCGAATCGTGTCTTTATCCATTCGCAGCGGCGCTGAAATACGCACCCGACCCGCGGGAGGATAAACACTTAAGTGAACGTTTCTGATGTCCTTCTTAATGACTTCAACGTTAATGTCGCCAAGTCTAATCGTCGAAATCATCAATACTCCTCGTGACGTTCGATAATCCGAAAAATACGTTCAACCTCGTCGGTGTTCTGGAGAATGTTCCACAGGGCTTGTTTCACTACGAGCCGTTTCGCCTGTGTGCTGCGCCAGTCAGCCGGCCGCACCTTTTTCACCGCTTCATCGATTCTTATCGCCAGCTCTTTGTCCTGAGCGAGATTACTATAAAGCGCCCGCAAACCTCTGGTGCTGATCTGTTGCGGTGTATCCTGCTCCTGCCCGGCCACTAACTTCTTCGCCAGTTGCGCGACGCGCTTCAAAAACTCCTGATAGTTGATCCGTTGCGCGCGCAGGTCGGCAATAATCTCGTTTAGCAAAGCCGACATCTTGTCGTAGAAGGCCGGATCGTTCAGCTGGTCCCTGACGATCGTACTGCGGACATTGTTGGCGATCGTTTCCGCCATCGCCGCCGGATTTTCTCTGATGCCCTGCGGCAGTTTGCTCACCGCATCGGCGATACCACTCTTGACGATCAACTCGACGAGACCCGTTTCACCAAAATCCGAAATCGGGCGCGCCGCATCGGCTTGAATATAGGTATCGATCAAGTGGCGCATGTCGGCTTCGTAAGACTTCAGGTCAATGGTCTCGTTGCTCGCCTGTCGAATCGTGTCGCGCAGTTTGAGCGTGTCTGCCACTTGTTGCTTGAGACGAACAATCTCCATGTTGGAATAACCGGCCTCCGCCAGATCGTTGGCAATACTCGAGTAGGCCCTCACTAGCGCTGCCGTGGTCTTGTAAAGCGCGACGCGTCGGGGCTCGCGCTCCTTCAAGTCTTCAGGAATCTCGATATTGCCGCAGAAGAAATGTATGTGCTCCAACACACTCTTCGGCGGCTCCACCGGCTCACAAAGCAGCGCAATCGCTTCGCGCGCTTCGTCCAAACGCTCGCGACCCGCCTTCAAGCGATCCTGCAAGAGCACTTCTGGACTCGCGCCGCCCGCACTATCGTCCAGTTCTGAAGTGTAAACCGACATAGCGCCCTGCACCTTCTTAAACAGATCCTTGTAGTCGACGATGTAACCGAACTCTTTATCTTCACCATCAAGCCGGTTGGTGCGACAGATCGCCTGGAAGAGGCCGTGGTCCTGCATCGACTTGTCGATATAAAGATAAGTGCAAGGCGGAGCGTCGAAACCGGTGAGCAGTTTATCGACGACGATGAGGAGCCGCATGTTCGCCGGCTGCTCTTTGAAGAGTTTCTTCACCTCGTCCTCGTAGGTTTCTGTCTGCATTTTACCGGGCTGCGCGACTACGTCTTTGAGCAGTGTCTTGTACGTGTTGTAGAGAAACTGTTTCTCGGTCTCGGTGTTGGCGCCAGTTTCTTCCAGAGTCACATCTTTAGCTTGCGGATTGTAGGAAGTGACAACCGCGCATTTGCCTCTGAAAGGAGTCTTTTGAAACAGTTCGAAATACTTCGCCGCTTCGTAAATACTTGACGCCACCAGCATCGCATTGCCTCGTTCGGTATTCAGGCGCGGCTTGACGGTGAAATCAAACACGATGTCTTGCACGACGCGATCCATTCTGGAACGCGAGCTCAACACCTTCTGCATCGTGCCCCATTGTTCGCGCAGCGCCGCCTTTTGCCAGTCGTTGAGTCCTTTGGTTTTCGCTTCAAACCAGGCATCGACCTGGTATTCGGAGTCGAGTCGCTGCGGGATGTCGCGCGCTTCGTAAACGAGGTCGAGCACCACTTCGTCCTCGACTGCCTCGCCAAACTTGTAGGTGTGTATATAACTGCCAAACACCTCTAAACTCGTCGCCTTGTCTTTCTTGAGCAGCGGCGTGCCCGTAAAACCGATGAAAACCGCGCCCGGCAACAACGCCTTCATCGTCTTATGCAGCTTACCGCTTTGCGTGCGATGACACTCATCCACGAAGACAAACAACTCCCCGACTGCCGGACTTGGTTGCTGCTTCAGCTCCTCGATAAACGCGTCGAAATTCTCGACACCCTTCTTGCCGAACTTGTGCACGAGTGAGCAAAGCAGCCGCGGTTTCGCCTGGCCCAACTGCTCCATGAGATCGCGCCCGCTGCTCGTGCGACAGATAGTTTCGCCTGCGTCGTGAAAGACGCGCTCGATCTGTTTATCAAGCTCGTCGCGATCGGTGAGGATAAGCACGCGCGCGTTGGGTTTATTTTCCAGAATCCAGCGCGCGAGCAGGACCATCACGATACTCTTACCGCTGCCCTGCGTGTGCCAGATGATGCCGCCCTTGTAGGCGTTGACGTGTTCCTGCGCTCTTTTTATGCCGACGTATTGATGGACGCGCGGCAGCTTCTTGTAGCCGCCGTCGAAGAGTACGAAATCACGCATCAGCTCGATGAGCCGTTCCTTGCCGCATATCTTGAGTAGATACTTGTCGAGCTTAAAGCGAGTGTCGTCCTGCTCGTCTTCTTTCCACTTGAGGAAATACTTCTCTTCGGTTTTGATGCAGCCGTAGCGGAGACCTTCAGAATCGTTTCCGGCAAAGATGAGCTGCACCGTGGTGAAGAACCACTCGTTGAACTCTTTCTGCTGGTTGGAGAGCGACTGGCGAATCCCGTTCCCGATGGAACTGTAACTGTTCTTCAGCTCAATCACGCCGACGGCGATGCCATTGAGATAGATGAGGAGATCCGGCCGTCGCTCGAGTGGGCCGCGCAGTGTAACTTCTTCGGCGATTGCGAAGTCGTTGTTGTCGGGTTGTTTCCAGTCGACGAGGTGGACGGTCTCAGTGACTTTTCCCGCTTCGACCTTTACGGGAACGCCGTAACGCAGCAAGCTGTAGACGGCCTTGTTGTTCTCGTAAAGAGAGCGGTTGGGATTCGTTGCTTCGGTGCGCAGTTTATAGAGGGCGCGGTTGATCTGATCCGCGGAGTAGTTTCTGGATTTGAGGTAGTCGGTGAGAAGCTCTTCTTCGATGTTGGAGTTATTCGGACGATCGCGCCAATCGCCGAGGTAACGATAGTTCAGTTCGTGGCGAAAGAGTGAGATAAGGCGGTTCTGAGTTTCGCGTTCTGGTTTAATGATGAGGTTCATGGTGGCATCTCGATTCGTGGAGAGATCGGGTTGTTATTGAAATATTTCGCTCGCTCATATCAATCTTGTTTTGCCGGTGAGCAGTTCCTGCATCATTGCTTGTTTGAGACCCCGGGTCTTTTTGCGGCGTTGTTCCAATGCTGCGATCTCTGTGTCCATATCCGTAAGCACTTCGGCGATGGCTGTTTGTTCGACTTTAGTGGGAGGGAGCGGAACCGGCATTCGAGCAATCATTTCTCGGCGAACCGAATCAACCGAGGACTTTGCTGTCATCTGCATGATTCGGTTGTGGAAATGGGTGCTGAAGTAGAGGTAGAAAAAGTATCCGTTCACATCCCTGCTGAAATCGGAGATTCGATAAACGCGCTGATGCACGTCAAACTTACCATTGATGTAATGAAATACCTTGCCAGTCCCGACTCCATCTCCTGCTGTCAGCACGGCCTCACCATCAAATGAATAAGTATTGATGCGCTCGACTTTTTGCGAGCGTACGAAGAACGGGTATTGCCCGTCTTCGACTTGCTCTTCGGTGTTTTTGCTGCCGGTAGTTATGTGAGCGATGTTCTCAATGCATTCGAGATTCCAATCTTCTGGAATGTCGCCGACTTCCGTGTGTTTGGTGCTGGACACGCCGTCGAAGTTGGGGAGGCGGGTTTGGCCGGTCAGGAGTTGCTGCATCGTGCCCTGTTTGAGGTCCCGCTTCTTGGCGATGAGCCGGTCCAGCCCGTTGAGCAGCGCATCCACATCGCTCAGAGTCTCCGCAATAGCGCGTTGTTCGGGAAGCGAAGGCAACGCGATTGGTAACTTAGCGATAACTGACTGATCAATAGTCGTCATCGTTGTGGTCTTCGCGTTTGTGACCAAAAAACGTCGCGCAGGTCTAGACATGCAATACCGCGCCAAGAAGAACGGTTCTGCTTTGCCGCAATTGGGCCGAACGCGAATTATGTGACAGTCAAAAACGATTGTCTCGTTCTCTCCTTCGCGAAAGATGTTGCATTGCGCGATACCTTCAGGAGTCAGCGACGAACGTGTGAAGAATATGTCGCCATGCCTTACTCCGAAGCGCAGGATCTCATCTTGGGTTGCGTGAAACCGCTCTAGGTCGTCTGTGTTGACTGGAAAACTCCCGTAAAGGTCGATCACATTAATGAGCTTACTACCTTTGCCTTTGCGAGACGGTTCATTGAAGACTCCATTCTGGATCGGAGTTGCAAGCAAAGTTTCCATAATGGCGACATCCCAATCGCGAGGTATCACGCCAACTTCGGTTTGCTTATAACCGGGCTTTACTTCCATACTGCTCCTATCTTTTTGAGGTGTCCGTCCACCCGGTCGGCAAGGTCGGCCACCTCGTGTGTGAGTTGCGGCAGCGGCGTGGCGTAGCGTTCCGCGAGTTGGCGGATTCGGCCGGTCAACGTTTGCGAAACGCGATCGAGTTCACCGTGCATAGCATCGGCAAGCGCACCCATCCATTTGTCATCAACAACCAACGACTTGATCTCGTCCTCAGTCAGCTTCGAATATCTCGCCGCGATTTGCTCGGTCAACTTCACCTGCGCATCCGCCAGTCGCTTCTGCACACTTGTCTGTTGTTCGACTAACGCGAGGTAAGCCTCCAAGGCCTCGCGTTCTTCTTTCGTATCTTCGTCCGGAGCTTCGCGTTTGAGCTCCTTCAAGCGCGCAACAACTCCCGCCTTCGTAATCTTTCCCTTTTCGTTGGCCGCCTCCGCGAGCAATCCATCCTCGCCACCTTGCTCTTCCGCCATCTCTTCGATCTGCTGGTCGAGAGCGGCAACCTCAGCCTCCAGCTTCTCAATCGCCGCCTGATCATCCGCGAACCAGCGACGAATGATCAGCGCGGGCGGAATCAACTCGGCCTGATACTTCTTCTTACACAGCACAAACTCCGGCCTCGTCTTCGTCTTCTTGTTCTTGTCTTCGACGATGAGCCGGGGTTGCGCGGCATCGCGCCAACCATCCGCCGCTATCAAATAGCAATCGTCCTGCATCGTCTCGGCCCAGTAGTCCATCAGGTGCTGGTAGACGGAGTAAGCATCAAGCAACGGCACCTTCCTGAACGTTGCGAGCAGATCCTCGGCCACGATCTCGATCAAAGCCTTCGGACGCCCGTCTTTATCGAAGGCTTTCAGTTTCGGCGTGTTGGCTTGCTTCCACTTGCAGAAAAGACCATTCACTGACTCGTTGAACGTCGTGAACTCTCGATGACCAAAAATAGTCTGCTTGATCTCCGACTGCGGAACCGCCAGTTGCGAATACTTTTCGCGCAAGGGCTTGAACAACTCTGACCGTACACCGGGAATGATCTCCCAGTAACGCTCGAGCGCGTCGATGTCGCGATTCGGAATGCCGCCGCGCAGGTGACCTTCGATATCCTGAATGTCTTCCGGCTCGGTGCTGTCGATGTAGCGCGGCAGGTTCAGATTGTAGTCGTTCTTCTGGTCGCTGATTTCCGCCACCGACACCACGCGCGCGTAGCGCGGAACTTCTGCCTGCTTCCCAAAAGTATCGACGATCTTATGAATGTCCTGCTCGCGCAGACGGTTCTTGTTGCCGTCTTTGATGAAACCCTTCGAGGCGTCGATCATGAAAATGCCTTTACGAGCGTTTGCTTCTTCCTTGTCTAGCACGACGATGCACGCCGGTATGCCCGTGCCGTAGAAAAGATTCGGGGGCAGGCCGATGATTCCTTTGATGTAACCATACTGGACCAGTTTGCGCCGGATGGCCGCCTCTACGTTGCCGCGGAAGAGCACACCGTGCGGAAGAATGCACGCGCCTTTTCCATTCGGCTTCAGCGAACGAAGTATGTGCAAGAGATAAGCGTAATCGCCCTGCTTACCGGGTGGCACGCCGTAATGCTGAAACCGCTTCCACGGATCGTTCTCAGCGTCGAGTCCGGTGGACCAGCGCTTGTCGCTGAACGGCGGATTAGCTACGACGTAGTCGAAGGTTTGTAGCGCGTCGCCGTTGAGAAAGAGCGGATTGGCGAGTGTGTTGCCCTGTTTAATGTCGGCCGAAGCATAGTCGTGCAACACCACATTCATTCTGGCGAGGCTTGCAGTCGCGTTATCTTTTTCCTGCCCGAAGAGCGTCACCTTCACGTCTTTGTCGTGACGTGCTTCTTCGCCCACTTTCAGCAGCAGCGACCCAGACCCGCAGGTCGGGTCGTAGACCGAAGTGTCGTTAGTCGGATTTGCGCGGCGGATGCCGAGTATTTGCGCAATGACACGACTGACCTCGGCGGGCGTATAAAACTGTCCTTTGCTCTTTCCGCTCTCGGTCGCGAAGTGGCGCATAAGGTATTCGTAAGCGTCGCCCAGAAGGTCGTCGCCATCGGCGCGGTTCTTTGAGAAGTCAAGCGCCGGATTCTCGAAGATGGCTATGAGGTTTGTGAGTCGCTCAACTTTTTCTTTGCCGTCCCCGAGCTTGGTCGAGTCGTTAAAGTCGGGCATGTCCGACAGGGCGTTATCCTCTGCGAGCGGCCGGAGAATATTTTTGTTGATGAGGTCGCCGATCTCAGGATTGCCTTTGAGCGCGACCATGTCGGCAAAGCTCGCGCCTTCACGGATGCGTATTGGCGCGTATGGCTGCCCTGCGTACCGGTCGCTGATGTACTTCACGAACAGAAGGACGAGCACATAGTCTTTGTATTGCGACGCGTCCATGCCGCCGCGGAGTTCGTCACAACTTGACCAAAGGGATGAATAGAGTTCAGATTTTTTGAGGGCCATTGACCTGCGGGTTGTATCAATTATGTTTAGAAATCAAGAGAGCTGGCTTCGGCCGAGAATGACATCGGGCGGAGGCATAATTAAAAAGAAGACTGCTGTTGTCAACGAAAATCGAGAGCTAACCTGCTTCCGCCACCTTTCTTGGCGTTTGGCTGAAACAGGATTCGCCTGGTGAGGATCGTACGGATGCACGCAGCGAGAGGTATTTGTACCTTAGTTGTTCCTAAACCTAGAAATTCTGCGTTGTTACTTGAGGATTTTTGAGATTCTTGGTGCCGAAGGGGGGACTCGAACCCCCACGAGTTGCCTCACACGCCCCTCAAACGTGCGCGTCTGCCAGTTCCGCCACTTCGGCATGAAGTGAGTTTAGAGGGCTCGGCCATTATAGCCGGAAAAATTTTCAATCAAAGAGCACTACTTGCTCGCAGCCGGTGATGCGGCTGGTGCTGGAGCCTGTTGCACTGGCGCCGGAGTCGGTGTAGGCGTCGCGGCCGGCGCGCTCTCCGATTGCAGTACCGAACGTGAGCCGGTCAGGATCGGCAAACCGAGTGCGAGTGCGATTAACATGAACGCCGCGGCGGCTCCAATCGTGATCTTCGCCAACAGACTCGCAGTGCCACGTGGTCCAAAAGCGGTGCTCGATAACGTGTTGGAAAAGAGCGCGCCCGCGTCGGCCTTGCCCGGCTGAAGCAGGATCACCACGACCAAGATCAGGCACGATAAAATAAAGAGCGTATAAAGAATGTAAGTTAACAAATCAAAACCTCATCGCTTGTAATTCACGAACTCAGCAAAACTCTCCGCCTTCAAACTCGCGCCGCCAACAAGCGCGCCATCGATGTCCGGTTGACTCATCAATCCTGCGATGTTGTCGGGCTTGACCGAGCCACCGTAGAGAATCCGTAGCGCTTCGCCAGCCTCTTTAGATTGCCTTTCCGCGAAAACGCGCCGGATAAACGCATGCATTTCCTGCGCTTGCTCCGGCGTCGCTGTGCGTCCAGTGCCGATGGCCCAAACAGGCTCGTAGGCGACGATGATACGGGCGAGATCTGAGGCTGTCAACCCGCTAAGCCCGGCCGTCAACTGCTGCGAAACAACACTTTCCGCGCTTCCCTGCTCGCGCTG
>Ga0105238_10002254_pt1 | contig 19428 bp, 17 predicted proteins | sample KBSC34metaG_FD_81526 | JGI IMG/M metagenome (GOLD analysis project Ga0105238, IMG submission 81526) | Corn rhizosphere microbial communities from Kellogg Biological Station, Michigan, USA - KBS C3-4 metaG | ecosystem: Host-associated > Plants > Roots > Rhizosphere > Soil | place: Michigan, USA... | reverse complement strand
GGGAAATGCGGCGGCTGCGAAGATCAATCCGCCGGGACGGCCCATGATGGGGCCGGGAGCGCCGGGCACGCCGCGGGTGGGGTGGTCGCCTTGCGTTGATGGGAAGGTGATCAACATGCGGTCATTCTTCGATGCTGCTCCGGAGGTGTCGAAGAACGTTCCGATGCTGGTGGGCTCAGTGAGCGAAGAAGGGAATCAAATGTCGTCGCGACCCACGGAAGAGGAGTGGCATGCGAATCTCTCAAAGACGTACGGCGCAGACAAGGCCACCGCGATTGTTGCCGCGCTGAAGAAGGCGTATCCGAAGAAGAAGATTCAGACGCTGTCGTACATGTGCAGTGGGACTCCGGGACTGAATGGGCTGGTGATGCGGAACAACGTCGTGAAGATGGCGCGCCTGAAGCACGAGCTGAAGGCCGCGCCCGCGTATGCGTACTACTTCACCTGGCAGTCGCCGATGCTGGATGGAGTGGCGGGAGCGTGGCACACGGCCGAGGTGCAGTTCTGCTTCGATAACACAAAGCGGTGCGAGCAAGGGACGGGGAATACTCCCGAGGCGCAGGCACTGGCAAAGAAGATGGCGTCTGCCTGGGCGGCGTTTGCAGCGACTGGAAACCCCAGCATTCCAGGGTTGAGTTGGGCACCGACCGATCCGGAGAGCAACAAGGCGATGATCTGGGACGATCGGTGCAGGGTTGTAGATGATCCCGAGGGGGAGGCCCGTAAGATCATCCTGGCATGAACGTTCCACGGGTCTTCCAGGTCAGCACGCAAACGAACAATCAAAATTTTCGGAGCGATTCGGATTGACGGTTCGGGCCTCCTAAAGGCACCCTAGAAACACTGTGATAATTGAGCGCACCGAAGTCGCGGGTAAGATAGTCCTGCACGTGGCTGGTCGTATGGACGCTGAGAACGCTGTCCTTTTCGAACGTGAATGTGAATCCTGCATCTCAGAAGGAATCACCAGCCTTGTCGTCGATCTGGGGGAGCTGAAGTATGTCAGCTCCATGGGGCTCCGTTCTTTTGTCGTGATGGGTCAGAAGATGCGCGAAAAAGGCGGAGATTTTCGGATCTGCCGTTTGACTGGCCTCGTAAAGCAGGTATTCGAAATCACAAGGCTCAACCATATTTTGCTTCTGCACGACTCACTCGAGTCAGCACTTGTGGGGAGATGAGCGAAAGCTTGTCAGCGACACCTCAATCTCTGACGCTGGTTGCGAGAGCAGATTCGCTCAGCCGCGTCACGGAGTTTGTTCGGGATGGAGCGCGGGAGGCAAATCTGCCGGAGTTGCAGGTGCGCCAGCTGGAGCTCCTGATTGAGGAGATTTTCGTCAATATCTCACGGTATGCCTACCCGCAGGATGCTCCTGGATCGGTGGTGGTCAGCTACTCGGTTCCAACCCCCGGGGAACTAAGGGTTGAAGTTGGTGATCAGGGGAACGAATTTGATCCACTGATGAATCCAGCCCCAGACTTGACTCTCGATTTAGAGCAGCGGCCGGTTGGTGGCCTGGGCATTTTTCTCCTGAAGTCGTTCGCGGAATCCCTCAGCTATCGTCGCGAGCAAGGTTGGAACCGTTTGACATTCGGTATATCGGCGAACTCGTGATATCCGCGATCATCCATAACGTCGATCTGGTGCGGCTCGCCCTGGCGTTGGTACCGGTGCTCCTCTTTCTCATGGCGTTGCGCGCTTTGGATAGCTACAAGTTGGTGTCGGCACGTTCCGTGATGATGGCGCTGGCGGCAGGAGCAGTGGCAGCAGTCCTTTGCTTCTCAATCAATACATTCGTTTTTCACATCTATCCCCAATATCAGGATCAGTACGCTGAATTGGGCGCCCCGATCGTGGAGGAATCGGCGAAAGCTGTCTACTGGATCTTTTTGATTGCGACTGCCAGGGCAGCATTTATGGCAGATTCGGCTATCTGCGGATTCGCCGTGGGTGCCGGATTTGCCTTGGTTGAAAACATCTCATACCTTAAGCTCCTCGAAGGTAAAGGGATTGGGATCTGGATTCTACGTGGTTTCGGCACAGCCGTAATGCACGGAGGAGTGGCAGCCCTTGGCGCAACACTTTCGGTCTACCTGCTGGAGGGGCGGGGAGTGGTTAGCTCACGCGTGTTTGTCCCCGGCGTGCTGGCAGCCGTGCTACTGCACTCTATGTTCAACCAGAGCCTTCAGAACCCAGTGGCATCCACCATAGCCGCATGCGCGGGTTTGCCGGTCATTCTCGCGCTTGTCTTCTATTTCAGCGAGAAATCGTTGCGCGCGTGGCTCGGGGGCAAGCTCGATCAGGACATAGACATGATCGGCATGATAGGTTCGAAGGAATTTCAGGAGACCCGGGTGGGAGCTTATTTGACGACTCTGCAGGAAGCTTTCCCGCCCGCAGTTCGCGGCGATATGCTGTCTCTTCTGCAGTTGACGAGTGAACTGAGCGCGCGCGCCAAAAGCGAGCTTATGCTTCGTGAAATGGGCCTCGAGGTTGAACCAGATCCTGAGCTGGAGGGCCTGCTGACGGAGTTGAAGTACCTGGAGAAGAGCATCGGGCCCACGGGCATGTTGGCGATCCGGCCGCTGCTGTCGCAAACACCTCGTGATTTGTGGGAGCTGCATCGGCTCGGCCAAAGCCTGCAGTGATACTGAGTCCCTGATTCCCCCAAACAAAGGGCATGATGTACCTGATTTGTCTCTCGATGGAGGTCAGGACCCTTGAATTCTCATGGTGAGGTCACCAGCCTGCTGGCAGCGTGGGGGAACGGGGACCAGAGCGCGCTGAACGAATTGATGCCGCTGGTCTACAGCGAGCTTCACCGGATGGCCCGGCGTGCCTGGAGCCGCCAGCAACAAGGCAATACTCTTCAACCCACGGCTTTGATCAACGAAGCATTTCTGAAGCTCGCGGGTGCTGAGAACGCTTCCTTTCAGAATCGCTGCCACTTCATGGCTGTCGCGTGCACAGCCATGCGGCAAATTCTTGTAAACCATGCCAAGGCCCGTCACACGGGAAAGCGCGGAAGCGGAGAACTCCTGGTCCCTATCGATGACATCCAGCTTGCAGTGACCCAGCAGGCAGCGGAGGTCGTAGCTCTCCATGACGCGCTTACGCGTCTACAGGAGATCGATCCGCGCAAGAGCCAGGTTGTCGAGATGCGCTACTTCGCAGGACTGAGCATCGAAGAAACGGCCGACGCTCTGGGAGTTTCGGTGATCACCGTTAATCGTGATTGGCGTCTCGCGCGCACGTGGCTCATCCGCGAAATCAACGGTGAGCGCTCATGACTACAAAGGAAAGCTGGGCCGAGATTGAACGGCTGTTTAATGAAGTAGTGGATCTTGCGCCTTCCGAACGGCTTTCATTGCTCGCCGTGGCTCGTGATCAAGTGCGGGCGGAAGTTGAGTCACTGCTGCTAACGAGTGATCAAGAATTCCTGGTGGCGCCGCCGGCCGAACTGGCAGCTGACCTCTTGGAGCGTCAGCCTGCGGCCCTTGCAGCAGGCCAACGCGTTGGAGCCTATGAAATCGATGCCCTGGTCACAGTGGGTGGAATGGGCGAAGTTTATCTGGCCCACGATTCTTCCGGGGACCCTGTAGCGCTTAAGATTCTCCGCCGCCATCTTTCTCTGAGCCCGCAAGCACTCGATCGCTTCGAAACGGAGGCCAGCGCAGCATCCGCGCTGCACCATCCGAACATCGTTACGATCCGTGAATCGGGTGACTCGCCTTCCGGATTATTTCTCGTCATGGAATGGGTTGAGGGTCCCACACTTCGTCAATTGATCAGCGCCGGAACGGTCAACCTGCATGAGGCATTCGATTGGGGCGAACAGGCCACAAGGGCTCTGGCTGCTGCCCACGATGCGGGGATCCTGCATCGCGACATCAAGCCGGAAAACATTATCGTTCGAACGGACGGAGTGCTGAAAATCCTGGACTTCGGTCTCGCGCGCCATGCAGGTCCCCTGCGGTTGGAGCCTGAAATACACGGAGCTTCTGGAACTATCTCGGGAACACTGTCGGGAACGCTGCTGTATATGTCGCCCGAGATTCTGCGCGGAGAGATGGCGACTACAGCTTCTGACGTGTTTTCTCTGGGAGCACTGATCTATGAGTTGGTGGCCGGGCAGCATCCGTTTGCAGGCGAAACCCCGCTGGATGTTTATGAAGCCATCGAATGCCGCCAGGTAATGACGCCTTCCAAGCTGAGGGTCGATATACCCACTGAAATGGATCGAATTCTAATGCAAATGCTGGATCGTGAACCGGGCGTTCGGCCATCGGCGGATGAAGCGTCGACGGTATTCAGTAGATTTTCAGCGAGAACATGAATTCTGTTCCCGTGTGGTTTGCACGGTCATGTGCAGCAGCGAACCCGGATGAAAATGTTGACTTCACTTGTGAAAACATGACGAGCCGCAGGTCTATCTGTGCACCGGCATCTGCATACCCAGCCCGGTCATCGCCGGTGGGATTCGCCGCAAGCCCTCCCGTGAACAGTGCGAGCCTGGCCCAATTGCTGTATAGCTTCGTCGAACCAAGATTGCGGAAATGCAAGGGCGTAAGGTCCCACTCGACCAGAGATTTCGCGAAATTGTGTGCGCTGATCTGATCAATGTGAGCGCCTGGGAAACTGTAGTATTGCCGATACCGACTGAAATCACGCTTATCGACCCAGTTGTTTCCGAAGGCGCCGAAGTAGAAGTTTGCAAAAGCATCGCCGGAATCACCGAACGCTCCACCCGCTGATGAACGAATCCAGAGCGCTGAGTTTCTGAGCGGAAGTAAAAAGCCGCGATGATATTCGCCCCACACGTTTGGGAAGAGCTTGGGGAAGGTGTCATTGAGTTGCGCATTCATCGACCATTGGACGCCGCTTTCATCTTCGATTGCGCCCAGCGACTTTTGGAGATTCGAATACCCCAGCGTCGCGCTTGCGGCTATAAACCTCGAGTGCGAGGCCGTTACGTTCTGATAATTCGGCAGCTTGTCGAGTCCTGAATATCCGGAGAGATTCACCGTCAAATCCAGTGTGCGATCCGAATCATGGATGAGGTTCCTCCGCTTCTCGCCTATCAGCTCGAATCCACGGCGCGACACTTTGGTTGGTCCGAAAAGATCGTAGAAATCTGCCTTATTGAAGTACCCTGAAAGCATCCAATCCCAGTACTTCGCTTCGACCCCTGCATGGAGTCGGTCTCTCAAGGCCGGTGCACTGTTCGGCGAATACGAAAATGTCGTCGTGATATGGCTGAGGCCAAGGGTGTCGCCGAAGTCGAAGCGCAAACCTGCGGCTTTCGCGTCTTGATAGCCCTGCACGATCGGATAGGCAGACTGCAATTCGAGGTTGTGCAGTGGCCGATAGAAACCGGCATACGTGCGAAGGCGAAGGTCGTCGATGTTGTTGCGCGAGGGAAGATTCCAGGATTTCAATTCAGGATACTTCTCGAGCACAGATTGCCCGAGATATGGAATAGCGTTGACATCGTCAATGACCTTCAAAGGAAGGTTCACGAGACGAAATCCTCGCGCCGAATACTCAAAGGCAGCTAGAGTTCCATCAGAGAGCGGCAGGGGACGAAAAAGGCCCGTGTCTGAATTGCTGAGGGCCTCCAGCTTTCTATTCTCTAGATTCAATCGAAACAGATTTGAAGCACCGGTCACATACGAAGATCCAAACAAGTAGCGGCCGTCCGCGGAAAAAGTGAAGCTGTCAGGCGAATTGAACTGGAAGTCATGCAGTACTTCATACTCGGTCTTCCCAACCAGCAGATTCGCCGTTTGGAATCGGACCAGTCGTTGAGTTCCTGATTGATCAACGAACGCGCCGGTCAACTCCGTGCCGTCCGGTGAGAGATCAAGATTGAAAATATCTGACGCGTAAGGCAGTGTGTACAGGACCTTCAGAGACTTGAGGTCAGTATCGAGGCGAACGATGCTCGATAGACCATTATCGTGTCTCACTCCCCATAACGAACTGTCACTCCGGCAAAACACGAGATCGCCCACGCGGAGGTTGCGGTCGATGACCTTCCTCTTTCGCGTGGTTAGAGAGAAGACATTCAAGCTTCTCAGGCCATGGCTGTTATTCGTCGTGAAGAATAACCTTCTACCTTCAGGATCGAAAGCAAGCGATGTAACGTCATAGATTGCGCCGCCCTGGACATCTGTAAAATGTTCGATTTGTCCGGACTCAACATGAATGGCCGCAATGTATGGCATGCGGCCTGTATGACGCACGGCCACATAGATCTCGTTAGTTTTGGGATCGTAATAGGACCTCGAGATCGATCCAAGTATCCTGGGCGAGATGGCCTTGACCGGTGTCAGCGGATACTCCCGGATCGATTTCAGATTGGTCTGCTGCCATTCGCGTTCGGAGCCAATCCAACGACGCCACTCATCACGCAGGGACGTACCATACACCTTGCGGAACTGGCTCTCGAAATATGCATGGCTTGCATTGTTGCGAACGACCCATGATGCAAGCTTCTCCGGGCCGTACTGACTCGCCAGGTAGTTCATGAAGCGTGTGCCATACAGGTATGAGTTGGCGCCTACCTGGAAATCCGCGGAGGTTCCCTCTGACTCGAGACCTACGACATCGTAGATATATCGATGATCGCGAACCAGTCCGCGGAACACCATCTCGTCGTAGCCGCCCAGGGCACGTCCAAACCCGCCACCCAGCCAGGTTTCCATGAATACTGCCGCGCCTTCGTGATACCAGCGGGGCGAATAGACGCGGGGACTGCCCATGAAGCTGAAGGGGATTGAAATCGGATCGTCGACATTCGGCATGATCTTTCCCAAAAAGATCCTGCGGAATGAGGCATCTCGCGAAGCCAGCTCGTCGCCCATTACGATGTGCATCAGTTCATGTCTTGACATCAGACCCATGCGCTCAGCCGAGGGCAGAGTCTCGAAGACCAGATTGAAAGGCTCGATCCCTATCTGAATGAAGTTGACCGGGACGGTTCCCGCTCCGCCGTAACCGGAATCGTCAAAGTCCTGGATGAGGACCGTGATTTTGCCTTTTGGTTGATAGCCGAATTTCTGGTTGTAGAACTTTGCCGCGTTCTCCAGCGACCGGATAAGTAGCGGAGCGAGATACTCGTGCGCGGGCGAGTAGTAGACGATTCGAAACTGCTTCGTTTCCTGAGTGTAAAGGCGAGGCTGCGCTCTCGCATTGTCGCCAAATGCCGTCAGGATCAAACAAACCAGCACTGGAAACAGGACACGCCAACTCAGAGCTGGAGTGATCTCCAACCTGCTCCCAGCCGCTTTGAGTCGCATCAGCAAATCTCGACAATGTTACGGCAAGGGGGGACACAAGGGATTGCGCAGTTGCATTTCGAGCAACTGCGCCCGTTTTTGCTACGCAGCAGCCTAGAACTTCATCTGCGTTTGAAGCTGTCCGCTGTTCAGCTGGTATAGCTGCCCATTATTCAGTTGGAAGAGCTGGCCGTTGTTCAACTGGAACATCTGGCCATTGCTCAGCTGGAACATCTGACCTGTCTTCAGCGCAAGCAGCTGCCCATTTTGAAGCTGCAGCATCTGGCCGCTGTTCAACTGATAGGTCATGCCGTTCTGCAGCGCGACCAACTGACCGTTATTCAGCTGATAAAGCATGCCGTTCTTAAATTGCAGCATCTGGCCGGATTTCAATGCAAACATCTGGCCGTTTTGCACCGCAAGCAACTGACCATTATTGAGCTGATACATCTGGCCGGTCTTCAACTGGAAGATCATTCCGTTCTGAAGTTCCGGCAACTGGTGGTTCTTCATTGCGTCGACAGTCGCTTGCAACGCCACCGGCGCAACACCGGGCGTGACGGCGGCGTCGGCTGGCTGCTCGGCTCGGTAAACCTTCCGCTCTCCAATTGCGCCCAGTCCGTCGCGCCGGGCGGACGGCGGAAAAATGCCGAGCGAATAGATCAGACCACCCGTTATGACTACCGCAGAGCCCACGAATAGTAGCAATTTCTTGCTGTTCATGTCCTTTTCCCCCTCGACCTCGAAGAGCGGCGGCAGGCGACGTGCGTGGGTGACCGCTCAGTGTATATAACAACAAACCGGAGTGTTTCGTATCATCATCGGGCAACTTTTCCAATTTGGCCAGTTGTTTGTTGGGCCAAGAGGGGTCTTTCCACCGAGAATCAGTCATTGAGGGCTACTTTCATTAGATCTGGTCGCCCCGGAGAGGTAATGGATCAGTAGGAAACTCGTGAGCGGTACGGACGATTGGCAGATGATTGGAGCTGGTTCGCTAGCTGGAAGCTGAAATGTGGCAGGCGATCCACTTTGACGTGAAGGTGCCATTGCGTTCTTGCGATGGGATCGAGACGAAGTGTTCAAGAGCACAAGCCGTTCTCGGATCGTGTGGCTTTCTTCGACCCTGGCCGAGCTTGCGGTACCTATCCAGCGGCGTAGTCAATCGAGGCTTCGAGCGCGCACAGCGTTGCGTTTGTTACAGCGCCGCTGCGCCGCCCCGCTTACAATGTCCTCGCAGTCGTAACTGAAGGAGAAACAGGTGCGGAATTTCTCGAGAAGAACATTTGTAAAACAGGCGGGCATGTACGTAGCCCTTGGTGAACTTCTATTGTCGGGAGAGAAGATGCTCCATGCGAACCCTGTCGGGCTTCCGATCGGCTGTCAGACTTGGCCGGTGCGCAGCATGATTGCGAAGGATTTTCCGGGAACTCTCAAGCAGTTGGCGGCCGCGGGTTTCCAGAGTATCGAGATGTGCTCGCCGGTAGGGTACGCCGACATGGGATTCGGCGGCTTGAAGAAATACAGGGGCAAGGAGTTGCGTTCGATCATTCAGGACGCGGGGCTGAGCTGTGTCAGCAGCCATTACTCGCTGGATGAATTGCGCAAGGATCAGGACGGGCGCATCGCATGGGCCAAAGACATGGGCATGACCCAGATGCTGGTGGCCAGTCTGGGCGGCCCGAAGAATCCCACGATGGCTGACGTGAAGCGCGAAGCCGATGAGTACAACAAGATCGGCGAGCGTGCCGCGGCAGCGGGGATTGTGCAGGGACTCCACAACGAGAATTTCGAATGCACGACGGTGGATGGCCAGCGGACCTACGACCTGCTGTTCAAGCTTCTCGATGCGAAGGCTGTGAAGTTCCAGTTCCAGGTATCGACGATCAGTGAGGGGTTCGACGCGGCTGAATATTTCACGAAGTATCCCGGCCGGTTTATCTCGATGCACGTGCAGGGATGGTCGGCGAAGACGCGGTCCATTGTGCCAGTTGGCCAAGGCACGCTCGACTGGAAGAAGATTTTTGCGGCGGCGAAGGCAGGAGGCATCCGGAACTACTTCGTCGAAATGGACCTGCCCCTGATGAAAGCAAGCGTGCCCTATATTCACCAGCTTCAGGTGTGACGTAGGGCTTGGCGCGCTGTTGCCGGAGGCCGGACACCGGCCTTGTCAGTTTAATGCGTTGAAAAGCAGAAAGGGTCACAGATACGATGAATCGCCGCACGTTTATTGAAGCAGCATCCGCCTCCGCCTGTTTCACTATTCTTCCCAGGCATGTACTGGGTGGAAGCGGGTTCGTCCCTCCGAGCGACAAAATCACGGTCGCTCATATCGGCACGGGCACGCAGGGTCTTCGCGAGATGCCGAGACTGATGGGGATTCCGGAGATCCAGATTGTCGCCGTCTGCGACCCATCAAAGAATGCGATCGGATACCGGGATTGGGGAAAGGATGACCTTCTCAATGAATTGCGGACGGTCCTGGGCAAGCCTGAATGGATGGCGGGAACCGAAGGGACTGTTCCCGGAGGCCGCGATGTAGCAAAAAACTTCGTGGATACGTACTACGCGACGGAACAGCCGGGTGCCGCATTAAAGGGCTGCTCTTCCTATGCCGATTTTCGCGAGCTGCTGGACAAAGAAAAAGACGTGGACGCAGTCAAGATCATGACGCCGGATCATCTTCACGGCATCATCAGCATCGCCTCCATGGAGAGGGGCAAGCACGTCATCATGCACAAGCCCATCGCCAATCGATTGCAGGAAGCAAGAATGGTGATCGACACAGCGCGAGAAACCCGGGTTGCCACGCACTTCATGCCCTGGGAAGCGAATGGATCGATGGATCAGGTGATGGCATGGATTAACGGCGGGGCCATCGGCGATCTGCGTGAAATCCATAATTGGACGAACCGTCCTGTGTGGCCGCAGTACACGAATTTGCCAAGCGCCGGAGCGCCTGTTCCAGAGGGCTTTGAATGGGATCTGTGGCTTGGTCCTGAGGCCGAGCGGCCCTACTCGCCCGACTATACGCACATGGTATTCCGCGGATGGTATGACTTCGGCGGCGGTTCGATGGCGGATATGGGGCATTACAGCCTGTGGACAGTCTTCAACGCTTTGGAGTTGGGATCACCTACTAGCGTTGAACCCATGTTGACGCACACATGTGGGTTGAAGGACGGAATCGCATTTACAGTAAATAACGACTTTTCGTTTCCGACGGCCAGTACCGTTCGCTTCAAATATCCAGCAAGCGGGAAAAGACCCGCGGTGGAGTTGGTGTGGTATGACGGCGGGATGCGTCCCCCAACCCCGGAGGAGCTTGAGATAGATAACGAAGAGCTTCCAATCGAGGGGATGATGTTCGTCGGCAGCAAGGGGAAGATTCTGTCCGGCTTTCAGCTTGAGGATCCACACCTCATACCGCAGGGAAGGAGGCAGAAAGATATGGTCGCGCCAGTTCGTGCCGGAGGCAAACGCGGCGCTGTTGCATCGTCGATGCGCCAGTGGGTTGCGGCAGTGCGCGGCGGACCGCAACCGCCCTCAAGCTTCTTGAACGCGGGTCCAATTTCAGAGGCCGTTAACCTGTATGCGGTGGCACTGCGGACCGGCAAAAAACTGCTTTACGACGGGCAATCTCAAAAGATCACCAATGTGGCGGAGGCTAATCAATATTTGAGCAGGGAATACCGGAAAGGCTGGGATCCACGAACTCTATAGAATGGTTGCCCACCGGGTGGATAAGCTTCCTTTATGTGCAGTATAGTTTCTGATTTCTAAGCCATTCATGCGGGGGGGAGGATTCGAACGCCCGGTAGAGTTACCTATGGCCGGATTGTCGCGGTGACCCGTAGTGTCACATTAGTCTCCCGAAACTTAGCGGCTCACAGATGCCCGGGACCGCAAAGAATTCGGCTGTTAATTGACGGGTTGTAGGTTACGAGCGTTCTATACCTTTAGTACATCACCGTCGCTTGCGACCATCTGATAGAGAACGGGGTTCACGAAGAAGCCGAGGAATAGGCGTGATATCAAGCCGGCCACGATGACGATTGCAAAAGGCTTCTGCGTGTCTGAGCCGATCCCGGTCGACAATGCTGCAGGCAATAAGCCCAGACAGGCGACGAGCGCGGTCATCATAATGGGCCGCAAGCGCAGGAGCGAAGCCTCGCGCGTGGCAGTGCGGATATCCATATCCTGCTCGAGACGCAGCTTGTTGATGTAGGACACCAGAATTACTGCGGTTTCTACTGAGACCCCGATAAGCGCCAGCAGACCAAGGCCGGATGACGCGCTGAACGGCGTGCCTGTGAGCTTGAGCGCCAGGAGAGCACCAACGGGTACAGTCAGGACCACGCCGATGACAATGACGATGGGAAACTTGAAATTGTCATAGAGCGCGAAGAGGATCATGAAGATGATCAGAACGGCGAGGGGTGCAATAACATACAGTTGCTTCTTGGCCGCAAGAAACTCGTCATACTCGCCGCCCCACGTTAATCGATATCCAGGAGGCAGCGATTTCTGCACCTCGGCGATAGCCTTCTGACCAGCGACAACGGTGCTCTCCAGGTCCCGATCTTCTACGCTGTATTGCACACCTATGTAACGAGAGTTGTCCTCGCGATAAATGAATGATGCTCCACCCTGTTCCTGGATGTTGGCAAGTGAGCTTAATGGAATCTGCTGTCCGGTCGGGGTTCCCACCAGCAGGTTGCCAATCTCTTGCGCATTCTCGCGGAACTGCGGCTGCATCCGCACAACCAAGTCGAAGAGCTTCTCGCCCTGAACTACCTGCGTTGCCGCCTGGCCACCCACGGCAGCCTGCACGATCGCTTCCACGTCGGCGACGTTAATTCCGTAGCGCGCAATCTTGGCGCGATCGACGCTGATGATGAGGCTTGGCTGGCCCAGTTCGCGCACTACCGTGAGCTCGGTGAACCCGGGCACCTGGCTAAGGCGGCGCTTGATGTCGAGAGCCGTGTCTTGCAGCACCTTCAGGTCAGGACCGTAGACCTTCACCGCCAGCGCACTTTTGAGTCCGGTCAGTGCTTCATCGACCGCGTCTTCAGCAGGCTGCGTGTAGTTGAAAATTACTCCAGGAAATGCCCTCAGGTGCTGCTCGATATCCGCCTGCAACTCGGCTTTATTGTGGATTGACCCGGTCTCCCATGACTTGTCGCTGTAGGGCCGGAGTCCGACATAAAACTCATCGTTGAAGAAACCAGTGGCATCGGTACCGTCATCGGGTCGACCCAACTCCGATCCGACGTCCGTCACCATTGGGTATTTGAGAAGAAAGTCACGCACCTGCGGAGAGAACTTGCTGGCAGTCTCGAAGGAAACGGTGTACGGCATGGTGGCGCGAATCCAGAGCGCACCTTCGTCGAGGTGTGGCATGAACTCGCCGCCGATAAATGGAACCAGCAATAGCGTAGCGGAGAAGACCAGGATGCCAAGGAGAAGGGTCGTTTTGGGGCGATCGAGACACCAATCCAGGGACCTTGCGTACCTCTTGAGAATCCATTCGAATGGCTTGTTCTCTCTTTCGCGTACGCCTTTCTTGAACCAGAGAGCGCACATTACAGGAACAAAAGTCAGAGTCAGGACGAGCGCGCCGACGAGTGCAATGGCCACAGTGTCGGCCATCGGTTTGAAGAGCTTGCCCGAAGGTCCTGTAAGGGCGTAGATGGGCAGGTATCCGGCGATGATCACGGCAACCGAATAGAAGATAGGCCGGTCCACATCTTTGGCAGCATTTTGGATCACCTCTTCGAGGTCATACTGCTGGCCTTCGCGTGCTCCTAACTCACGGAAGATGTTTTCGACCATGACGAGCGTACCGTCAATGAGAATGCCGAAATCGATGGCGCCAATAGAAAGAAGATTCGCCGGAATGCCCTCGGCGTGAAGAAAGATAAATGAGAACAGGAGGGAAAGGGGGATGGTTAGCGCCACGATTACCGCTGCACGCACGCTCACGAGGAACATCATCAGCACAACCAACACAAGGATCATTCCCATGAGAAGGTTGTGTTCCACCGTATCGATGGTCAACTGCACAAGGTCGCTGCGATCGTAGTAGGGTTGCACTTTCACGTCGGCGGGAAGTATGTGCTCGTTGAGTTCCCGGGTCTTCTCTTCGACTGCCTTGAGCACATTCTGAGTTTGCTCGCCGCGCCGCATCATAATGACGCCTTCCACAGCGTCGTCTGTGTTGTTGAAGCCGAACTGGCCAAGCCGCGGCGCGTTGCCAATGACAACCTGACCTATATCCCCTATGCGTGTCGGTACGCCGTTCTGCGATCCAACCACGATGTTGGCGATGTCTGACGTATTGCGAACGAGGCCGACACCCGTCACGTAATTGAACTGTTGGCCCTGTTCGTAAAACCCACCTCCGGCGTTGGAGTTGTTCACTGAGAGCTGTTGCACGACCGTGGGCACCGTGACGTGATAGGCATAGAGCTTGGCCGGATCAAGAAGCACCTGGTACTGCATCACCGTCCCGCCGAAGCCCGAGTCGTCTGCAACGCCCGGCACCTGTTTGTATTGGCGTTCGAGGACCCAGTTTTCAATGGTCTTGAGTTCCTGCGGCGTGCGATCGGGACTCTGGACCACGTAACGATAGACCAGCCCCGACGGGCTCGCGAGGGGAGAAAGGGACGGTGTGACGCCCTGTGGGTAGGTGACTTCACTCAACCGCTGAAAGACCACTTCGCGCGCAAAATAATCGTCCGTTCCGTCGTGGAATGTCATGATCACGTCGGAAAGGCCGTAGAGCGATATTGAACGCATGACCGTCAGTTGCGGCACGCCGTTCATCTCCACTTCGGTCGGAACGGTGACCAGGCGCTCTACTTCTTCTGCGGCGTGGCCCGGCCACTGGGTAATGACCTCAACCATTGGGGGTGACAGATCGGGGTACGCATCCACGGGCATGCTGTGGAATGCCACGGCTCCTCCGATGGACATGAATGTCACAAGGAACAGGACAATCGGCTTCTGCCGCAATGCGAATTGAATAATGCGATGAATCATTGTGGCCTGGCTCCTCAGTGCTGGAACGAGTTCGCAAACTGCAGGAACAGACTGCCGTTGCCCACAACCTTCTCACCCGGTTCAAGGCCTTTCACGATTTGCAATTCGCTGCTTTCAGCTTCACCAAGTTGAACGTCGCGACGCGAGAACTGGTTTTCGCCACTGAGCACATAGACATACGGCTCGTTATTCTCGTCGCGCAGCACCGCGGCGATCGGTACGGAGAGCACGTTCTTCAGGATTCCGCTGGTTACCGTGACTGTGCAATACATGTCGCGCTTGAGCCGTTCGCCGGGGTTGTCCACAACGATGCGCGCCTGAAGGGTGCGTGTATTCGGGTCGAGCGCAGGCGAAACGTACGAAATCTTGCCGTGGAAGATTTGGGGAAACGCGTCTGTCTGTACAGACACGTCGTCGCCCTGTTTCACGTATTCGAGATCGGCCTGATAGACATTCGCCAGCACCCACACAGTGCTCAGGTCAGAGATTGTGAAGGCCTGGGTCTGGCCGGCTTGCAACACTTGTCCCGGCGATACCAGCCTCTCGACCACTTCGCCCGAAATTGGCGCCAATACCTGAATCTGTGCCGAGGACGGAGTTTTCGCCAGATCTTGAGGATTCTTGATTCCCAAGATTCGCATTCCCTGCTCGGCTGCATTCAGATCCGCCTGGGCCTGCGTGCGATTGCTTTCGGCCTGCTCCAGATCCTGCTTCGCAATCGCCTGGTGTGCATATAAGTCCTGGTCGCGCTTGTAGAGTATGTCCGCCAGACGGAAGGAGTCTGCAGCCTTGAGATAGCCATCCATCAATTGCGCGTAGTCCGGGCTGCTCACATCGAGCATTGGCTGGTTGATCTTCACGCGATCGCCAGGGACTGCCATGATCCTGCTTACCGGGCCGCCGATCTGGCTAATGACAGGTGTGGTCTTGAAGGCGTTGTAGGCGACCGTTCCTGTGAGACGCAACGTGTGCGTCATTGTGCCCGGATTCATCGTGAGCAGTTGCACATGTTTCATCTGGTCCGGAGGAATCGTAAAGAGCCGGGGCGTGGTGGCGGAATTCGCCCGCGACGAAAAGGATGTCATGCCGCTAGCGTTGTCATGCGAGTGGCAGCCTGCCATCATGAGCATCGCGGCAATCGAAATCGCGAGCCACGCGTTGCTGTGCCGTCGCGTCAAGTCAATGATCCGTACAGATCTCATCGTAGGCTCCTTGTTCCCACCGCCTGGCGAAGCTGCTCCAGCGACAATAGGTACGACGACATCGCCTGTCGGTAGCCGAGTTGCGTCGATCGGAAACTTCGTTCTGCGTCGAGGAAATCCAGTAGGCTGGCGGCACCGTGACGGTATGCGTATTCGGTGATATCGCGGGATTTTTGTGACTCGTCCAGATAGCCCTGGCGGTACAGCTGGACGATCTCATCGTTGGCCTTCCACCCCTGGTAGGCATCACGAACATCCGTAAGCACCTGGCCACTGGTGTAAAGCTGCTGTTGCTGAGCCTGAGTAATGGCAAATCCTGCCCGCTTGATCTCGCCCTGGTTGCGATCGAAAATCGGCAACTGGATTTGCCCGTAGAGCGCAATCTGGTTGAGAGCGGAGACGTGTGTGTAGCTTATCTGCCCCGTCACATCCCGTTTGCCAATCGACTTCTGCAGTTGAAACTGACTGTTCGCGGCTGTTACACCCAGTTGCGCGGCCTGCAGGTCGGGCCGAGTCTTGAGCGCCATGGCCTGAAGATCTTCGAGACCAGCGCTCAAAGGCTGATAGTCAAATGAGCTCTCTACGTCATAGTTCTCGCCTACAGATTCGTAGCCAACCAGCTGCCGCAGGTCTGACAGGCCTTGGGCACGTGCCAACTTCGCCTGCGAGACGTCCATCTGGAACTGCAAAAACTGCAGCTTCATCTTCAGGAAATCGTCGTAACCGATCTGGCCCGCCTTGTACCGCTCCTCGGTAATGTTCACCGAGTTTTCGAAACTCTTCAGGTCCTGGTTTGCGAGTTCCAGCGTAGACTCGGCAAGCTCTATATTGATGAAACTGCTGGCAACGTTGAATTCGAGCGTGCGCTCGGCATCGGAAGCCTGTGCCCGGGAGACAGCGGTCGCGGCCCGCGCGGCCGTCACACGATGCTGCCTCTTCTTGCCTCGTTCGAACAGATAGCTTACCCCCAGGTCGAACTGCGCGGTGTTGTCGAGGTAATCAGAGGACAAATTCTCTGGCTGGAAGATAGGGAGAAATTGCACATCGCCCAGAAGAACCGGATCCGGACGCAGATTGGCGGTAATCTCCTCGGCCTCATTTTGCTGAACCGTTGTCCGAGTAGCCAGCAGGTTATGGTTGTGGGTTACAGCCATTTGAATCGCTTGATCCAGTGAGATCAACTGCGATCCGGGCTTCTGAGACAGCTGGCTCGCTGGCGGCGCGGGTGCCTGGGTGGTGGGCGGTTGGCTCTGACTTTGGACGGGCTGAGTCTGGGCGCCAGCAACAGCTTCAAGCAGATAGCCGAGCATCACAAGTATGCCGAAATGCAAGGGATACGAACGCATGGTGCGCTCCAATTCCGAAAAGAGAAGAACCGTCACGCCGTGCCCTTGAGACACGGCAGGAAAGGACGGCCTATGCAGGAGGGGCGCGAGAGGGGATTTGGTCGGGGACGCAGCGGGAAACCAGAAAGTCGCTCTGAATCGGGCAATCGGCAGAAGCCAGGGCGAGTTCGCACGCATCGGCGTTCGCCGCTGCCGGCGCAATTACCAGGTGGCAGAGGGTGCATTGGTCTGCCGCATAGCGGTCATGGTGAACATGAAACGCCATTCCCATCGTGGTCGCCAATACCGCAACGATCAAGACGATAGGAAGGACAGTCCGCCAGATTCGATTCCAATTAACCATGAGGAAAAGCAACTTGCGCTTGATTGTGGAGAACGGGGTTCTCACGCCTATGTCAAGCGCGCTTCATTGTACGTTCTTGCGGCCATGGTTGGCTAATGCTCGGGCCCTGTTCATTGAGTCGCATCATTGCAGGAGATCGGGTTCGATGAGGGTCAAGATGAGTGACACGGTTCGGGAAAACGAGCCGTTTAGCATGAGCGTTGACGACACTGTTCGTGTACCACGGATGGACCTGGCGCTCACCCTGCCCCTTTTGGTTCTTGGATAACGCATATTTTTTGATGGAAAAGGATCGACTCATTCCTTCACTTGCGGTGTTGTTTGAATGTTTAGTCGAGGAGGAGCACGAGATGTTACAAGAAGCTGAACTCAGCGGCGCGCTGATTTAAAGAACAACCTCGGATGCTCCTCAGAGACTATGTACCTCATCAGACTGGATGTACACAAGAAGAGCATTAGCTCTTGCGTGAAGGACGCAGCGGGCCGCGTGCATCAGGACGGCGAGCGAGAAACGACCCCGGCTGTGTGTCAGGATACGGAGGGGCCACATTCCTCCTTGGCATATTGGATCCAGCCCGTTATATGGCAAGTGCCACCCTGCCCAAGCGAGCCTAACCCGCCAGCCCAAAAGCAACCGACGCTTGAGAGAGCCTCGTGATACGGGATAGCACTACGTCTTAGAAGTGGCGATTATCAGGTTTAACTCGACCTGAGAAGATGAGTCGCCGCGCTGCTCGCGGTTATGACGTGTTCTCACTGAAACTTTTCTACACATTGCCGATAACGCCCGTAAGGCTGTTTTGATTTCAGTGTGGATCAGGTGTATCAGTGAAAACCGAGCTTGTGTGCTATCTCTCTACTTTTGTATACCTTATTGTTCAGTTGTTCTGGCGTTTTCACGACAGAAGAGCCGATGTTCCGGAGCGTGCGCGTAGGAGTTTGGAAGTCGGTTCCCGCAGCAGTTGTACGGACCTGATCCGAATTGAAAAAGGCCTGGAGAATCCAAGGGATACAAGAGCTAGCTCTCTACTGTTCGCACCGGTACTCATAACACTCATCGCTACGAGCACAGCCTCTGCACAGATTTCTCTTCCTCCATCTGGCATCATCAACAGAGTTTCGGGGAATGGTCTCCAAGGCTATTCGGGGGACGGCGGGCCGGCTTTGAACGCATCATTTGGCTGGTTGACCGGCATCACGGTCGATGCAGCCGGAGATCTATTTGTGCTTGATGGCAGCCGGATCAGGGAGATTGCCTCTTCAACAGGAGTCGTCAAGACCGTCGCCACATTGAGGGAGCGTGTGCGCTGGCACTTGATGCTTCCGGTAATCTTCTTGTCTCATCGCAGACCGTCATTTGGAAAGTAACGATACCTGACGGAACGGTTGAAACGATTGCTGGCTTGCTCGGTGTGTTCGGGTATTCGGGTGATGGCGCCCCGCTCTGCAGGCCGAGATGAATGGCGCCTCCAAGATCGCAACGGATGCTGTCGGAACTGTGAACTCGAGATCCAACACCAGGAATCGACTCTGCAAGATGATCGAGAAAGTCAAGTTCTGTTTGTGTCTCCCTTTGCCGTATAACGGCCAAACCGCACTTCTGCCTGAACGCACATTGCTCGTGAAGAAGCATTCCGAGCGGAATCCCGGAAACAGTCGTTCGCCTCCAGCCGGTTGTGGTACGGCCAAAGAGTGACACATCGTTCTTCATTTGGGCATCTCTGGATTCCTGCTGCAGCTGCTTGATCTGCTGGGAAACATCGCTACCACCCTGGGCGTGAAGGTTGATGGATAGATTGAAACAGCAGGAAAGGCTTAGAACAGCAATGACCGTTCTTTTTGTCATCGTGCGGGTCTCCTCCTGAGAGTGACTCGCATTCTACACGTACAATTTGGCCAATGGTGAAGGTTCGGCATACGCTCGTATCGCCGACCAAATCGACGCAACGAGTGACTAATCACCTGTCACGAACCAGGCTTTCTTCGTTCGGCGCGCCGATCAGGCAGGAAGCAGTCACGCATTTTTCAGCGAGATGTAGGTCCGACTCTCCCCATCGCGGATCACGGTCCCTGCCGTCCGGCAATTGAAAGCTTCAGGTGGCCGTTACGGGTGATAAGCGGCACACAGCAGGTTACGACGCCCCTCTTGGAACTGGTCAGCGACCGAGCGATTCAGGGTGGTGAGAACAGTCGGGGAAATCCGGTCAAGGAACGCAGG
>Ga0105238_10002252_pt1 | contig 19448 bp, 15 predicted proteins | sample KBSC34metaG_FD_81526 | JGI IMG/M metagenome (GOLD analysis project Ga0105238, IMG submission 81526) | Corn rhizosphere microbial communities from Kellogg Biological Station, Michigan, USA - KBS C3-4 metaG | ecosystem: Host-associated > Plants > Roots > Rhizosphere > Soil | place: Michigan, USA... | reverse complement strand
CTGACAACGCTCAACGAAACACTGTTCATGGAAGCCGCACGAGGTCTGGCCCTGCTGACGCTGAACGAAGGGGGAAATAGCGACGCGGCGCGATTGAACTACGCTTTCCGACGCTGCGTTTCGCGGCCGCCAACGGACCACGAACAGCGCTTGTTGCTGGGCCTGCTCGATAAGCAGAAATCCCGCTTCAACGCGACCGATTCAAAACCGTGGGACCTGGCCGCCAACGATCCAGATCACCCGCCGCAACTTCCCGAGGGATCGACTGCGACTGACGCGGCCGCTTGGACGGTTATCAGCAGAGTGTTGTTGAATCTGGATGAAACGGTCACCAAGGAATAGATCCACCTGCGACGCGCTTCGGGTTTCCTGACAACATCGAAGCCGTCGAGCGACGGCGTTTGCTGTCAACCGGCAGACCGCGCCAGAAACCGTTCGATCGCTCGGTCACGCTCCAGTTGCGTTTCACCGTGGATCGTTCGCAGCAATCGTTGCTGAGCATCAGTCAATTCACAGTTCCGCCGTTCCATGGCATACCGCGCGGTCTCAAGCCCTTTTTCAATTGGAAGCCCCTCAACCAGGTCTCCATGCCAGATGCGCGAGAACGACGGGATATGTTTCGGCAACAGTTCCCCATCCGGCAGAACCAGGCACATCACGCCGACTGACGAACCTGTATTGAACAGACTTCCGATTGCCGTTTTCGTGTGATCGCCGATAAAGCATCCGACCTTCAATTCGCCCGAATCGATCGAGTCGCCACGCAGAGGGACTTTCACGGCCGAATAGTCGTTCTTCAAATCGCTGTTCGTCGACATCGCTCCCAAGTTCACCCACGGGCAGACGTAACTGTGTCCCAGGAAACCGTCGTGATACTTGTTGACGTACCCGTGCAGGATCGCCCCTTCAACTTCTCCACCGACACGGCAAACGGGACCAATGCTCGTACCTTCGCGGATATTCGCGCGAAACAGTTGTGATTGTCGTCCCACATGACAGGGACCTTCCAGTCGAGTGAACGCTTGAATCATCGCCCCGGCTTCAATTGTCACAGGCCCCTTACGAGCATCAATCACCACAAACGGATCAACGCTGGCCGAAGGATCGACAAAGACCTGGTCAATGTTCCCGACGATGGCAACCTGGTTCCCCAGTTGACGTGTCTTCGAAGGTCCGAACGGACGCGCGCCAAAATCTGCCTGCAATTGAACGGGATTGTGATGAATCAAGTCCCAGGGATACTGAGCGAGTTTCCCCGCGGCGCGCACGCGTCGCCGACGGCGCGCGAGATCCATCAGGACCTGATCGACATCATCCTCAGTCAATCGAGAGACATCGGAAGGGTCCAGCGTCAGGAAGACCACACTGTCGTCGATAATCCCAGCCGCATCAGGATCGCACTTCGCCAGCGCTTTCGGATCTGCCAGCCACCGACCGTTGATAAACAAGGTGGGCTCTTCGCGCAACCAGTCCAGATCGTTCACTCGCGCTTCAGGATTCTCTTCCTGATAGACCTCAACCAATTCGCTCCGCAGGAACGCGCCCCAGTCGGTCACCGGCAAGAATCGCATGACACGCTCGCGCGCGCTGAATTGCCCGCACAGCAGTTCAAAGACCGGGCGCAAGAGAGCGATCGGAGCGAATCCTTCCGACGCCTGACGATCCTCAAACAACGCAACACGCATCGCAGCATTCCCTTGCTCACGAACACGTCCCCACAGTTACCGACACCAATGTAATCGGGAATCAAATTTCCGTGAATACCACCACGCCAACGCTGGCGACCGCGTGCGGCTCGCACGCATGTCACGTAGTGGGAACAGAATGGGATGTCAGTTCTGCGTCGTGAGGGAAACGTGATTCGGAAACGAGTAGCGTCACCAGGGCGTATTGCAAGTTTGGCTACTTCACTTCGTCGTGAATAACCTTCAGCAGTGATGCGTCGCCCGGGGCATCCTGACCGACCTCCCAGATCATGATGCCGCTTAAGCCTTGTTCTTTGGAATAGCGTATTTTGGCTCGGATCGTATTCGGGCCATTGAAGTAAATGTCGTCGATCTCGTCTGTGTCGATCGAATTCGACGCGCCTTTGACCAGTTCTGCGTAGGTTTTTGTCTGGCCACGTTGTTTGATGCTTCGGCCGTAGAATGGCACGCCGAGGCGGATTTTGTTGGCGGGGAGGCCTGCGTCTCGAAATTTCTTAACGTCCACCCGTGCCAGCTCCATGGTCGAATGTCGCCCATTGGCATCGTAGGACATCAGATGAATCGCATCCAGGGCGGCGATTCCGTCCGGGGTGAGGGTCTGCCATCCCGCCATTGCCGCCGTCAGCTTCAGTCCACTGGGCTTGAAGGATTGCGCGATTGTGGCCAACAACAATCCATAGTTTTTGGCTTCTGTCGCGTCTTTGGGATGTTCCCAATCGATGTCGGCTCCGTCGAATCCATTGGTTTTGCAATAGCCGGTCAGCCCTTCTGCAAAAGTCAGCCTCGATTGTTCTGTCGCGGCGATTTCGGCAAAACCCTGTGAGCGTTCCCAGCCACCGACGCACAGAAGAGTGCGAACGTGATACTGCTCCCGTACCGCCTTTAGAAGAGTTTTTGTTTGAGGTGCGTCGAGCACCTTCGAACGAAACTTGCCCTGTGGTTCGGCTCGGACCGAGAAGAACACCAAGTCTGTCAGATTCGCGGTAATCGCCGGATCAATCTGTTCGATGCGGTAATCAGGCAGGTAGCCGACAACGTGAAATTCTGTCTCATTCGGGTCGGCCGCAAATGAACTTGCCGACAAAGATGCCAGCAGTGCGATGCAACCGTACAACCGAGTTTGACGGATCGAGTGATTCATGGATCGAGGCACTCCAGGATTGGGACTGACATCGCATGACGAGTGGTACATCTGGGCCGAATGACCAGTCGCTCATGCAGGTCGGCGGTGGACGAGCCAACCTGGGACTTCGACGCGCGCCTGGTAAATCGTTTTTCCGGCCGTGATGTACAGCGTTTTCAGGTCTGGGCCGCCCCAGGTACAGTTCGTGATCACATCTTCGTAGACGGGTATGCAGCCCAATACCGTTCCGTCCGGACGCACGGCGTAAACACCGGGTCGCACGTCTGCAGTTTCATGTGGGTTCCGTGCGTTGGCAACTCCCGCGGCGATGTACAGCGTCCCTTGCGAGTCGACGCACATCCCATCGCCACCTCGACCGGGTGCAAAGTCGATCACCAGTCTTTGATTGCTGAAAGTACCTGACGAAGACAGGTCGAACGCCCAGATTTTGCGATTGCCATTTGCAGTGGGACAACTGTCGACGACGTACATGGTCCGTTCGTCGGAACTCAACGCAATGCCGTTCGGTCGATCGATCTGTGGTTGTGATAAAACTCGAGTGACGGTGCCATCGGGATCGATGCGATAGACCGAATCATGATCGAGTTCCATCGTCGAACGGTCGTAATAGCACGGATCGGTGAAGAACAACTGGCCGTTGGAACAGGCCGCGATGTCGTTCGGTGCGTTGTATCGTTTGCCTTCGAAACGATCGGTCAGCACTTCGATCTTGCCTGTCTTGAGGTCGGTCCGCGTGATGCGTCGGTTGCCATCGTTCGGGCAGAACTCGTTTCCTTCACAAGCGAGCAGGCGACCTTGAGCGTCAAATAACAGGCCGTTGGCTCGGCCGCTGGGTTCGCGAAAAACAGTGTGATATTTCGCACCAGCAGCCAGTAACAAGATGCGGTTCCCGACGATGTCGGTGAAGTACAAGTTCCCCTCAGCGTCACATGCGGGGCCTTCGGTAAAGGCAACTCCGACGGCCGAGCTCGGCGGATTTGCGACACCAGGGGGAAGTCCGACATTTTTGAGTGACATCGATCAGATCCCTTCGACAGAAGTTCATCGGAGTGAGAGACGCAGTCAGGCCAACGGAACGACAGATGCAAAATGCTGCCGTACTAGTTGGCGAAAGTCGGCAAAGTTCTTCACCTTTTGGATGGCTGTTTTGAATTCGGCAAAGTTCGACAGGAATTTGGCAAAGTAACAACTGGTCCGCGGCAGGCGTTTCAGTGCCAGATGATTGCCGTAGTAATCGAACTCACCTTCGACCAGGTTGAGCAGCACGCGGGCTCGTTCGGCAAGCGTCGGTGGCGCCATGACTGCACCCCCGAGTACCAGGGAACGGGCTTGCTGAAAGATCCAGGGATTGCCCAGGCAGCCGCGTCCGACAGCGACACCATCGGCGCCGGTTTCGTTTAAAAAACGAATTGCATCAGCCGCTTCGCGGACACCTCCGCTACCCATCACCGGGATCGACACCGACTGTTTAACACGTGTGACCACCGACCAATCGGGGCCGCCGACGTAGGACTGTGCCACACTGCGAGCGTGGACGTCGACCGCCGCGGCACCGGCTCGTTCAGCGAGCGTGGCCACATCGACGGCAGTCTCATTGTCGCCATCGGGGCCGGAACGAATCTTGATCGTCACCGGAATTGACACCACCTTCACAACGGCCTCGACAATGCCAGCAATCGCGGAGGGATCGGACATCAGAGCGCCTCCCTCACCGCGTCCGATCAGTCGACGTATCGGACATTCGAAATTCAGATCGACGATCGAAAATCCCTGGGCTTCGACAACCTTGGCGGCTTCGGACATTTCGTGGGGATCGCGGCCACTGATCTGTCCGACCACAGGACGCTCGCCGGAACTGGTTAATAGCAATCGCATCGCGCGGCGATCGCGTTTGGCGACGTCGCAGGCATCAATCCGTTCACCACAAACCAGGCTCGCGCCGTACTGTTTCATCAACAGACGAAAGGGAGGATTGGTGTGCTCTTCCATCGGCGCCAGCGTGATGGGGTGAGCGACAGAAACGGAGCCGATACGCATGAATCGAAAGCCTTAACGAACCAGTGGAGAGGGAACGATACCACTCCGGGTCGTGTCTTCGAAACCGATGCGTCGATGTTTCAGGCGGCTTTTTTATGTTCGATGTCGGACTGAGGCGTTGATCGACAGGCCAGATCGTTACCAGCCAGCATTTGTTCGGCCCGTTCGTTCAACTCGTCCATCGCCTGTTGAGCTTTGTCGAGGTATCGCGTCAGGTCCTCACGAGGGATGTCCGCTGGAACCGCAATTGGTTGGCCGGTTATGACGTAGACGGTCGTGAAGGGAAACGGAATCAGCATATCTGTCCAGCTACCGCGAATCCGCCAACCGCTTTTTACTACAAATGCACCGGGCAGCAGGCGTCGGCCGGTTTGACCAGCGATGAAGACAGGGCCGGCTTTCATTTTTCGGCGCGGGCCTCGGGGCCCATCGGGCGTGATGATGATGTGCTTGCCAGCCGTGTCAGTGAGAAGTTGGCGCAGCGCTTCGATGGCGCCTCTCTTGCTCGAGCCGCGAACGGTGGTGTAGTCCATCCACGCCATGGCATCGGCCAGGTAGGAACCGTCCTGGTGCTGGCTGACCAGGCAGCAGCATTGACGACGCAATCGACGAGGCGCCGCAAAGGTCGGGATCAATAAAGCGTCGTGCCACACGCACAAGACGAAGTGTTCGGGATCGAGATCTCCGGTGACTTCGAGTCGCGCTTCCGGAACGGTGCCGATGAATTTCTTGCGGCACGTTTTGAATAACAGACGAAAGGTTCCGACCGCGCAGAATGCTGCCAGTTTCGTCAGCCATCGGCTTCGGATTTTCAACGTGACGACTCCCTTTTCACATTGGTTTAACCGACGGAGTTTAAGAACGGAATTTATTTCAAAACAGGTCGAGAGGGAATGGCATTCGTAAGACTTTGACGAGGATGGAGAGAGGATTGTCGGTACGCGATGAAGACACTGGCATAGCCAGTGGCACACAAGAAAGGAGATACGGAGGCAGACGACGACTTGATGTTACGCAATCTTCTGGATCTGGTCTGGACGTGATTTTGGGTTTCGCATAGTTTCCCATCCCGTCAGTCTTGGGCCTTCACATCATGTCCAAAAAAGGAGTTTTGGATGCGTCACTTTGCTATGTTTCTGGTTCTGACCGCAGTCGCTAGCGTCACGGGTTGTGGACAATCAGCACCCCGTGGCGGCATCGCTGTAGTCGATCTCGATAAAGTCGCCACCGAAACCGGACGGACTCGTCAGCTCGGTCAGAATCTGGAGATGGCTCAGAATTCGCTGAATCAAGAATTGACGAAGTATTTCAACGAAGCCAAGGATAAGCTTGACACCAAGAAAAAACAGTCAGGGGAATCTGAAGAAGACCAGAAGCAGTACGCCGAACTCGAACGCGCTGAAAGCATCAAGCTGGGCCAGATCAAGAACGTGGCTCAGAACAAACTGGCTCAATTCAATCAGAAGCAGATTGCCGATTTCCGTGATGAACTGAAGCCGATTGCCCAGGAAGTGGCCGCCAAACGAGGCCTCGGAATCGTGATTCCGAAAAATCCAGGCATTCTGTTGTCGGTCGATCCCGGTGTTGACATCACTGATGAAGTGATCAAGGTGGCTCGCGAAAAACTGCGCGTCGCTCCTGCTGTAGCCGCCGAAGCACCCGCACCCGCCAATCGCCAGGTTGCTCGCAATGCGGCGGCAAGAACTGCCGCTCGTCCCGATGCCGACGACGAGGAAGAATCGCCGCGGTAAGCTGATTTCGCTCTGACCATCGAATCAGAGCGATGGATTTTCTGAATTAAAAGCCTTGAGTGCGAAAGTGCTCAAGGCTTTATTTTTTTAACACTGGGTCGTTTGTGCCGGATAGTCGCGCTGGCTGACTTTTGCGTTGTGAACGAGTGCGGCAATTCGGCGCTCGGCGCGATGCCAAGGTTTTCGGCTTTGGACCACATGGCTTCGAAGTCGATAAGCAAGCCCAAGAACACCACAGGAATGTCACCTTTGGGCTGTTGGTTCCATGATGACTCGCACGACGCAAGCCTGGACGATTGCGTTGCGGCATTGTTGGCTGCTGAGTGTCGCCTGGTGGGCTTTAACGCTTACCACGGCTGCGGCGCTTGCACAGACCCAGCCCAACGACGGAAGCGTTGATCCTAATTCGATTCCTCCGTCACCTGCTTCGAGTTTACCGATTGGGTCGACCGGAGCGGCCGTCCCGATCGTGGTGCGGGGGCCGTGTGATCCAGACTACTGGATCGTCAGCACTCGGCATGCTCAGGCTCAGATCGATTGTGGGCAAGCCGCGAACTATGAAGTGCTGCGGTATGACGGCCTCGGGCCATGCCGACGCGGCAGCATCGATGAACTGTTAGCGTCGCTGCAACCGGGAGTTCCGGTGTGCTTTATGGCGCACGGCAGCTTTGTGACCTGGGAATCGATGCTGGTCGATTCGGCGCGAACTTATCCTTGGTTACGTCATGCGGCGCCATGTCGGCCGATCCATATCATTTTCTACACGTGGGCCAGCGACGACGGAGCATTGTTCACGCATTTGAAGGTGAACAAATTTGGACAACGCGCGTCACTCAATGGTTTATACTTGGCAGATCTGGTCACCAGGGTGAGTGTCGATCATCCCGTGTGTCTGATCGGGCACAGCCATGGGACTCGACTCGTGTCGGCGTCTCTGCATGCGCTGGCGGGCGGCGAAGTGGATGGACGAGTCCTGGCCTGTGGGCCTCAACCACCGCGGCATATTCGTGTGGTCCTGGCGGCGGCTGCGATTGATCACGATTGGCTGAATCCTTGCGAACGATTTGGGCTAGCACTTTCCCAGGCCGAAGCCGTCGTGAATTTGAAAAACTCACACGACTTTCCGTTGCTGTTCTATCCCCTGCGACGGCCGATCGCGACGCCTGCCCTGGCGATCACCGGAGTGACTCGGAGAGATCGCTCCCAAATGGGCGACAGCAGCCAGAAATTCGTTGACCTGAACGTGACCAATCAAATCGGGATGGGTCACGTCTGGGGCTACTATTACAACCGGCCCGACATCGCGGCCGCAATCCGGCCATACGTCTACTTCGATGAATAATGGATTCTCGCGACGTCGCCTCGCCTGACAATTCTCACACGCGGGTGCCCGGGCAGCAACGAGATGATTGCCTCGTCAAAGATCGAATTCCTCTCGCATCAATCGCCGTTGTTGGCTTCAGTTCGACACGGTTGCGGGTTTTGGACTCTCTGTTATCGTGTGTAACGGTTCGACGCGTGTCGGATGGGCTACGTTCACGCCAGCAATCTGAAGTTGCGAGCGCTCGAGAGACAGGAAATCGCGATGAGTTTGATGTCAGGCAAACGGGGTTTGGTGTTCGGGATTGCCAACGATTATTCGATCGCCTGGGCGATTACTGAGCAACTACATAAAGAAGGAGCCTCGTTGGGGTTTACCCATCTGCCCGATCGCGACCCTGCCAATCCCAAAATGGAACGTCGCGTCCGCAAGCTGGTTGACCCGATCGGCGCGAAGATGCTGGTCTCGTGCGATGTCCAGCAAGATGCGGACCTGGATCGAACGTTCGCAAAGGCCAAAGAAACCTTTGGCGAAATCGATTTCGTCGTCCATTCGATCGCCTATGCCCCGATCGATGACCTGAAAGGCCCCGTCTACGGTTGCAGCCGTGAAGGGTTCAAGACATCGATGGACATCAGCGTCTACAGCCTGATGGCGATTTGCAAGCGAGCTCAGGAACTGATGCCCAACGGTGGCAGCATTATTACTCTGTCGTATCTGGGCGGCGAACGCGTGATCCCCGGTTACAACGTCATGGGACTGTGTAAAGCGGCGCTCGAATCGTCGGTGGGTTATCTGGCTCATGAATTGGGACAGAAGAAGATTCGAGTCAATGCGCTGAGCGCCGGCCCCATCAAGACCCTCAGTTCGTCAGCCGTGAAAGACTTCGATTCGATGCTGAACATGTATGGCGCGATGGCTCCATTGCGCCGCAATGTGGAAGTCGAGGAAGTCGGGAAGACGGGATTGTACTTGCTCAGCGACATGTCGAGCGGGGTGACGGGCGAAACACTGCATGTCGACAGTGGCTATCACATCATGGGTGCCCCACCAGCTGATGCCAAGCTGGCCTGAGCAATCGCGGTAATGATTCGATGACGCACTGGTTGAATCAAATTCGCGTCAATCCAGATACAAGAACTCGTTCAGATTTAGCAGCGCTCGGCAGAGTTCCACCAGGCTCTGCCGAGAGACAAATTCACTGCACGCAGCCGACTCGGCTGCGTCAGGACGTCTTTGCAGTGCCAGTTCGAATGCGTGCGGGACCTGTTGCGATTCGTCGGGGCTTTCGGCTTGCACTCGTTCCGCGAAGGCCTGTGCCGCATCGGCTGTCAGTGAGCCATTGAACAGCATCAGAGCTTGAGGTGCTCCAGTCGAGACGAGTCGGCCTGCGCAGGGCGTCGAGTTATCGGGAAGATCGAATGCTTCAAGTAGCGGAACGCGTGTGTTTCGCTTCTGAATCAGAAAGACACTTCGGCAATACTGTTCTGGTTTGGGCGAGGGATACCAGCCCTTCACTTTCAATTCATTGTCATCCAGGAATGCCGGGTTCGAGTTCAACACTTCAACGGGAAGGTCGGGCCAGATTGCGGGACCTTCAAACTTGTCCGTCAGAAGTCCACTCACCGACATCACGGCATCTCGCACCTGTTCTGCGGACAACCGCCGTGGTTGTCGCAGCCCGAAATGATTCACCTCAAATGTGGATGCCTGACGGTACGTCGCGCTGGTCACGATGGTCCGGACCAGCTTCTTGACAGACCATTGCTCACGAACGAGTTCACTCGCCAACCAATCCAGCAATTCGGCATCGTCCGGGCGGGAACCGGCTAAGCCAAAATCGTTTGGTGTCCCGACCAACGGTCGGCCAATCAACGATTGCCAGACACGGTTCACGAACACACGCGCGGTCCAGGGATTGTCGGCAGAGGCAATCCATTGCGCCAATGCCAAACGGCGCCCGGTCGTTCGATTGTGTTCGGGCACAGCGACGGTTGTTGAATGCGGATTGAAGATGGAAAGGAAACCAGGTTCGACGGTGGCTCGTGGCGCCCGATGATCTCCCTGAAACAGAATCTGGATCGCGGCGATATCATTTGTCTGGTCGGTCATCAATAGACCGTGAGTCAACGCGCGACGTTCATTCGCCAGTTCATCGATCTGCTGCTGCATGCGATCACGTGTGGATTGTTCCGATTCCCCGATCGCCTCACGTTCTTCGCTAAGCCGTTTAATCTCCGTGTCGAGTTGCTCATTGTGGCCATTGATTTCCGCCTGTTGGTCGGCCAGATCAAGGGGAACCTCGTCAGCGAACGTCACGGCGGCAAAAAAGGCACGCAGCCGGAAGTGGTCAGCCTGCGACAACGGATCATACTTGTGATCGTGACAGCGACAGCAATTCAATGTCAGACCGAGGAACGCACCGCCCGTGGTTTCAGTGAGATCCGCCAGTAGTTCTGCCCGACTTCGTGATTGTTCATTGAATAGACTCGCAGCGTTGTCATGCGGTCCCAACCGCAGGTATCCCGTGGCGATCAAACAATCCTGCTCAGCGGCGGTTTGCGGCGGCCCCGAGACCAGTTCGTCGCCGGCCAGTTGCTCTCGAATGAACTGGTCAAACGGCTTGTCGGCGTTGAATGATCGGATGACATAGTCTCGAAAACGCCATGCCTGCGGGCGGAATTCGTCCCAGTCGAATCCGTTGCTGTCGCTGTACCGGACGACGTCCAGCCACAGTCGGGCAAAGTGTTCGCCGAAGCGAGTGCTGGCAAGCAATTCATCTGTAAGATTGAATACAGCCTGGTCCAGCCCAGTTCGCTCGACGGCGGAATCGAACTGGCTCATCTGCACCGGCGTGGGCGGCAGCCCGGTCAGATCAAAGTACAACCGCCGGACCAAGGTCCGCGCATCTGCGGGCGGTGGTGGATCGATCTTGTCCTGTTCCAGGCGTGCCAGAACGAAACGGTCCAGGTCGTGTTTGAGCCACGACTCGTGCGCAACGTCCGGCCCTTTCGGTTGAGTGACCGGCTGCAGAGACCACAAATCCAATCGCTCACCACCGAAGATCTGAGCGATCGGATTTCGAGGATCATTCCACGCATCGCCGATTCCTTCGAGCGATCCAGTCGACGGCTCGGTTTCGATTTTGGGCGATGACGGCCAGGGGATTCCATCGCGAATCCATCGTTCGAGTACCGCGACATCGCGCGACGGCAGTTTTTCCTTCGGTGGCATCTTCAGATGCTCGTGCGACTGATTGACGGCCTTCAACAACAACGATTGATCGGGTTTGCCAAGGACCACAGACGGCCCCGAGTCTCCGCCAACGAGAATCGCATCACGTGAATCGAGCCGCAAACCACCCTCAACCTTGTCGGGGCCATGACAACTAATGCATCGCGATTTCAGTAGCGGCTGAGTCTTCTCGCGGAAATGGCGAATCCCAGCGTCAGTCTCGGAGGGCACTGCGGTGGCGTCATCCGGCGACTGCGACGGGTCTTGCTTGTCTTCAGCGAGGGCAATCCGCAGTCCAAGCACCAGCGTGATGACCGCCACCAAAAAGACGCGGTGTCGACGATTCACAAAGTGCACCAGTGTTGTCATGCCAGCGCTCCTTCGATCGGTTTCGCAGCGCCGGCAACGCCCGTCAGACGTTCGCGTCGTCCATTGAATTCGAAGTACAGTTCGGAATGATCGAGCCCCAATGCAGTCAGAATCGTGGCGTGCAGATCCCGAAAGTGCGTCGGCCGATCCACGGCGAGATAACCCAATTCATCGGTGGCGCCAATGTGACCGGGTTTCACACCGCCACCGGCCATCCAGATCGTGAAGCCGGCAGAGTTGTGATTGCGGCCGCCATCTCCCTGAACCAGTGGCGTTCGTCCAAACTCACTGGCCCAGATCACCAGTGTCTCGTCCAGCAGTCCGCGTTGCTTCAGGTCCCCTAAAAGGGCAGCAACCGGTTGATCGGTCCAGCGGGCACGCGGCGTGTGATTCTCGGTGAGCTTCGCATGCGCGTCCCACCCGTCTTTGTCAGGCATGTCGTAAAGCTGAACGAAGCGGACGCCGCGTTCGACCAGCCGCCGGGCCAGCAAACATTTGCGACCGAAGCTGCGCGTGCGTTCATCTTCATGTTCGAGCCCGTACGATTGCTGCAAGTGCAACGATTCCTGGCCGAAGTCACCGACCTCCAGGGCACTCGATTGCATCCGGTATGCCAATTCGTAACTAGCCAGCCGCGCGTCCAGCTCAGTAAACCCCGGCCGCGTGGCACTGTGTTTCAGATTCAGTTCACGCATCAAGTCGAGCGACACTCGCTGGCCCGCAGCGAACTGTTCGGCAGGTAGCAGGTCGAGGACAGGCGTCCCCTGATCGCGCAGGCGCGTCGCCTGAAACGCCGCTGGAAGGAACCCGTTCGAATAGTTGCCCGCTCCGCCCAACGGCCCGGCGTCAAACAACACGACATAGCCCGGCAGGTTCTGGTTGTCCGAGCCCAACCCATACGTCGTCCACGAACCCAGGCTGGCTTTGCCAATCAGCAAATCGCCGGTGTGCATCTGATAACTGGCCGGCGCGTGATTGTTCGAATCGGCCTGCAGCGAATGAATGAAACACAGATCGTCCACATGCCGCGCGACATGTGGAAACAGTTCGCTGACCCACGTGCCCGATTCGCCATGCTGAGACCAGGCGTACGGACTTCCCAGCAAGGTGTCGCCACAGCCATGAACGACGTTGGCAAACCTGGTTTCTTCCAGCGATTGCTTAATCGTATCGGGCAGGGCCTGTCCGTTTTGCTTCTGCAGTTTAGGTTTGTAGTCGAACGTATCCACCTGAGAGGGACCACCAACCATGAACAGGAAGATGACCGATTTGGCGCGGGGTGTGAAATGAGGGTCGCGTGACGACATTGGTCGCAACGGATCGATCACCTGACGCCCGCCCGTAGCGGCCTTCAGTCGCTCCTGCCGCAACATCATCTCGAATGCCAACGTTCCGCAACCTGCCCCAAGTCCGGCGAGAAAATGCCGTCGCGTCCCTTCGTCAAGATTCGCAGGTGTAGGCATTCTCATCGGCCAATTATCCCAGGACAAAACGCGTCCATATCAGTTTCGCGAACCATTCGAGGATAGCTTGAAAGCCTTCCAGGATCTACGTTTCTCTGTTTTGATGTGCCGCTTGGTGAAGGTCTCATCGACGGACGCAGGCAGCAGTTTGAGTTGAGGGGCGTACTACTTGCGATTGGCCTCTGGAGCACTGACGGGTGATGGCCCCAGGTCAAATCGCAACGTGCCACCTGGCTTCAAGTCCGCGTGATTGAGCTGTCTCTGTGGCAGTTCTCGCTCTTCCAGGGAGACCTGTTGGATATATTGATTCTCTGCAGCCGCGTTCGTCGTGGTGATTGTCAGAGGTTGCCCCGGTCGTTGAATCTGAACTTGGTCCCAAATCGGGCTGGTCAGTTCGTACCGTTCGGTTCCGGCCGTTGGGAACAAGCCGATCGAACCCAGGACGTACCAAGCCGACAAAGTGCCTCCATCGTCGTTGCCGTCCAATCCGTCTTCATGGTCACTGTACTTCGTTTCCAGAATCCAGCGGACCCATTTCTGAGTCAGATCAGGCCGACCAGCGTGATTGAATAGAAAGGCGGCATAAAGATCGGGCTGGTTTCCGTGCCAGTAAAAGGCGTTCACACCTGACCCGTGGGTCTCTGATGATTTCTCGAAGAATGTTGCCAATTCCTGTACGAACGATTCGCGACTCTTGAACAGTGGAATCAGTTGATCCGCGTCGGCGGGAACACCCCACCGCCATTGCCAGGCGCTGCCTTCGACATAAGCATGCGTGAACGTGCCGTACGGATCGAAGTACGTCAGTAGCTCCGGCTGGAAATCAGTCGAGAACGTCCCGTCCGCTTTGCGCGGTTGAAAGAACTGCGTCTCAGGGTTCCACAGGTTGCGATAATAACCAGCATGCTCCAGGAACAGCTTCGCATCGTCTTCATGACCGAGTTCCGCTGCGAGCCGTGCCAGGCAATGGTCGGCATACGAGTACTCGATCGTGCTCGCGACCGATTTCTTCATCAGATCAGCCGGACAATACTGGTACTTCAGATAGTGTTGAATGCCATGGCGGCCTGAAAACTTCGAACCGTCAGGGACCGGCGTCAGCGCTGCCTTGCGCATGATCCGATATGCAGCCTGAACATCAAAATCACGAATTCCCTTCAGATACGATTCGGTCACCACGATGTCGGCGGGAGTGCCGAACATCGAGTTTGATTCACCACCACCGGCCGGCCAGCGCGGCAAACTGACGCCCCCGCCCTGTTCCGCCATCTTTATCAAGGAGACCAACATGTCGCGCTGTTCGCGTGGCGCGATCAAGTTATAGAGCGGGTGGACTGTACGAAACGTGTCCCACAGCGACATGTCGGTGTAGTAGTCAAACCCCTGTGCTTGATGAACCTGCCCATCGAACCCCAGGTAATCACCGTTGACATCACTGAAAATCGTGGGCATCTGGAAGGCGCGATAGAGGGCTGTCCGAAAGATCATGCGTTGTTTTTGAGTGCCGCCGGTAACCCGAATGCGCGACAGTGTTTCTTCCCATTCCTGAACCGCCTTGGTAACGATCTGATCGAAGTCGGCATCACCCGCCTCGTGATCCAGATTGGCGCGTGCGTTGGCCACACTGACATACGACATCCCCACCTTTAGCCCGATACTTTGACGGACATCGACCGGATCAAACGTCAGATCGACGCCGACATCGGTACCCAGCGCGGCAGTATCGCCAACAACATCCAGCTTGCCATTCCAGATCTTGATGTCACGGATCGGGCGATCGAGTCGAGCGACAAAGTAGGCCGTCAAACCTCCATAACGATTGGAAAATGTCCCAAATGTCTGAATTGATCCTTCGATCTCGCGCTGGTCGGCCAAAGCTTTCACTTCGGCCATCCGTGTCTGCCCTTTTCCCAGGACACTGGAAACGTGGATCAATAGGTGCGGCGATTGTCCGGCAGGAAACGTGTAACGATGAACACCGACATGCCGCGCGGCCGTTAGTTCGGCCGTGATTCCCAGTCGCCGCATGTGAACCCCGTAATAACCGGGAAAGGCCGTTTCGTCCTCGTGATCATAGACCGCACGCAGACCGTGTCGAACCTGCTTCACCGACGCGTCTGTCGTGGGAATCACACGGAAATTGCCACCCTCCGTCGCGCCCGTCCCGGCCAGTCGCGTATGGCTGAATCCCAATACCTTCCGCTCGCTGTAGTAGTAGCCCGACGTGTTCACGATCCGGTCGATGAGGGGTACCGTATCGGGACTCAATCGGACCATGCCGAATGGAACCGTCGCGCCGGGGAAGTTATTGCCGCACAGATAGACCTTTCCCCCCGTACCGATGAAGGGGTCCACATCGCGGCCCAATTCGCCTGGTCCAATACGCGGCGACGGCTTTTGCGGTTGAACAGATTCGGCCGCAGTGACCGTACCAACGATCAGCGCCAACCCAATGCTCGCCAGCATCCAGCGATTGAAACATTCAAAGTGGATCATCGTGGTGACCAGAGCGCAACTCAGATAAGTTTGGCGGTCCTAAAGCCAGAATTCCTAGCATCCACAACCCATGATTTAATTCGGCGCACGCTATTCGTGCCGCAGCGCTTCGATCGGGTCCATGCGTGCCGCAGACCGAGCGGGATAGATCCCGAAAATCACCCCGATCCCGACCGAGATCCCGAAGGCGATCGGCAGACTCCAGAATGCGATGCGTGGTTCCATGTCGGTGAAGATCTTGGCCATTGGCGATTCTCCGGAACTACGATCGAGAATGAAATTCTGAACCGTGTACTTGATTCCCTGGAAAGCCAGGGGAGTCGACAGACCCATCAGGATTCCAATCACCCCACCGGAACCCGACAACACGATCGTTTCGGTCAGGAACTGATAGATGATGTCGCGTTGACGAGCCCCCAGCGCACGACGAATACCGATCTCGCGGGTTCGCTCGGTCACTGTCGCCAGCATGATATTCATGATGCCGATCCCACCCACCACCAGACTGATGGCGGCGATCGAGCCCAGCACGATATTGAAAATCTGTCGAATCTGATCGGCCTGACGCAACAGTTCCAGCGGCACAATCACATCAAAGTCAGTCTTGCCCGCGTGCGTTCGCTTCAATGACTCTTTAACGACTTCGGCAGTACGGACCACGTCTTCAATACTTCTGACTTTCAGCGTGATCTGGTTCAGCTCAACCTGTTCGGCCGAGAACGTGCCACTCATACGCGTGAAGATGATGTCACCTACCCTGCTGCGAAAGGTGCTCAGCGGGATGTAGATATCCTTGTTGTATTCCTGACCTGACAGGCTGCCGCCGATCGCCGCCGATGACGTGCGGGACTTCATCACTCCGACAATCATGTAGCGCTGATTGCGAACGTTGATCGACTGGCCAATCGGATCCTCAAACGGAAACATCGTCGACGCTGTCTCGGCTCCGAGCACCGCGACATTGGACACTTCGTTTTCGTCTTCGTCCGTCAGAAACCGCCCGCGCATCAGCGTGAGGTGGTTCATGTCGAGGTATTCAGTCGTGCATCCGACCAAGCGACAGTTCATCGTTTTTTGCAGGTACCGAGCTTCGCTGACGATCTCTCGCATGCGCACCGCGCCGGTGATTGTCGACAGCGTCTTAGTCAGCAGGTCGTAGTCGGACCGCAACAATCCGTACTGAGGCACCACAAACCCGCGACCACGTGCTCCGCCACCGCCCGACGCCGAATCGGTGGGCGGCTTGACGGTCAGAATGATGATGTTGGTCGCACCGAGCGCCAGCACCTGTTGCTGAGCTTGTGCACTGGCGCCTTCGCCGATCGCCAGCATGGCGATCACCGAGAATACTCCGAATACGATCCCCAGCATCGTCAAGCCAGACCGCAACTTGTGCAGCAGCAGGCTTTTCAATGCCAGTCGAACTGTGCGGATCGTTTCGGACAGCGGCATAGTGAACCAGTTTCAAACGAACTGTCGGCAGCGAGGGCGAGACTCGGCGGGATCAACGGTTCATGACAGTCTGATGTTTTTTCGGCGGAATTCCGCATTGGGCTGGAACTGGAACGGGTCAAACGGCAGAAACCGTTTCCTTAGCGATGCGGTTCCCTCAGAAAAATTGGTCCAAATCATCCCGCCGCCAATTCTCCCCGTCACTCGGTGACTGCATTGCCGACGGCAACGTAAGTCGTGAGTTAAACGAGAGTAAGCGAGTCAGGAACCGTCAGCAATATTCGGTCGATTTTCGTACTGTGGCTGGCCTCCCCAACCCAGTTTCCGGTGCAGCGTGGCATAGTAACTGTGATCAGGCAAGCGAGCGAGCTGAAAACTAACTGAAGCCTTGCGAATTTCAATGCGATCGCCCTGTCGTAACGGTTGTTTGACGTGGCCGTCGATCACCATCGTCGCCCCGGACGGAAAGTCAGGTGCTGTCAGGGTATAGACGCAGTCGGCTCGATCGACCAGCGGACGGTTTGTGAGCGTGTGCGGACAGATCGGCGTGATCACAAAGGCCTGTAAGTTCTGGCGCAGTATCGGGCCGCCGGCTCCCAAGCTGTGCGCGGTTGATCCGACCGGAGTACTGACGATCACTCCGTCGCAACGGTAAGTTGTCACCGCTTCGCCATCAATCGCCAGATCGATGTGCAGGATCCGCAAAGCGGCACCGGCCAGTACCGAGACCTCGTTCAGGCCGAGGTATTTCTGTTGAGTTCCGTCGGCACGAATCAAGCGACATTCGAACATCAGATGATCAACCACCTGATATTCACGAGCGAGAATTCGAGGAAACTTCTCGTGAAATTCGGCTGGAGACAGGTCGGCCAGAAAACCAAGTCGACCAAAATTCAGCCCCAGGATCGGCCGTTGATGCGACCCCAATTGACGACAGGTCCGCAGGATGGTGCCGTCACCGCCCAGCACGATTACCAGATCGACCTGGCGTCGACCCAGCTTCAATTCTTCCGGGGAACCGAACACGGTCAGCTTCACACCCGGTTGTTTATGCAAAACGTCGATGATCGACTGACGAATCTCGTCAATCCCATCCCCATCTATACGGCTGGTTAAAGCCAAGCGAAGAGGTGGTGGATTGGGCATGAACGTGGGTAGCTATGTTCCTGTCCGCCAGACAGGTGTGTCGATTTCTACGGCGTCGGCAGAGCGCTGGCGAGGCGTTGGCGATACTTTATTCTACCTCTAAAAGCAGGCCGAATAGCAACCTAAATCCCCTGCTGATCGAAGATTTCGACAAACCGGAGCCATGCGAATGCAAGCGAGATTTGACGCCCGGTAACGCCCGACGCGCCATCGACTGGGTAAATCGAGTGCAACTCGATTTCGACGCGATCGGAACAGCAGTACAATTTGCGTCACACCTCGTGCGTGTCACTCGCAACGCGCGAGTGGTGTCCCTATTCTGAACCCAACGTGATCGCGAATCCCGCCGACCCGCCGCCGGGTCACCCCGTCCCGTCGAGTACGACATCCCGTTTTCAACGCGCGAGCGAACCGACTAATCTGAACCCAAGTCAATCGCGAACCCCGCCGCCGGGTCAAAAGGAACTGCCTTCGAATGGAATCATGTTGTGTTTATTGTGCTGGTCCGTTGTTTAATCAATCCGAACGGACCGAGATGACGGCAATCGCCGATGTTCTGATGGAACAGGGACATACGGTCTATCTGCCACATCGTGACGGCATGGAATTTCGGCTGGTTCACGAAGTCTTGATCGACCGCGGCTGGAAACCCGAGGTCGCTGGCCATTTTCTGCACGAAGCAATCTTTGCCTTGGACGTCTACCAGCTTGTCATTGCCTGCGACGCGATGGTCTGGAATCTAAACGGCCGAGTCCCCGATGAGGGCGCCGTCTCGGAAGCGGCAATGGCATGGACCTTGGGTAAACCATTGATTGCGTATCAGGACGACGTTCGATCGAAGATCGCAGGCCGAATGAACCCACTGCTGGTCGGCATGGTCGACTTTACGACAGTCCACCGCATCGAGGACATTCCCGCTGCCTTGGTCGTGGAATGCCATCGAACCCCGAAACGCCCGGTGGAGATCGATCGTCTCCCTGGAAAACTCGCCAAAGCAGTCGAACGGGGCGCCGAACTAACAAAAGCCCTGGCCTCCGAACGAGCCTATTGCGAAAACAACCTTATTGCCGACTGCGTCACCACACTGTTTGCTCCCAGCTCGCCGCACAAACCTCAATTGGCAAGGTCGTAATTCGGTCCCTTCAAGTCAGCGAAGTAACGAGGTACATTCCGTGAATTTCACTGCATGGTCGCGATGGGGAACGCGTCTGGTTAGTACTTTCGTTGTTCTTTTGTGGGTATCGACAGCCGACGCTCAACGATTCGACGAGCAGTTTTCGCACTGGCCACTGGATCTGACGATCACGGGAAGGATCATTGTCGACAATG
>Ga0105238_10002250_pt1 | contig 19484 bp, 35 predicted proteins | sample KBSC34metaG_FD_81526 | JGI IMG/M metagenome (GOLD analysis project Ga0105238, IMG submission 81526) | Corn rhizosphere microbial communities from Kellogg Biological Station, Michigan, USA - KBS C3-4 metaG | ecosystem: Host-associated > Plants > Roots > Rhizosphere > Soil | place: Michigan, USA... | reverse complement strand
TATCGAGGAAGCCGAGCGGCTGAAAAACATCGAAGAATTGAAATCCCTTGCTGACGCGGAGAGATTCTTGCGTGAGCATGGGCAAAGTAAGTCGGAAGCTACGGCTTTCGTTTCATGCCTGAAAAAACTCTGCCGGGGTGAGCCTGACAAGAGTAACCGGAGTGATTCTGGACTAGGCGAAGTCATTGCGGCACTTGAAGCCCGCAACAAATCACTTCCACTCTAAGAGAAAACTACAATGTCTGACGAAATTTCACAGGTTAAGAACCTCATTGAGGCACAGGGCAAGGCTTGGGAGGCTTTCAAGGCCACGAATGACGAGCTTGTCAAGGCGAAGGCTGACGGTAAGGCCGTTGGCGAACTGACCGAGAAGCTTGCCAAGATCGAAAAGGATCTGGACTGCGTGACGGAAATGCGCGCACAGATCGACAAGATCGAAGCGAAGGGCAATCGCCCGGCTGCGGCGGTCGAAGATGGCGATGTGAAGGCAGAAACCAAGAGCTTCAACATCCAGCGCCGCGCACAGCTTCAGAACGCGCCGGAACGCGACCTCACAACCGAGGAATATTCGGCGTACAAGTCGGCGTTTTGGTCGTTTGCTCGCAAGGGGCGTCTTGAATCGCTGTCGGATGGCGAGCGCAAGGCGATGCTGGCCGGTGACGACTCGAACGGCGGCTATCTGCTGCCGACCCCGACCGTTGGCCGCGTCGAGCAGAAGATCTTCGAGCTTTCGCCGATTCGCTAGATTGCCTCGGTTCAGGCCATCAGCACGTCGGCGCTTGAGGGTCTGAACGACAACGACGAAGCCTCGTATGGCTGGGTTGGCGAAGTTCAGGCGCGCCCGAATACCGGCACGCCGACGCTTGGCAAGTACCGGATTGAAGCGTTCGAGATGTATGCAAATCCGAAAACCTCGCAGACGCTGCTTGATGACTCTGCGGTTGACGTGGAAGCGTGGCTGGCGGCGAAGGTTGCCAACAAGTTCGCGCGCGTCGAAGGTGCGGCCTTCATTAATGGTAACGGAGTCAATCAGCCGCGCGGCTTTGCATCGGGTTACACGCTCGTCGCGACGGGTGACTCCACGCGTACGTGGGGCCAGATTGAGAAGGTCAAGAGCGGCACGAATGGCGGCTTTGGCTCGGGTGCTACAGCACCTGACTGCTTGTTCTCGCTGATCCAGGCATTCAAGACGGCCTATCTCAACAATGCCCGCTGGGTTACGACCCGTGAAGTGATTGCGGCGATCCGCAAGCTCAAGGAAGCGACCACGAATGCCTATATCTGGCAGCCGGGCTTGCAGAAGGGTACGCCGGATTCGCTGCTCGGCTATCCGATTGTCATGGCTCAGGACATACCCGCGCTTGCTACGGGTTCGGCCTCGCTGTGGTTCGGTGACTGGTCGGAGGCGTACCAGATCGTTGACCGCCAGGGCATGCGCACGATTCGCGACAATCTGACCGACAAGCCGAACGTGCAGTTCTACACCACCAAGCGCGTTGGTGGCGGCGTCGTGAACTACGAGGCTATCAAGGCCATCACGTTCGAGACCTGATGCACCCTTTGCCGGAGGCTAATTCTGGCCTCCGGCACTCTACAATTCCTACGAGGTAAATAATCATGGCTTTGAATGCTAACAATCAAGACCTCCATCACAATGTGGAGATTCGCCGCGTTGTCGCGCCGCTTGCGATTGGTGCGAATGCGACGAAAACGGGCAAGATCATTGACCGGCTGGGCTACGGCGGCGTCGAGTTCATCGCGTCATATGGCGCGGTGACCACGACCGGCTCGGTGGCGACTCTCGTTGCTTTCGAGGGTGACGTTACTGGCACGATGACGAGCGTTGCAGATGCGGATTTGCTCGGTACGGAGCTTCAGGCGAGCTTGATCGCGACGACCCCGCGCACGTCCGGCGTATCGAAGAACTACAGCGCCAAGCTCGGCTACAAGGGCAGCAAGCGGTATGTGCGTGTTGACGTGGTGCAGACGGGTACGACTTCGGTCGGTGCGGTCTCGGTTGACGCCATTTTGTTCAACCCGGCAGTTGCTCCCACGGCTGCGGTCGCGACGTCGCAGTAACAATGTCTAGGAAACGGCAGATTTCCAGGTCAGTAAAAGGCAAGGGCGCAGAACATCGCGCCCCGGCCCATGTCGCGATACTCGCGCTCGGGCCATCGGTCACGCAATACCTCGAAATCACAAAACGTTTAGGCGGTCGCGCAAAATTCTGCGATGAAGTCTGGACGATTAACGCACTCGGCGACGTGTTCGCGTGCGACAAAATTTTCCACATGGACGATGTGCGCGTGCAGGAGATTCGCGCGCAGGCTGATCCATAGGGGAACATTGCGCCGCTTGTTGAATGGCTGAAAACGACAAAAACGCCAGTCATCACGAGCCGCGCGCACCCGGACTATCCAAGCCTGATAGAGTTCCCGCTTGAGGCGGCAATTAATGACCTCGGCTATGCGTATTTCAACAGCACGGCAGCTTATGCAATCGCCTATGCGATCCATATTGGCGTCAAGAAGTTAACCATTTTTGGGATGGATTTTACATACCCCAATGCCCATCACGCCGAAAAGGGCAGGGCATGCGTGGAGTTCTGGCTTGGCATCGCGTCGGCTCGGGGTATTCAAATATCCATCCCGCGCCATTCAAGCCTGATGGACGGTTGCCACACGCAGCAAGAGCGACTGTACGGCTACGACACACGCGAAGTCGCGCTGAAGCACAACGGCAAGCGGAAGAAGGTTAGCTTTGCCGAGGAAGCGCCGCCCGATGCTGAGACGGTCGAGCGAAATTACGATCATCGCAAGCATCCTAGTCCACTGGTGAACTAATGGGCCTCAAGCTAATCACCCCGCCAGCCGTAGAGCCGCTTTCGCGGACGGATGCCTATGTCCAGTGCTAGATCGACACGACGACGGCAGGTTCGCCGCCTGTAACGTCCAGCGATCATGATGCGTGGATAGACTCGGTTATTCCTGTCGTACGCATCGAGGCTGAAGGCGCAACTGCTCGCGCACTGATTACGCAGGAATGGGAGTTGTGGCTAGATCACTTCCCAGGCTAGCACTACCACGGCCACGGTATCACGCAGTTTGACTATCTGACCTACTGCTACCCAGAGAACCATCGGCATCGCTACGCAGTCCGCATGCCGCTGCCGCCGCTTCAGACGGTTGAGTCGGTCGTTTACGTTGACGAGAACGGCGACACGCAGACACTGGATCCATCGCAGTACGTCGTGGACAACAGCGAGGAACCCGCGCGCATCGTTCCGGCCTTCGGTGCGTGTTGGCCGCGAGTGCAGCCGCAGCCTGGCGCCGTGAAGGTCGCCTTTACGGCAGGATATGGCGATGCAGCGGACAACGTGCCGAAAGATTTGAAGCACTGGATGCTGCTGCACCTGACGCACTGGTTCCGCAACCGCGAGGCTTCATGGCAGGTTACGAGTACATCTGTTGTCACGTCCGTCCCGTATGTGGAGGACTTGATTAACCGCTATACGGTCTATGGTGACATTCAGTGATTGTTGACCATGATGATATTGCGTTACGCGCCGGTAGGCTGACGCACAAGGTCACGATCTAGCGGCCCGTCGAGACGCAATCTGACACTGGTTCGCCGGTCACGGTCTGGACCGACTTTGCAAGGGTGTGGGCCGATTTGTCGCCGCTGTCGGGAAAAGAATACATCCGCGCGCAGCAAATGCAGTCTGGAATCCAGGTCCGCGCGACCATCCGAAAACTTGAGGGAATCGACGCAACAATGCGACTCGTGTTCTAGGGATTGAACTACAACATTCAGGCTATCTTGGCCGATCCGCGTTACGCACGCCATCTGACCCTTATGTTGGAGGTTGGCGTTAATGCCGGATAATCGCGCTGCACTCAACTCCGGTGAACGTCAGGTTTCGCCGACGCTCAAGGGCATTCGCGCCGACCATACCGCCCGCTACTTTTGGGCTGGCGATATTATCCCGAATGGCTCGCGCGTGATCGACCTCGCCTGCGGCATTGGCTACGGTACATACATCATGGCCGAGGCGGGGCATCAAGTGACGGGTGGCGATATCAGCGCCGAGTCCATCGCATACGCTGGACGCCATTATGCGCACCCGCGCGCCGAGTTCCGCACGATGGACGCCGAAAAGGTCGGCAAGCTGCCCGAGTATGACGTTGCGGTCACGTTCGAGACCATCGAGCATGTAGAGGATCCGCGCCCGCTGCTGAAGGCACTGCTCTGCGCTCCGAAACTGCTCGCGAGCGTGCCGAATGAAAAATACTTCCCGTTCGCGGGCCACAAGTTCCATTTTCGCCATTACACATAGCCTGAGTTCTAGGCGCTGCTGACAGAATGCGGCTGGCGCGTGACCGGCTGGTATGGGCAGCTCGGGCCTGAGTCCGAGGTTGGGCCGAACGTACAGGGCCGCACTTTGCTTGCGGTGTGTGAGCGCGCATGAGAATCGACATTGTTGCGCGCCCCGACATGGCGCATTAGGTCGAAAACGCCAACGCGCTGCGCTGCGGACTGAACCGTCACGGCATCGGCGGTGAAATCATCGCTTGGCCTACCAAAAGCACGTCAGAGCTAGTCGCGTGCTGGGGCTGGGCCATCGGCGCGCAGCTTTCTGACATGGGCCGCGACGTTCTTGTGATGGAACGTGGCTACATCGGCGACCGGACACACTGGACTTCGCTGGGATGGAATGGTCTGAACGGTCGGGCGCGGGTTCCGCTTGCGCCTGCTGATGGCGGAGCGCGGTTTGAGCGCAATTACTCGCGATTGATGCACCCATACAACCCGGCAGGCCATTACGCGCTGATTATCGGGCAGGTTCCGGGCGATGCCAGCCTATAGGGGCTTGATCTGGCCCCGTGGTACGCGCACGAGGCGCGCGAGGCTGCAAAGCAATGGCTGATGCCTGTCCGCTTCCGCCCGCATCCTGTGGCCTTAGAGCAGGGCTACAACCAATCCGTGCCGGGAGCTGAGACGATGATCGGCCCGCTTGCGAAGGCGCTTGCTGGCGCAGCTGTCGTGATTACATGGAACAGCAACACCGCAGTTGATGCAATCCTGGCCGGAAAGAATACGACGGCGGCTGACAAGGGTTCGATGGCATGGGAAGTTTCCGACCGAGAGGCTTGGGCGCATGCCCTCGCTTGGAGGCAATTCTCGCAAGACGAGCTAACCAGCGGTTTCGCATGGGAGCATCTGAGAAAGGCGATCCCGTGACAACGTTTGTAGTGGTGGCCTCGGGTCCGTCGCTGACCCGTGAGGATGTTGAATACTGCCGGGACAAGGCGAAGGTCATTGTAGTCAATGACTGCTACCGGCTCGCGCCTTGGGCGGATATTTGCTACGCAAGCGACTATGACTGGTATCGCCTTCACATAAACGCAATCCGCAATTCGTTTTTCGGTCGGTGCGTCACGGTAGATGTAGATGCTGCTGCGCAGTTCGGAGTCGAGTGGATTTAGGGTTAGGACGGCAGGGGGCTTTCGCGGGATAGGAGCGTTTTGCACACAGGCCGCAACTCAACGCATGCCGCTGTCAATTACGCATATCACCTAGGCGCCAAGAAAATAATCTTGCTTGGCGTGGACATGGGCGCTACTGGAACCGGCCACTGGTTCGGCGATCATCCGAAAGAGCTAAACAGCCTGCACGACTACCCGATGTTTATGGATTTCTTCGCGTCACTCGCGGAGGACTTGCTAATCGAAGGCGTTGACGTAGTGAACTGCACCCGCAAGACGGCGCTTAGGTGCTTCCGTCAGGGCGTGCTAAAGGACGAACTGTAATGGCGGTTGGAAATAACATCTACGGGATCCTTTCGACCAATGCAGGCGTGGCTGCGATCTGCGGAACGCGCATCTATCCCGGCACCATTCCGCAGGATGTTGTGACCCTTCCGGTAGTCGTCTACAACGTCATCACCGGCGCGCCCGACAACGTTCTAGACGCGCCGGCTGTCGCGGACCACGAGCTTGTATAGATAGACGCATGGGCGCTCACGTATGACGCGGCGTCAAGCCTGCGCGAGGCGATCCGTGCAGCATTCGAGGACTAGAGCGTCCTAATTACAAGGAACATCGGCGCGAAGGTTGCGCACTTCTACCCGGACGCATACGAAGCGGACACGAAACGGTTTAGCCGATCAATTGGCCTGTCAGTCTGGACGGGCCGCTGAATTTCAGCGGAGCGCTCTGCTGGAAAAATGGTAGCAATCTCGCTGCCCTTACCCATCGATGGAGTAATAAGAAATGACCACGCAATTCTAGTCCACTGGCGGCACCACTGTTTACGTGATGGACCCGACCGTTTCCCCGCATGTCGTGCTCGCGATTCCGGCGCTAAAAGGCTTTACCGGCGTCGGCGGCGGCAAGCGCAAGAAAATCGATATCAGCAACATGGACTCGGCTGGCTACAACGAAATCACTGGCGGTCGCGCCGATCCCCCGGAAGCCTCGGGTGAAATCGTGCTGAAAAAGACCCTTGCCGGTCATCAGGCGCTCAAGAAGCTGTTTGAGGCGCAGGCCGCAGGCTCGATTGGCAACCTCGAAGTGTTCGTTGGTGACGGCGACGCGACGAATGCGCCGACCATCGTTGCGGGCCATCTTGTGGCCCCATAGACCGCCTCGCCGAAGCATTGGGCGCGCTCGGGTACGGTTGGCAGCGGCTACATCTCCACGCTTAGCCCGAAGAAGGTTGACGATGACGTTGACCGCGCTGACTTCGCGTTCCAGTTCTCTGGCGGCGCGTCGTGGGTTGTGAAGGGCGACGTGATTTCCAAGACGTACTGATTTAACGAACGGCTTTAACGGCTTGGGGTTCAGCGTCGCGGCGTGTCTGCCGTGCGCCATTTGTAGCGGCGCTGCGCCCCATTTACTTACGAGGAAATAAGAAAATGAGCAACAAAGTATCTGTCAAAGACCTGTTTTCCAACGCGAAGCCGAAGCTGCATCCCGAGGAAATCGAGTGGGAAGGCAATTCGGCAACCGTGAACTTCCAGCGCCTGACGATGGAAGAAAGCGCAGACCTCGCGAACTAGTTCATGAATGCGGACGGCTCGGCACTCGATAAAGCGCGCATCAAGGATTATCAGGCCGCGGTCATCGCTGCCGTTGTCCGCGATGAGTTGGGAGCAAAGTTTCTTACCGCTGATGAAGTCAAGGGCTGGGATGGTGCGTTCTTCATGGCTGTCAACAAGGCTGCGGAGAAGCAGAACCCGCAGACTGAGCAGACTTTGGAGGCAGTCGCAAAAAACTCCTAAGCGACCCTGAGCGGCGAGCAATCGTCTAGCTTGCGGTCGAGTGGCACATACCGCCCAGCGAACTGGCTGCGCGGATGACGCGCTACGATTACTTCCAGCTAATGGCTAACGCGCAACTGTCCGATCCCAAGAGTAGGCTTAACGAGAAGTGGAAGGACGAGGAAGCACTAGCCATAGCGAAGATGCTGTAAACCCCGTGCAATGCGGGGTTTTCTTTCGGGGGATGGCATGACTGTTTCGAGGATCACGGGGGTAGAGTCGCTTCGCGCGGCGCTCCTGGCGTTCCCCAAGGAGCTGGCGTCAAAGGCGCTCGATTAGGCTTTACTCGCCGCAGCCGGGCCAATCCGAGACGAAGCGGAAGCGCTGGCTCCAAGAGGCCCGACACTCAAGCTATCCGCCAGCATCACAATCGCTAGGGACCGCAAGCCGTATATTGCGGGCATGGATTCGCGCGTCGTTATTTTCGTGAAGTGGAAAGGGAAGGAAGGAGTGGATTACTGGCGCTTTCCTGAGTTCGGCACGTCAAAGATGGCGCCCGAGCCTTTCATGCGTCCTGCGTTTGCAGCAATGCAGCAGCAGGCGCTTACGATCATCTTCCAAAAACTCTCCGATGCCGTTCCGCGCATCGCCAGATCACTGAGTAAATAAGCATGTCAAGCAGCGGCGCCCTAGGCTCACTTGTAATCGAACTTGGTGCAAGTCTTGCGACCTTGCAGAACGACTTCGCCCGCGCGTAGTCGATCACCGATCGTGCCATCAACGATATCAACGTCACGATCAACAAGATTGGCAGCGGCGCGAACTTCAATGGTGTATCTACTCAGATACAGGGGCTAACTAACGATTTCAATACGCTGAAAGGCGTCATTGCAACCGTTGCTGGAGTGGGGCTTGGCGTTGGTAGCCTCAATCAGATTCAGGAAATGGCGGACGCCTATCAGGGCGTTACCAACCGCATCATCACAACCGTTAGCAGCACGGAATAGCTCGCGGCAGTTCAACAGCAGCTATTCACAGTCGCGCAGGCTACGGGCGCCTCGCTAGATGACACCGCTAAGACCTACCAGCGTCTCGAATAGGTCATTGAAGGCACCGGCGCATCGCAGATCGCGGCGCAGACTCAAGCCGTTGCGCTGACGAAGGTTCTTAACGAAGAAATCGTTGTGTCGGGTTCCAGCGCAGCGGAAGCCTCGCGCGCCATCATGGATCTTGTGCACGGTCTTGCGGGCGGCGAACTTCAGACGCGCCAGCTAAACCAGATCATGCGGCAAATGCCCGACCTCGCCAAGCAGATCGCGGCGGGGCTTAATGTCTCGGTGCAAGAACTTGAGCACATGGCGAAGAAGGGCATTGATGCCGCTTCCGTGCTTAATGCTCTGCAATCTCAGGCAGGGAAAATTGACGAGCGCTTTCAATAGCTGCCGCTAACGTTCGCGCGTTCCTGGCAGATGCTTAGCAATGCCGTCGAGCAGTACATCGGCAAGGCTTCTCAGGCCAGCGCGCTATCTGACGCGATCAAGGCAGGCATTCAGGGGCTTGCGAACAATATCGGGGCAGTTGCAGCCGCCGCAGAGCTTGCTGGGGCGGCAATGGCGATCTGGCTGGGCGGGAAAGCGCTCAGCTCAGTTGGGGCGATGGCCTCTTCGCTGTATGACGCCGCGCTTGCTCAGGGCGCATATAAGACTGCGACCATTGTTAGCACGGAAGCCGACCTAGCCAACGCTGCGGCAATGGCCGCCTCCGTTACTGCATCGCGCGAGAAGGTCGTGGCACTAGAAACGATCAAGCTTGCCGAGCTTGACGAAGCGCAGGCCGCGCGAGCCTCTCTGGCTGCAAGCATCGCGCAGATGGAAGCTTATGCGGCGTCCGCTCCCGTGGGCATTCGCTACGTTGGCACGATTGAGGCCATCGAGGCAGCTAAGCTCAAGATGGTACTCGCCGATAAGGCAGTGCTTGACGCTGAGAATGCGCTTACTGGCGTAGAGGCGCGTGTCACTATTGCCACCGAGGCCGAGGCCGCAGCAACGGCCCAGCTTGCCACGGCAAAGGTTGCACTTGCGGGCGCTCAAGCCGAGGCCACGGGAGCGGTAGCTTTGTTCTCGCGCGCTGGCGCTGGCGTCTTTGCCATGCTTGGCGGCTGGACTACGGTTATCGTTGGCGTGGTTGCTGGCCTTGCCTATCTTGCCACTCGCACGACTGAGGTTGACGATGCTATTGCGTCGCTGGACAAGCAGACCGCAGAGCTAAATGCGCACATCCCTTCGTTGACGCAGGCATTCCTGCAACTCGCGGCGGGTGAGGCCGTTCACAAGCAATCCTTGATGGAAGTAACACAGGCCCACTTGGCCGAGGCCGAAGCGGCCATGAAAGCCGCCGAGACTGCTAAGGGCAGCTCTGCGGACTACGCGCAGGCGGCTGATGCGGTTCAATATTATACGAAGCAGCTGGCCGACCTTCAGGATGCAGCGGCGGGGCTTTCGCTCGCGCATCTGCGCCAAGAGGTTGTCAGTGTTATTTCCGTATTCTAGGGCGCGCTCTAGGCTGCTCAGAACTGGCGCCAGGGACTTGCAACAATCGTCGGCGCAAATGCCGCTGATTTGGAGAAGGAAGCCGCGCAGCTTCAGAAGCACGCCGATTCCATCGGCAAAACGAAAGTCCAGATTGAGCAGGCCGCACTTGCTCAGGACACCCTGAAGGATGCGCTGAAAGCGGGCATTGCCGTACTTGATCAGAATGGCGCAGCAGTCGTCAAAAACGCCAGCGCCTACAAAGACCTCGTGCAGGCGGAGAAAGACAAATACGCGGCTGTGATGAAGGCTGCGGCGGCTGATGACGCGGCAACTGCGGCCTAGAAGGCCAAAACTGCGGCCATGTCCGAGGCGCGCAAGGAACTGACCGCACAGCAGGAAGCCTATAAGAACTATCTCGCCGACCTGAATAAAGTTTCTGAACTGGAAGAGCAGCTTTCTACGGCCCTTGGCGGCCCGTACGTATAGGCGCTCAAGACGTATCAGAAAGGCATTGATGAGATTTCCAAAACGTGGTCAGACGCCGTAAAGGCTGGAACCGCGAATGAGGATCTGTGGAATCGCCTCACCAACGTTGGCGCGCAGCTTGAGAATCGCCTTGATCTGATGAATGCGAGCATTCGCGCGCAGCATGATCTGTTCTTGCAGAACGCGTAGGAAATGGAGATTCTTAACTCGCTATGGGGCGTTGCCCCTCAGTATGTTGAAGCTACTCGCGCGGCTGCGGAAGCGTACAACAACGCAATCCGCACAATGACGGATCTGCACGGCAAGGCATATACCAGTCTTGAGGATTTGAAGAAGGAGCTGGCGACACAGGTTCCAGAATATCAGGCTCAGAAATAGGCGATAAACGATGTTTCTGAGGAGTAGAAGAAAGCCATTGCAGTCCAGCAGCAATGGGTGAGCATTGCTTCATCGGGCTTCGATTCTGTCGGCAACAGCATTGCATAGTTTGCAACGGGCGGAATCAAAACATGGCACGACTTCGGACAGTCGCTGATCGGTGACGCCAAGCAGTTCATTGCCGCGATCATCGAGGAGTTCCTGAAGCTCGCCGTATTCAACGGCATCATCAACAGTCTGTTCGGTCTTACCGGATCATCCGCGCTCGCAACGCTTGATAGTCTTGCGGGCGGCGCCAGTGGCGGCGCTGCTGGCGGAGGTGGCTTGAGCAGCATAGTTAGCGGAGGTGGCTTGCTCTCCAAGCTATTCGGCGGCGGGGGCGGCAGCGCATTCGCAGGAAGCTCCGCATCGGGAAGCGTGTCGGGTGGGTCAAGTGCATTCGCAGGCTCTACCGCAAGCGCAGGATATGGCGGCTTCGGCAGTTCGTTTGGCTACGGTAGCGGGCTGAGTTCGGCGCTGGGTGCTGCGGGCGCTCTCTTCGCTGGCTATAACGAGTTCAAGGCAGCCGGGGGCGGCATAGGCGGCGTTGCTGGCGGCGCGGCGTATGGCATTGGTACGTTTGCGCTGGGCGGCGCTATCAGCGCTGGCGTGAGCGCTGCGGCGGCTGGCGGCATATCTGCCGGACTCACGGCAGGCTTCGCGGCAATTCCGGTCGTAGGCTGGATTGCTCTCGCGGCAATGGCCGTGAATATCATTTCTGGCGGTAAGCTATTCGGCACTGCGGCCAAGCCCTATGGTGCGGAAGAAAACCTGTCGATTGGCGCATCGGGCGCTTCGATCAGCGCGGCGATTGATGAGAAGGGGCAGAAGGCATTCTTCGGCGGCACCTATTACAAGAAGGTCAGCACGCCCGTAGATCAAGCGACGCAGGATAGCGTAGCGGCCTTCTATGATGCGTTGTCCAAGGCGGCTGTCCAAGAAGCTGCGGCGTTCGGCTAGACCACGGCTACGATTGTCACCGGCTCGTTTCACGAGACCTTCGACAAGGCCGGGAAGATGCTGACTCAAACATCTACCGTGCTGGGCAAGACTTTCACCGAGTCAATTCAGGACTTCCAGACGCGCATTGAGGCCGACACGCTGCTTGCCAATATGGGCGCGGCATCCGCTGAAGCGCAGCAGATCGCGGAGAAGTGGCAGGCGACGGCTACCGACCTTCTCGCGGGCGCGCAGTTCCTCGCGCAGGCAGAGTCGGATATCACGCAGGGCCACGCTTTGGCCGCTGGCGACAGCCTGACGCAACTCGTTAACGTTGTGACGAGCTTGCAGCAGTCGGGCGAGTCCTTGATTTAGACGTATGCGCGCCTGAGCGCCGAGGAAACCGACCTCAGCAACTCGCTTGCTTTGCTGGGGCTGAATACCGGCAAGACGGGCGAGGACTTCCTGAAGTTCGCGGACACACTCGCGACTGCTGCTGGCGGGCTGTAGAACCTGGATTCACTGTGGAGCAACTACTACAGCGAGTTCTACAGCCAGCAGGAAAAGCAGGCCAATACACTAAAGGCGCTTCAGAACAGCGTGACAGGATCCTTTGCCGCTATCGGAGAGGACACGGGCGTTTCTATGGCGCAATTCCGCAAGGATTTCGAGGCGGCAATGCCGACCTTGACGCCGCAGCAGGTCATCCAGTGGCTTGTTGCCGGTGACGCACTTGCGAAGCTTGATGCCGCGCTCGATCAAACCGCGACGACCACGACGGCAGCTACGCAGGCAGCCACGCAGCAATACAACGACTTCATTGACTCGTTCACGGCGACCCTTAACCCGCTCGATGCGTTCCAGAAGTCGATTGTTGACCTCGGCACGACGTTGCAGCAGAACATCGACAAGGCGAACCAGCTTGCGCAGGCTGCGGGCATGTCTGGCGCGTCGATTGATGACCTGACTTCAATCCTTCAAGCCTCGGCGGTAGCTGGCGCTCAGGCGCTCGCGCAGGAGGAAGCCGCAGCACAGCAGCTCGTCGCGAAGCTGTTCGGCACGTCGATTGATCAGCTCAACACCTAGCTCAAGGCAGCGCAGGATAAGTACGCGACGGATCATGCCAATTCGACGCTTGATTACATGTTCGGCGCGCAAGATCAGCAGAACATCGACGCGATCCAGAAGCAGATTGACGCTGCGAATGCTCAGGCGCAGGCCGCGCAGAATCTTCAAGACGGCACGGCGCTGCTTAAGGACTTGGGTGACATTGGCGCGGTATCTGGCGAATCGTTGCAGAGCTTCTCTGACCGCATGGGCATCCCGCTAGACAAGCTGGCCGGGTATCTCAATACCGATCAGGCGGGCCTTGAAAAGCTCTACATGCAGTATGAGTCGGCGGCACTATCGCAGCTTGAAATTGCGGGTAACACCAAGTACACGAACGAACTGCTGGCCGATATCCTCGCGGCCTATCAGAACAAGCCGCTGCCATACACGGGCAATGATCCGTCCATTCTGTCAATCACGACTAAGCGCGGCGAGCCTGGGCAGGTCAACTCGCTTTCCGCGCCAGCCGATCAGCCGCTAACACAGTCACAGGGTATGGCAATCATTGCGCACCTGGACCGGATTTCTCGGCACACCGGAGATACATCAGGCAATACGGGTGCGCTCGTGCGCAAATCCGGTGAAATACTCCCGTTCAACCGTGGCCGGATGATCCCAGCATGACCCGCACCATAATGCTGGCCTATCTCGGCTTCGGGCTAACGATCCTGCATGTACCACAGGACGTTAGCCTGGGGGTCGCGTATTCGTTCACCTTCGACCATTTCGGAGGCGTGGCCCCATATCGCATGTCTCTATAGGGGAGCCTGCCAACCGGCCTGACGTTTACAGACAATGGTGACGGCACAGGAACGATTGCAGGCACAACGTCAGCTCCGGGCGCATATCCATTGACCGTATCGCTATAGGACGGCAATCGCTCGCGCGTGGCTGGTGATTACACTCTTAACGTTGTTGCCCTGCCGCTTTCGCTATCAGGCCACTTGCCGGATTAGACGATTAGCGTTGCGATTACCCCTTACACCTATACCGCGTCTGGTGGCTACGGAGGATATTCCTACGCAATTACCTCTGGCGCACTGCCAACGGGCTTGTCCCTAGATCCTTCCACAGGAGAGGTCACAGGCACCCCGACGAGCATAGGCGCCTACTCGTGGACGGTGACCGTCACAGATTCCAATGGCGGGACGTTCGGGCTTCCTGATTCTTGCGCTGTGTCTACGGCATCGTTGACTCTTACCGGCATGGCAACGTCGCCTGTAACGGTGGGCACTGCATATTCTTGGACGCCTACCACGACAGGCGGAACCGCGCCTTACACGTACTCCGTTGGAAGCGGGACACTTCCCGCAGGCACGACTCTCAATACTTCGACTGGCGAAGTGCATGGGACACTGACAACGGTCGCCTCATACACGTTCGTAATTCACGTCGTGGACTCGGTCAGCAACTCGGCCAATTCGCCGTCCGAAACAGTCGTTGTGAATGCCGACGCGGTTGCGCTATCCATCTATAACAAGATCGCAAACGCAGCAGGCGGCGAGGGCGCTTATTGGGATATCAGCGAAACCGGATCTTCTGGATTTGGTGTCATTCGCGCGGACAAGGCGAACGGCAACGACCTTGGATTAGTAGGTACGGTCTCTATCGTCAACGGCCCGCGTGGTTCTGGCGACAACGCCACGAACGCCACCAGTGGCGCCGGATACCTGACGAGGACGCGAACGTCCAACGACGCGCTAGACGTTCCTGCTGCACCGAATCAGAAATATTGCCTGTTCGGATTTGTAAAATTCAATTCAGCAACAACGACGGCGAACGTTGGCGGAACATATCAGGGTGCGAGCGCGCCTAATGGCGGCTGCCTATTGATCGAAGTAGGCAGCAGCATTTCCGGCTACAGCGGCGACACGGTTAGCGGCAACTGGTGCCACGCCGACACCTCCATACCGGACACGACGAATTGGCACTTCTATACTGTCTGGCGTGACAACTCAGACGGTAAGCTGCGCATATCCATAGATGGCGGAACACCAGTCGCATCTCCGACCACTTGCGCCGCGCCGCAAACGTCAATCTCTTTCAACATTCTAACCGGCTCTGGAAATCCAGAGGCTGCGGTATCTCGCTGGGGCTGGATCAAGGGCGATTACCTCACGGGAACGGAGCAAACCTGGATGGTCAACAGCGGCAATGGTCGCAACTGGGCTGAAATCAAAGCGCTGGCGGGTCACTGATGAAGAATTACGGAGCATATGACGAGGTCCACATTGGAGCTTCGCTGAACCTGTTGCAGGGCGATCAGATCGTTATTACGTCTGCGTCTGTTGATGCGCATCGCCTTGCGCGCAGCACGGTTGGTCTTAGCGACTTTCCTGGCTAGGTCGAGTTCATCCTGTATTCCCCCAATAAGGTTGCGCCATCGCTGGCGACTGTGACGGGCGTTCCGCCCGCTGCGGTAGGTATAGTTCTATCCACAGACTCGACGGCAAAGTTTGTGGGCCAGGATGCTGGCGGGTATGGCCTCGCGCCTAGCGGTGAGATTTTTCACAACAATTCAGTTATCGCCACCATCGGCTCATACACCTACGACGACTATATTGGGCTGCTGTTAGATCCGGTCGGCGGCACATTGTAGTTTACAAAGAACGGCGAGACGCTAGGCGCCGCAGTCGTTATCGCGACGGGATAGACGTGGTACTACGCCGCGACCGTCTCGGGCGACCCTGAAGATATTGCCATATATGCGAACGCTGGAACCTCGCCAATTCGTTTCGTGCAGGGATCCAGCGGTGGATGGTGGGCGCCTTCGTCCACTTTCCAGTCACTATTGCTCGCGACTGAGCCGTATATCACCTAGCCCACAGACGGGCTTGCTAACGTCAAGTTCGCTGGCGATATCGACCGAGACGCACAGCCACTGAAGATCAAGCGAAGCGTAATGTTCTGGCCTTGGGGATAGACGCCGGGGCAGTTGTCCAAATCGATTAACTAGATCGGATCGACCACGACGCAGATATCCATGCGCGTGCTTGATCCAGACGACAAGTATGCGGCGTTGGTGACGCAGGACGTGCGCGATTCTCTCGTGCCAATCTATCGGCTACCGCACGGCGGCTCTTTCGACTCGGCAGAGCTATGTTTCATGGGCGTATTGGATGCGGTGCATCCAGACACCGATCAGACGAAGATCATTTACCTCACGGATCTGATTTCGCAGCTCTAGCTCCCGCTATATCGCGCGCTATTCCCGCCCAATGTTGATCCGTCAGTGGCTGGCAAGCCGCGCCCTATATCGCTTGGCCCATGCCGGAACTATCAGCCGACGCTATACGATTCGGCGAATGCGCTCTATGCGGCGCATGACTCAAACCTGAGCGCGCTTGGTGTAGAGCGCGACGCCGGTAAGCCAATGGTGCTCAATACTGACTTTGAGCTATTGCCGGATGCCTCTGGCTTCAAGCTGCTCATTCCGACCGGGAACATCTTCACCGCTGAATCGACCTCTACGGGTGCCGCTTACGATCCTGGCGGCACCGATCTGCTATCCGGCGCGGGCAACTTCCTATCGGCAACGCCTGATGGTAGCGGCCATCCTACAGGCTGGCTTGTGGGTTCTATTGGGCCGACTACACCGATTTGGCAGGTTGACGCAACGTATGGGGTAGTCACGCCATCGGACGTTAACGGCATTTCCTATATTGGAGAGTCCTCGACCACGTTCGGTAACGGGACGTACGCGGTGCAAGTGGTCGTCTCGATTGCGCCCGAGTATGGCGTGATTGATGGAATGTACATCGCTCCCGCAGACATGTACGTCGGCTTTTGGGAGGGCGGAACGTTTCTGTATTACTCCATCGTTGGCGTAATGCAGCAAATCCCAACAGCCGGGACGTACACCTATACCCTGATAAACAACACGGGGCGGTCGCTAAATCTCGGCCTGTATGTGCGCGAGAATAACGTTGACTCTGTTTTCGACAAGATCGGTATTGAGTCGATAAAGATTCAACAGTTGCCGGATGTGCTCGCTAATGTCGCGCTGTCGCCGCTTACCCTCACGCAGATCCTTCACGCGGTCATGATCGACCGTGGCCCTCTCACGGGGGCGCAGCTTTCAACGGTTGAGTCTGACGCTATCCAGACGGACACCGGATACGGCTACGGGCTGCATCTAGAGCCGACCGAGCAGCCATAGGTGCAAACGGTCGTGAAGTAGATTCTTGATTCGTGTTGTGCAGACATTTATCAAGGCCGCGACGGGCAAATACACGTAGCCCGCCTTATTGCTCCGGAGGATGCTGGAAGTGTTGTGGGTTCACTCACGGTCACGGACTTTCAGGACTATCTCGAAATGTTCCCTGACAATGCCGAGAACCTGACGACGCGATTACAGGGCTGTCGCAACTACTACCCATACACGCCCGGCGATTTCACTACAACGAGCCTGACAGATGCGCCCCTAGCCGTACGTGCCAAGCTTGAGCAGCCATATCAGTGGACCGCCGTCGCTGGCGTGCAATTGCAGGCGCGTTACTCGTATGCCGCCAATTCGCCGCCGCTCAGCACGCTATTCGACGTTCTAGACCACGGGCAGGCGGAAGCAAGGCGAGTCAACGAGATTTATTCTGAACTGCGCAACTTTTACGTTGGGACGGTATTCACGCCGCCCGGCCGCACGCTGGATATTGGCGACATTTGGAACGTGACCTATCCAATCGGTACGCTTACCGAAGGGCAATAGCTAATGGTTGTGAGCGTTGAAGAACAACCGAGTGAGCATCTTTCTACGATCGTATTTTGGGGCAAATAAACAATGCGTATCGGGTACAACTAGCCAGCAACGACCTTTTCGATATCCGGCATAGGCGCCGCGTTCATCACCGACTCGTCAGCGCTCAGCAATGGGCGCCCTGCGGATGCGACGCGCGTTCGGTGGATATCGGGATCTCAAACCACGTCCAGCGTCACCGTCATCATTGCATCGTTCCCCGCAGCGTTCAGTGCTGGCCTAGCATGCCTGCTGATGCCGAACATCTCCACGGCGCTTCCTGCTGGCGTCAAGGTGACCGTAGAGGGCAAGCTTGCAGGATCAGACGTTGCGCTTGGCGGCAATTCCACGACCACGCGAACGGTTAAGCTTGCAAGCGGCGCCAGTGCGGTTATGTGGGCGTTTCCAGCGACGACGATTGACTAGTTCGTCATCACGATATTCAACGACCGCAACGGCTCAATATGGGCCACGGCAAGCCAGCTATTCGACCTCGGCGAAATCTTCTGCGGGATGGCGGCTGACTTCGATATCGCGCCGAATGCCGATATAGAGCTAGACGGCGGACTGAAGCAGCGGCAGTCGCACAACAACCAAGCGTGGGCGCTCCTGACCCAGCCGTTTCGTGTCGCTTCGGTCAACATCGTTCCCATGTCGCAAGTTGTCGCCATCGGACCCAACCCCGCGCAGGATGACTTTGAAACGGTCATGAACGCCATTGGCACGTCTCCGCGCTGCGTGCTCTGCTTGCGCTACATGATTGATCGATACGGCGCCACGGCGAACGGCCAGCCGCCAGCATCCATAACGTCAGCTACCATCGATGCTTAGCAGCTTGCGCGCACCTTTCTGCTAGGCGTGCTTGATACCCCGCCAAAGATGACCTACAACGGCGACAACTATTAGGTCGCGCCCATCAAATTCGGCGAGTCGCCACCCTAACGAGGATCCACCTATGGATTACAAAATTACGCCAATCGCGCCGGGTACATACAACCTCGGCGGTATCGCGCTTCTTACGATCACGGGCGATTCGCCAGCGCCAAGTCCAGCCCCATAGCCGCCTGCGCCGCCCCCTGCGCCTGCACCATCCCCGAGCGGCGACACGTCATTTAATGGCCTCACGCGCATGACGCTAGGCGCGGTCAACTGGCCGAGCAAGCCGCGCAACAACTATTACGGCCAGCTCACCAGCGTGGACACGGTGCTGCATGGCACATGGGGTATGTACTTCGCATCGACCGGGTAGCCGCTGACGTTCAGCATCCCCGCAGGGCAGTATGTCTCGCTCGGGTTCACGCCGACCGATGCTAACCACTCATTGCAGTGGGCCTATAATCAGACGTTCGGACAGAACGGATTGTTCTGGATCAGCGAATACGCTGGCGGTCCTCCAATCAATGGCACGACGGTACAGACCTCAAGTACGAACGTCAGCATCTATCCGATTTCCGGCTATCCCGGCTCTGTCGTTGTCGGCAAGCAGTATTTCATCAACCTTGGCATGCCTGCGGATTCGACTGACGGCAGGCCGGTTAGCTATTCAACCTATTGAGCTACCAGCGCCAACCCTCAATAACCGCGATGACTCCTGCGACAAGCGCGCCAAAGGCAATCCACGCAGTTATGCGCATCACTCGAGAGTCTGACGCCTTGGCCGAAATCTCGCGGCCATAGAGGATCCTTTCCGCCTCCCACTTTTGCTCGCTGTAGGCGCCCTCGCTTGCCACCAAATGACGAAGCTCAAGGCTGTCCATCTTCTGAAGCCTCGCCCGCGTCTCGTCATCCATTTAAGCTCTCCCCAAAGAATCTGCAACTCATTGATTCATAATGGCTCGGATAGCAACATTTCGCAACACAAAAAAAGCGCCATAAAACACGTCAACTAATTGAAAAATATAACGATTCGGTCCCTATTGTTTGTTTGCATGGGCAGTACCTGCCGCCCAGAAAACCCCGCGTCCTGACGCCATTTCCGGCGACGCCTCCGCAAATCCTCCCCAATTCC
>Ga0105238_10002241_pt1 | contig 19511 bp, 14 predicted proteins | sample KBSC34metaG_FD_81526 | JGI IMG/M metagenome (GOLD analysis project Ga0105238, IMG submission 81526) | Corn rhizosphere microbial communities from Kellogg Biological Station, Michigan, USA - KBS C3-4 metaG | ecosystem: Host-associated > Plants > Roots > Rhizosphere > Soil | place: Michigan, USA... | reverse complement strand
TTTGCTATCAAATATGCCATGACGGCAAAACGTGATCGGGAAAGTGATTGCTCTCCGGCCGGTGTGATGTTGTCTTTGTTACGTGTGTTTAAATCGACTCCAAGCTCAACCAAGCATACGACACACTCAAGATTTCCAAGTCCTGCGGCCCAATGGATCGGTTGGCTGCCGTCATTTTCCGTGGTCTTGAAATTCGCATGATGGTCGAGCAAGTAGTGAAACGCCGCCGAATTACCAATAGAATGGATTAAAGCCGTTTGCCCGTCGTTATCCCTGGTTTCTAAATTGGCTCCCAGCTTGAGTAGACTATCGATGTTCGATATGTTGCCCTTAGACGCAGCTGACATCAATGGTGTTGCGCCGTTGTACCCAGAATGATCCTCAACCTTTGCACCACTTCGTACGAGCAACTCAATGATACTCTGATTATCTTTTTGATCGGCTGCCAGAAGAAGTGGCGTGCATTTAGTAGTGTCTTCGAGCACGTTGACGTTAGCGCCCTTGAGGAGGAGCGAGCGCACGAGTGCGAGATCATGTCCACGGCAGGCGTCGAGAAGCTGGGTATCGATTGAGCGATTTGGCTCGGCGTGGATGCACGGGGAAGTGTTGAGGAGACAGATGAAGAGTAGAAGCGCGATAGTGATACGATGCATGATCACATTCCAATGTTTAAGACTGCCAGAGCATTGTTGATTGAACGGTGTGCCAGCCTGCCTCGGACTTCTCAACCACTATGAGATAGCCATGGGCCATGATTTCGCCGCTTGCTTCCGTAAAGTAAAGGATTGCGCGACGATGATCGTTATCAAAGATAGGCTGAGAGAAACGGACAGAGCCGTGCGCTTCGGGAAACTGTTTATGGAATCCATCCCATCCCGATTTGTGCCGGAAGCTTTCGTTGATGTCGAAGTCCCTTGCGAAATGGGTACCGTCCGGGCCTGTGAAAACGGGGATCACTTTCGACGGCTCCTTGGATTTCATGAATGCCTCCACAAGATCCGGTGTCATCTTCTCACCCAGCGCCTTGACGTTATTCTTTAAGGCATCGCCATGAATTGGGTCGCATGCCGCCTCGACTGCATCTGTGCCGCTGATCGTGTCTTGATTGATGAGCGCATGTGTCATACCCCCGGGTAATCCCTGACTTACAATTGATTGAATGACGGCGACTTCATCCGCGTCTGCCGTCAGCAGGATATCAGACTGCCTGGTTATCAGCTTTGCGTCCTGCTCGCCCGCCTTTATCAATAACGCGACGATTTTATCCCGCTCGTAATCATCTGCCCGGCGCCTGGCTGCCAGTGTATATGCCGTTTCACCTTTGGACGTCTTTGCGTTGACATCCGCGCCATGAGATATCAGTAATTGCACCGTATCGGCCTCTCGCACAGATGCCGTGCGTAACAGCGTTGTGTACCCTTCTCTGTTCCTTAAATCGACCTGTGCGCCATGCTCCAGGAAGAATATCAGCATTTTGTCATCGTATAATTGATGCGCCCAGACTGGACCATCGTTATCCACGATGTTGATATTTGCGCCATGCGCCATCAGGTATTCGGCAAGCCCACCCCCTGATCTGGAGGAAACCTCCGCGATCGGTGTTGTGCCGTCTTTTGCGCGCGCATTGACATCCGCTCCAAGCTCGACCAGCCACTTGACGCACTCGATCTTATTCAATACGACAGCCCAGTGGAGCGGTTGATCGCCATCTTTATCTCTGATCTTAAAGTTTGCATGGCGGTCGAGCAGGTAACGAAACGCCGGCGGTTTGCTTATCGCGTGAAATAGGGCTGTTTGCCCGGAATGATCGATGGCTTCTCGCTTTGCTCCAAATTTGAGCAGGCACTCCATGTTCGATATATTGCCGGCCTCCGCGGCAAACATCAATGGTGTTTCATCGTTATACGCGCGCCCATCGACTTTCGCGCCGTTGCGTACGAGAAGTTTGATTAGCGCGCTGTTGTTATCCCACTCTGCCGCCTGGCGTAAGGGAGTTATCTCTGTTTCTTCGTCCTGCGCGTTGACGTTCGCGCCCTTCTTAATCAGTCCCTGAATCACGGCGAGATCATGTTTGGTGCTGGTGCCGATACAGGCATTGAGAAGCTGCTTGTCGATGGGCCGCGTAGGCGCGGCGTGGACGCGGGTGGGAGTGTTGACGAGGCCGAGACAGAGCAAAAACGCGATGGCAATACGGGGTATCACAGACTCACAGTTGAGCACAGGCAGATTATTGGTTTTCAAAGACATTGTTAATATAGCCACGACCATACCGTTACGCGTTGAGCGACGCGCCATTCATTTCCTGATTTTTCCATCAAGAAGAGTTGCCCTCCATCCGCTATGGGAGCCTGTGACATAGTGTGATAGATAATGGCGGCTTCATCCGAATCCAATGGCAACACTGTCTTGAATTGATGAGCATCCCGTTCACCGGCTTTGATCAATAACGCGATAATGGACTCGCGCTGGGCATCGTCATCGGTTCGTTTTGCGGCGAGCGAAAAGACTGTCTCGCCCTGGTATGTCTTGGCGTTGATGTCCGCTCCTTTCGAGATTAGCAACTGCACAGCGTCAGCGTTTTTCTTAAATGCTGCATAATGCAATGGGGTCCAACCGTTCTTGTTTCTGGCATTGATGCGAGCGCCGTGTTTGAGATAACCTATAATGAGGCTCGGATCTGATGTGTGTTCCGACCATACCGGTCCGTTATCATCCATCATATTGATGTCGGCGCCGTGGGCCATCAGGTATTCATCGAGCTCGAAGTAGGTATCGTAAGAGATGCAGCCGATCGGCGTGATGCCATTATTTGCGTGCGCGTTGACATCAGCCCCAGCTTCGACAAGCCATTTCACATACTTGATTTCGCCAAGGGCGGCGGCATTGTGGAGCGGCTGCCATCCCTCTTTATTCCTGGACTTGACGCTGGCATGATGGTCGAGCAGATAACGGAATACCTCCGGTTTGCCTAACGCCCGCGATAATGCCGTATCTCCCGCTCCATCTTTGGCTTCCAGCTTCGCCCCGAGTTTTAGCAAAAGCTTTACGTTGGATAGATTGCCGTTGGATGCTGCGGCAATTAACGGCGTTTCATCGTTTGCCGAGAGACCGTCCACTTTCGCGCCGCTGCGCACAAGCAATGCAATAAGTTTCGTATCGTCGGGCTGTGCTGCTGCCTGCCACAAAGGCGTGCACTGTGAAGTGTCCTCCAGCGCATTGACGTTCGCTCCCTGTTGGATCAGACGCTGCGCTGTGGCGATATCGCCCTGACCACACGCTTCGAGAAGCTGCGCATCGACAGGGTGGTTCGGCTCGGCGTGAACGCGTGAAGGAGTGTCGAGGAGACAGACCAATAGCAGAAATAAGATGGCGATACGGCACATCATATTGTTCCTGTCGTATGAGAGCTGAAATCACACTATGGAGACCTAAAATCGCGTTCAAAGCTCAGCATACCCATAGCTCTACTTCCTGGACGACGTTCCATCCGGCATCCGACTTTTCCACGAGAAGGAGCTGGCCGCCGCCGGACAATCCGCCGCTGCTCCCCGAATGATAGATGAGCGCATGCCGGTGTTCCTTGTCGAAAACGGGAAGGGAGAAATGTTCTATACCGTTTGCGCCAGGGTACTTCTTGTAGAACTCTTTCCAGAATCCGCCGTGTCTGAAGCTTGATGAGATATCAAAGTCTCGGGCGAAGCGTTTCATCGGTAGATCGGTGTATGCCGGGATTACTTTCGAAGGCTCTGTGGAATTGATGAATGCATCGACAAGGTCGTGCGTCATCTTCTTGTCCAGGTCTTCCCGAAATTTCTTTGCTGCCAGCCTGCGTTTTGGTGAATCGCCGGGATCTGATTCGATCACCATTTTGCCTGCGTCTACTCCGCCGACCGTATCCTGATCGACGAGTGAATACTCTTTGCCGTTAATTGAGCCTCCGCTGTTAAGAGCCCTGATGACTGCCGCCTCGTCCGAGTCGGGAGACAGCAGGATGTCCGGCTTTTTCGGGATTGGTTTTGCATCTCGTTCGCCGGCTTTGATCAGCAGGGCAACGATGTCGTCGCGTTCGTAATCTCTGTCACGGCGTTTGGCTGCAAGAGCGTATGCAGTCTCGCCCTTTGGGGTCTTCGCGTTGACGTCCGCGCCATGCGAGATCAAGAGTTGAACAATGTCCGCATTTCGTTCGGATGCTGCTTTATGCAGAGCTGTCCAGCCCTTTTTGTTTCGGGCATTAATGTGAGCCCCGTGTTCGAGAAAGAATGCAGTCAGTTGCGGATTATACAAATCCGCTGACCAAATAGGTCCATTTTTATCTTTAGCGTTTATGTCGGCGCCATGAGCAACGAGATATTTCGCAAGATCCTGTTGGCCGAAAGAAACGTAGCCAATCGGAGTCAATCCTTCTTTTGTGCAGGCATTGACATCGGCTCCAAGCTCTACAAGCCATTTGACGCACTCGATCTTGCCATTCATTACGGCGTAATGAATTGGCTGGGACCCATCATTATCTCTCGTTTTGAAGTTGGCATGGTGGTCAAGCAGATATCGGAATGCTGCCGGCTTTGCGGTTGCGTTGAATAGAGCTGTTTTTCCCGATTTATCTCTTGCCTCCAGTTTTGCCCCGAGTTTAAGCAAGCATTCAATATTCGATATATCTCCCACGAATGCTGCCGACATCAATGCCGTCTCACCGTCACCATCCTGCGCATTAACCTTTGCGCCATGCTGCACGAGCATTCTAATGACTGCGGCATTGTCTTTCTGAGCAGCCGCCACCCACAGGGGACTGATCCCCGATTTGTCTTCGTGCGCATTGACGTCGGCTCCTTTCTGAATGAGGAGATGAACGACTCCCAGCATATCCTGGCCGGCGACATGAAATAACGGAGTGCGTTCCAATATATCTCTGGCTTCCGGATTGGCGCCAAGTTTAAGCAGGCATTCCATATTCGATGGGCTTTCAGCATAAGCGGCCACCAAAAGAGGCGTGCTCTTGTTGTCGTTACGGCCTTCAATATTCGCCCCGTGCTTTACGAGCATGATAATGATTGCGGCATTGTCTTTTTGCGCCGCCGCGAGGCAAAGGGGAGTGGACCCGGACTCGTCCGGATTCGTCTCCGACTTGCCTTCATGCGCATTGATATCTGCGCCTCGTTGAATGAGCAGCTCAATCATGTGGAGATCGCGCCCATGGCAGGCGTCCAGAAGCTGCGTGTCGATGGGGCGCAGCGGCGCGGCATGAATACACGCTAAAGGGGTGAAGAGGCAGACGAAGATCAAAAATGTGATGGCGATTTGGTACTTCATAGTTTCAATGAGTCCTTAGGAAGCAAGCGCCTTCAAATTTTATTGGCTTATATCGCGATTCGTGCAAACAGAGTATTCTGTGGCATTGCCTGGAAATGAGTGTTACTTCCAAGCTGCTTGATGCATTACCCCACGGTTTCGGCGATGGCGCTTGCGTGGGTGACGCAGTTGCGGCCTGCTCTTTTTGATGCGTAGAGCGCTCGATCTGCGAGGATGATGAGATCCGCCGGTTCCATCGCTTCCTCGGCCATAGTACTCACTCCGATACTGGCCGTGACCGGTCTCTGCGGCCAATCGGCCGTCTCGATGGCGGCCCGGAATCTTTCCGCGGCTGCGGAAGCGTCGTGCTCGTCACTGTCGGGAAGGATAACGACGAACTCTTCTCCGCCGTAACGGGCGACATAATCCGAGTTGCGCGCTTCGGTCTCAAGAATTCGGGAGATGTTTTTCAAGACCTCATCCCCGGCAGGGTGCCCGAAGGTGTCGTTGTAGGACTTGAAATTGTCGACATCCATAATCAGCAGCGAGAGAGGCGTTACCGTGCGAACGGCGGCGGATGCTTTGCGGCGCAGCTGGTCCTGAAATGAGCGGTGGTTGTTGATGCCGGTAAGGCCATCCGTGGATGCCAGAAGGCGCAGGCGCGAATTGGCCTTGCCTAGCTCCATGTAGGCGGTCTCCAGGCTCTTCATCGTGTCGGTAAGCTTGGCCTGCATGGCGAGGATTCTCTCCGCCACGATCAGGCGAGCCCGGACATCGCCCAGGTCGGCCGGCTTGCTGAGCAGGTCGTCTGCGCCGGCTTCAAGGCCCTTCCACCGATCTTCGGAACCGTCGCGCGAAGTGATCAGAATGACATAGACGTACGGACCATCGGTCTTCTCGCGCAGGCGGCGGCACAGTTCCAATCCATCGACGGCCGGCATCATCCAGTCGGAAAATACGACGTCGAATTGCGTCTCCTCAAGACGATGGAGGGCATCGAGACCGTCTTCCGCCAGGTCTACCGAATGACCAAGGTCCTCAATGAGGGACATGAGGGAGAACGCTGCTATAGGGTCGTCTTCAACTACCAGTATCTTCATGCTTCAAAACTCAGGTTGTGGGTGTGGGCAGTCTTGCCTGAAGTTCAGGACGCACGGCGTCCCACGCGTGGATCAATTCTATTAGATGTGACTCGATATTAGCGCCGGGACTCTGGCTAATTGCGGTTTCGAGGGATTCGCATGCCATGCCGAGATCGTCGGCGCCCAGAGTGCGGCTACTGCCTTTGAGCGTATGGGCCTCGGAGAGGAGAGTCGAAGTGTCGCCGGCTATAAGAGCCGCTTCGATTCGCGCAATCCGCTGCTCGGCGCTGGATAGATACATACGAATGAGCTTGGTTTCGCGGTCGGGGTTGCCGCCGCTGCTCATCTGTAAGCGTGAGACATTCAGCGCCGGTTTGTTCTCGCCTGCCCCCTTCGGTTCCTTCTCGATATCCGGCACGGCGGCAGTACCGTCTGCAGATTCCGACTCGGGTGAAGGCGATCGTTTCCCATCAGGCCGCCGCGTGTATTCCTTCAGAGCCTCTATAAGGCTTTGAGGGTCGACCGGCTTGGGCACGTAGCCATCCATGCCTGCCGCGAGACATCTCTCACGGTCGCCTTTCATGCTGTGCGCCGTCATTGCGAGAATAGGAATGTGTCCCCCTGCCGAGCGTTCGCGCTCGCGGATTCGACTTGTGGCTTCGATGCCGTCCATTTCCGGCATCTGTACGTCCATCAGTATGACGTCGAATTGATTGTTTTCCACGGCCTTGACCGCTTCAACGCCGTTGACGGCGACAGTAGTTCGGCATCCCATCAGGGTCAGCATGCCTACAGCTACTTCCTGATTCACGATATTGTCCTCGGCAATCAGAATATGTAGTCCGAGGTCCACGCGCTGAACGGCTGTCTGGGAACGGCTTGCATTAAGAGCTGCGGCCGGCTGGCCTCCAACGGCGCGCAGCGTTTCCTGCTTTAACCGGATCTCTCTCGCCGGCTTGATCAGATACGACTTGATGCCGAACTCCGACCTGGCTTCGGGATCGGGCGCATCGTCCGATGACGAGAGCAGAATGATCGGCATGTTCCGGAGCAGGGACGACTCGCTTATAATGGAGATCAGTGTAAGGCCGTCCATTACGGGCATCTGCAGGTCGATCACGGCCAGGCTGAACGGTTCTCCGTCTTTCGCGGCATCCCGAAGCGCCTCCAGCGCCTCCGGCCCACTTGAAGCGGACTGAGTCTGGCATCCCCATGACCGGTATTGTTCAAGTAATATCGTTCGGTTGGTGGCATTGTCGTCGACAATCAAGACACGCTGCCGGGCAAACTCGGCCTCTGCCGGCTTTTGCTGCGAAATAGCTGCCTGTTTGGCCTGTTTGAGCAGTTCAAGCTCGATGCGGAATGTGCTGCCTTCGCCGGCGACACTCTGCAGCGAAATGCTTCCGTTCATCAGGGAGACCAGGTGGCGGCAGATAGTCAGCCCAAGGCCGGTGCCGCCGTAGCGGCGTGTTATGCTGCCGTCCACCTGCGTAAAGCTGTCGAAAATCGCCGCCTGGCGCTCCAATGGAATGCCGATACCCGTATCGCGGACATCGAGCTGGAATCGCACGCTGGATGCGGTGTTCCTGAGGAGACGGGTTTCCACAATGACTTCGCCGGATTGAGTGAACTTCACGGCATTGCCGACCAGATTGACGAGCACCTGCCGAAGCCGTCCAGGGTCGCCAATAAGCATCCGCGGAAGGTTAGGCGGAATGTGGCAGGCGATCTCCAGGCCCTTCTCTCGCGCCTGTGGCGCCATGAGGTCCATGACCTCTTCGATCTCGAACTGCAGGTCGAAATCGACACTTTCGATCGATAGCTTGCCGGCCTCGATCTTGGAGAAATCGAGGATATCGTTAATGATGCTGAGAAGCCCTTCTGCGCTTCGCATCACGGTCACCGCATACCGGCGCTGATCTGGAGTCAGGTGTGTTTCGAGCAGCAGGCCTGCCATACCCATAACGCCATTCATTGGGGTGCGGATTTCATGGCTCATATTGGCCACGAACTCAGATTTGACACGTGTCGCTTCCTGAGCTCGATCGCGCGCCTGTCGCAGCTCATCCGCCTGCATCTGCAGCAGTGCGGTCTGTTCCTCGGCATACGCCCTGGCTGCCGTAATGTCCTCGATGTGCTTGGCGCGCTCCGCCTCCGTTCTCTTGAGGAGCGTAATATCGCTGGCGACTCCAAGATAGCCCGTTACGACCCCTTCCTGGTCTCTGACAGCCGATACCGAGAGGCGCACAGGAACCTGAGTGCCGTCCTTGCGGACATAAGTCCACTCGCGCTCATTGACACCTGTCTCCTCCGTCTTGGCGGTGAGCGTTTCCATATTGGGGGCCATATCCCGCCCAAGTTCAGCGGTAAGCTCACGCGCCCGCTCCTCCACCTCAGTCCGATCGTGGAATAGTTCAGGCGTCGCTTTTCCAACCACTTCGCCGGCAGTATAGCCCAGGAGCCGCTCTGCGGCCGGATTGAATATCTCTATCGTCCCGTCGGTCGTGGTGCTGATGATGGAATAGGCAGCCGAATTGAGGATCGCCTGCTGAAGGCTCGTCAGTTCGGTAAGCGACTCCATCGCCTCCGTGCGCTCGTGGAACAAGCGCTGCTTTTCAATGATCTCGCGCTGAAGAGTAGCTCCCGCTTCGGCCTCCCGCTTTGCCGCCAGGCGCGACGCCCTGATCGTATTGACAAGACCGCCCAGCATCATGCCAAGCAAAAAGCCGGTTGCGAGAACGAGCGAAGGGAGAGTCGAGAGCATCTGCGATTCGAGCGCCGGAGTGGGAGCGCAGCTGATGTGCCACGTCACATCGTAAAATGACGCGCTTGCCTCTTGCTTGACCGAATCGACCGAACGATTGCCGGGCGCAGTTCTGGTATATATCACATCCGGACCCTCCGAGACTGTAACTCGGTATCCGTGCTCGAATACTGGGGGCAGCGTCGCCATCACGTCCTTGATTTTGAATACACCCGTGATAATGCCCAGAAACTTGCCGTCTTTAAAAATGGGGGAGTAGATCAGGAAGCCCTTGCCGCCTGTCAGCAGAGTTATGGGGCGCGTTACAACAATCGCCTGGCCATTGCGTGCCCGATTTGCCGCATCGCGTCTGCGCCCTTCTGAATTGTAATTCAGGTGTACACGCTTTTGATTGGCGCGTACGGGAGCGACCCATTGAACCTGAAGTTTCTCGTCTGCCCAGACAACATTCGACAGCTCCGGAATATCACGCACATAGCCCTCGGCATCGGCGGTCCAGTAAGCCTGCGGCGGCTTTCCGCCCTCACTCCACCGCGCGGCCATGCGGTGCAGAGCAAGAGCATCCGAATTGATGCGCGCGGTAAGGTCATCGCTGATATTACTTGCCGCGGACTGGACTATCAATCTCTCGTGCTCACGCTCCTGGGCAATCAATGCTTGCCAGAGGACGATCGTCGCCGACATGATGCCGATGCAGACTGCAACGCCTGCCCAATTCCCGCTTGTGGATGTGCGCCGGCTTTCACTCCAGGAAAATACAAGCGCTGATGCGCCGAAAAGCACCAGACAGCAGGCCGTATGAATGGCAATTTTCGTGAACTGCCCCCAGCCGTTATGCACCCCGCCGGTCAAATGCCCGAGAATGGCTACGACACCGATACAAGCGATCGCTGTAGAAATGACACCCGCTGGAGCTATCGCCGCAACTCGCGACTGCCGGATACTGAGGCAGAAGAGCACGATGGAGGCGCAGATGAAGCAGGATGTGGTAATAGGCGATGTCTGCCCCGCATGCAGGGTATTCGGCCCTGCGATGTAATCCTTCACGATCAACTGATCGATACCGAGAGGTCGCCCCAGAAGATATTCCAGGCCGATTGTGCCGCTGATGGCCAGGACGAAAAGGGCGCAAACACGAACCCAGCTCAGACGATTTGAAGTCGCGAGGGCCAATCCTATCCCTGAGGCTATAAAGCACAGCGCCGTGTTGAATTTCATGGCCGGCAGACCCGGCATCACCTGAATCAGCGGCGTGATATGGGCAAACCAGGCCGTCACCACAATGGCGCCCAGCGCGGCGATGAAAATACCAATATAGCTTACAATGCGTAGAGTGAGCTTCACACTCAAATCATAACACAGTCTTGCGTCGTATTATCCATGACCGTAATCCTTTGCCGGTTTTTGTATAACAAAGCGCTGCCATGATAGATTCTGTAATATTGCTGAAAGAATCGATCACGTTCGGCACATGTATGCAGGGTGGAGTGATCGAAGTCTCCGTTGCCGAGTTACAGGTCGCGAGGGAACCGAGGATAGATGTACAGGAATGTCCAGGGGCGACGGCAAGCTATATGCCTTCTGAATATGATCTATCCTAGATAGTGACTGCCAGCTGATCCGGTTGCGGACTCGCTAACCTGTGAGCCGCAATTGGTGATGCTCGTCTTGCCGCAACAAATGCATTGACGCAGAGAGAATCCCATTGCGTTCCCGCTCCGGATTCTAATATTGCTAGCGCGCGCTCCTCATCCATGCCTTTCCTGTAAGGCCGGTCGGTAGTCATCGCACTGAAGCCGTCGGCGACAGCGATGACGCGTGCCAGTATCGGTGTCTCTTCGCCTTTCAGTCCATCAGGATATCCGCCGCCGTCCCAGCGTTCGTGATGATAGCGAATGCCGTCCAGTGTGTCATGAAAGCCTTCGACTGCGCCGACGATGGCAGCGCCCATAACGGGATGCTGACGGATTGCGTCAAACTCTTCAACCGTCAGCTTGCCGGGTTTTCGCAGTATGTGGTCGGGGACGCTGATCTTTCCGACATCGTGTAGTAAGGCAGTAACGGCGATATTGTGCTGAGTGTGCTCGTCCATGCCGAGCACTTTCGCGATTTGCAGGCTAAACGACAGAACATCCTCGCTGTGGCTCCGAGTATATCGATCCTTGTTGTCGACGGCTGTCACCAGAGCGTTCAGCATTGAGAACTCTTTGTTATGGGCGGAAACGGCAATTCTTAACTGTGCTGCAACGCCGTCGCTATATCCTCGTTTTGTATCTTGAAGGCGAACGTCGGCGGCCGCAAAAACGTCCAGGCGCGCCCCGCCGTCGTCGGGCAGCACAGCCCCGCCCACGGAAATACGCAGGGGGACTTGCACATTCTGACCGGGAGGGCAATATTCTATATTTGCGATTGCTTGTTCAATACGGCGCTTTAACTGTGGGACTTCGTCTTGACTCGCGCCCGGCAGCAATACGGCGAATTCATCGCCACCGTGGCGAGCGAGTATATCATACGAGCGGCAAGCAGTCTTCAGAGCATTTGCAATCAAGCGGAGGACATCGTCCCCCGCAAGATGACCGTAGGCATCGTTGAAGAACTTGAAGTTGTTCAGATCCATCACGAGAACGCCGAGTGGAATGCCGTTGCGCTGTGAACGATCTGCCTCTTCGGCAAACCGGCTGTGAAATGCGCGGTGATTGAGCAGTCCGGTTATTGGATCTCGATCTGCTCGCTCTATGGCCGCGTTAAGCAGGCGTTCCCGCTCCATCTCCCAGTTTTTGCGCTCCGTGATGTTTTGAATCTGGCTACTGATGTAGACCGGTTGTCCACTGTCACTGCGTACTAAAGCGGCGCTGACCATGGCATAGATGATACGTCCTGATCTGTGCACGAAACGCTTCTCAAATTGCATGCTCGATGTTGCGCCCAACTTGATTTGAGTCAGCGCAGCCAGAGACAGATTGCGGTCATCAGGGTGAGTAACCGAAAGAAAGGTTGTCGTGAGCAGGAGATCTCGGGGATAGCCAAGCATGTCGCATAAAGCCTGGTTGACCTGCTGCCACTCTCCTTCCAGTCCAAGCATCGCCATTCCGCTCAGGGCGTAGTCGAATGCGCATCGAAACCGCTCTTCGCTTTCGCGCATTGCCGCCTCCGTGCGTTTTCGTTCAAGCGCATAGCGGAGACACCGCTCAAGGAGTTCACCATCAAGGCGTCCCTTAACGAGGTAATCGGTCGCGCCTGCCTGCATTGCAGCGATGTCGGTTTTATAGGCAGATTGACCGGTCAAGAGAATGATCGGACTATCATATCCTCCATCGCGCATTTCCTGCAATAGAGACAAGCCATTGCTCTCTCCCAGGCCATGGTCGAGGATACAGGCGCTATAACGCTTTGCGGCCAACGCTGTCCGCGCCTCATCGCAGGTTTTTGCCCAGTCAAGGTGAAAGCGATGGGGATACATGTCTCCGAGCAGACTGCGAAAGACGACATAGTCGTCTTCATCGTCTTCCACCAGGAGCAGCGTGACCGGAGATTCATTCAAGTTAACTTCCTTTGCCCTGAGCAGGCAACTCTACAATTTCAAACCAGTATTTCCCAAGCGTTCTGACCACTTCCACCAGAGCCGTGAACGTAACGGGCTTGGTGATGAAGGAGTTGACTCCGAGGCCGTAGCTTTCGTATACATCGGTTCCGTCCTGCGATGTCGTCAGCACAACGATGGGGATACGCCGCAGCTTAGGATCAAGTTTGATTTCCTGCAGCGCTTCTCGCCCATCTTTGCGCGGCATGTTCAAATCCAGCAGGATGACCCCGGGCCAGGGAGCATCCTCGTCATTCGAATATCGGCCCGTCCGTCGAAGATACTCCAGCAATTCCTCCCCGTCAGCGACGCAGCGCAAATCGTTCAGGAGGTGGCTTTCCTTTAGTGCGTCCTGCGTTAGCAGGCGGTCGTCGGCGTCGTCATCGGCAAGCAGAATTGTGATCGGTTTAGTTTGAATATTCGTCACTGGGTATTCCTTCTGTCGAACGGGGAAGTGAAATCACAAAGGTTGCGCCTTGCCCGGGAGTGCTGGAGGCAGTGATCTCTCCTCCGTGGTGTTCCGCAATCCGCCGGCAAATGGCGAGTCCGATTCCGGTTCCTTCGTATTCATTGCGTCCGTGTAAACGCTGGAAAATGGCGAAGATGCGGTCCAGATATTTTTCATCAAAGCCAATGCCGTTATCGCGAACAACAATACGGCATTGACCTCCGGCGCCTACCTGGCTTGCTGCCTCATCAGGCTCTTCGGCATAGATCTTTACATGGGGAATTTCACCGGCACGATGAAACTTAAGCGCATTGCCGATGACATTTTGAAACAGCTGACGGATCAGGATGTCATTGCCCGTAACGGCAGGCAGCTGCTCCACATCCACCGTGGCGCCTGATTTTTGAATGACCGGTTGTAAGTCTGATAGAACATCATCCACGATTGAACTCAGCTGCACTTCCGCAAAAGGATGGTCATGCGCTCGCACTCTGGAAAATGCCAAGAGATCGTTGATGAGAGTTTGCATTCGAGCCGCTGACTTCTGCATGCGGTCGACATAATCGGCGCCCTCCGGCGAAAGGGTTTCACTGCAGGTCGCTGTAAGTCTCTCCCCGAATGCCTGGATCTTCCGCAGCGGTTCCTGCAGATCGTGCGAAGCGACGTACGCGAAGTTCTCCAGCTCACGATTGCTTTGCTCCAGCTGGGCAGTGAAGATGCGCAATTGATCCTCGACTTGCTTACGCTCCGTGATGTCCCGTATGAGGCACTGCACTACTCTCTCGCTGCCGACGGAATAAACGTTGCTGATAAACTCCACCTGGCGAGTTCCACCCTGCCTGGTTCGCAGGGGAAGGTTCTCATAACGGACATACTCTTTTTCAATCAGATCCCGGAACGACTCCTGTCCTGCGTCCACATTCTCGACAAGCCCAATGTCCCACAGAGTTTTCGCCGTTATCTCCTCCGCAGAATATTCGAGCAGGTCCAGCAGGAACGGATTTGCTTCGACGATCCTTCCCGTGACGGCGTCGACGATCAATATTCCGTCTTTTGCGGCCTCAAACAGTCGCCGATATCGTATTTCAGAGATCGCCGTCGCTTGTGTGGTGTCAGTATCTGTAACCTGTGCGTCGCCTGTTGGTGATGCGCGTAGTATTGCTTGGGTTGCTATGGGATTAATTCCTCAGTCGACTTCTTAAGAGAATGCAGATATCTGCCGGGCGAGGATTGAGAAAAGTGAATGCATCAGGGGGGCGAAGCTGATACTTTGTGGTGTTGCGAACCGGAGGGGCGAAACCGCCTGCAAACCCGGCTATCCTTAACTATACCGTGTTATTGCGTATGTTTGCTGAATCTATTTGCAGCGCAATTGACAGCGATGGTTGAATAAGCAAGCGAACGGATACTCTAAGATGTATACAGCTTCGAATGAGGCGCTGCCAATTCGAATGAAAGAGTATTCGCCAATGAATGTCCCACAGAACGATCTTAACGAAGTCGCCAATCGCGCAGAGTCAATCCGAAGCGCGATGGGCCGCGCTCTCGCCCTTGTTAACGGGGACACCGCCGGCAATGCCCAGGGAACCTTGCTCCAGATAACCATGGAAAACCTGGTGTCCCTGCAGATGAAACTTGAGAACATCGGCGCGCACTATTCGCCGGAATATGCTCCACCGGAAACGGATCCTTTGCTATTGCAATCTGATGACAACAAGTTCCTGCTCTATCATCTGCAATATGCCCTCAGGGAAGCGAAGCGAGTAGACATGAAGCGCGGAGGCCCCACCGGACAAATCACCCATATGCTTGAAATGTCCGTCAGCAAGGTTCGTATAGAAGTCAATGCCCAAAGAAACTCGAATAAGCGCCTTGACACCGGCATGCATACCATGCATTTAGACTTTTGAGATCGGACAGGGCATGCCTGATAAATTGTTTGCAAATCGGAGAAATAAGCTGCAAAGGCAGCTGGATCACTCCCATAAACTTCTGCGCCAGCCTCCATCTGCATGCCAGGCAGAATTGACGGATGCCTTTGCGCAGATCGACATCACTCTGGAAGAATTCCGTTTGGCGGAGGAAGAGCTTCGCAGGCAAAACAACGCGCTTATCGAAGCAGGAAGCCGGCTGGAACTTGAGCGAGAGCGTTACCGCAACCTGTTCGACTTCGCGCCTAACGGATATATTGCCACCGATTTCGGGGGCACAATCCTGGAGGCCAACCAGGCCGCATGCGTCCTGCTCAATGTCAACCACCGCATTCTCATCGGCAAGCTTCTGACAGCCTTTATTGATCGATCCGACCGCCCGACGTTGCGTAAAGATCTGATGGAGCTGGAGCGTTGGAAGCATATTCCCGAACGGGAAGTGACAATTCATCCTCGTAAAGGAGATCCCTTCTTAGCCAGGTTGGCCGTGTCTGCCCAGTATAACAACTTTGCAGGTATCGAGATCTACTTCTGTATAAACAATATCTCTAAATATTTGGAGACAGTGTGCCTTGGAAAGTGATTAGCGCGATTAGGTTTTGCGCGCCAGGAAATATTGCTTGTTAAGAAATCGGGAATCCATAGTCCATAGTTATCGTTGTCAGCCGAATGTTGTGGTAAGCTGTGATTTGCTTGCGCGATTCGGCGTGGATGCCGGATCGTTTTCTTGACACGCTTTTGGATTGGATTGATTTTGCCCTTACCGATCATGCTGACAACACATGCCCCGGCAGTGATACTCGCGCCGATGGATGGCCTCACGGACGCGCCGATGCGTGCCGTGCAGGGTAAGACGGGCGCGTTCACGTTTGCCGTGTCCGAGTTCTTGCGCGTCAATTCGGAGATCCCACCGCCAAAGGTCTTCCACCGTGAAGTGCCGGAACTCCGGGACGGCGGGTTTACAAAGACAGGCCTTCCCGTTCAGGTCCAGCTTCTCGGCGGCGATCCCGAGCGCATGGCTGCTGCAGCGTTCGTAGCCTACGAAGCGGGAGCGCGCGCAATCGACATCAACTTCGGCTGCCCCGCTCCCACCGTAAACAGGCACGACGGCGGCGCGACACTCCTCAAGCATCCCGCACGCCTTCGTGATATCGTTGCCGCAATCCGCGCCGCATTGCCGCGGGAGATCCCTGTATCCGCCAAACTGAGGTTGGGTTGGGATTCGATCGAATCGATCTACGTAAACGCGGAGATGGCGGCCGAAGGCGGCGCGGCCTGGCTGACGATTCATGGCCGGACGAGAGCTGAAGGCTATCGTCCCCCGGCACACTGGAACCCGATCGGTGTCGTGCGCGAGCGCCTTGGGATCCCGGTCGTCGCAAATGGAGATATCTGGTCAATCGACGCGTTCCGGCGCTGCCGCGATGAAACGGGATGCGAGCACTTCATGCTGGGCCGCGGCGCGCTTGCCAATCCGCAGCTATCGCATCAGATCGCATATGAGCTTGGAATAACGGCGCGTAGACCCGAAATCGTATCAAAAGAGGATTTCGACTGGATACCGTACCTGCAGAGCCTCGTGGACTACCACGAGTTCTTCAACGGTTTGTCTGCATCTGCAGCAGAACACTGCCTCTGCCGGATCAAGCAATGGCTCAAAATGGGAAGCCTGCACGGAGACTTCGCAGGCTTCCAACACGTCAAGCGCGCTCAGACTATCGAAGAGCTTTTTGCCACGATAAAGGCGGGTGACTTTTCTGCCCCATTACCCGAGCGCGCCACCACCGCGTCTGTTTAACAGCATAAACAGACGCGGCTGGCATCAGTTCGCCTGAGCTGTCTTCCTCCCGGCGCTCTTGAACGCGATTGTGCTTTCGGTCGTTGGAAACACCCCTGCCGTTCGTTTCAGCAGACTATCTGTCCCCATGGGCTTTGCTTTTGCGATTGTTCCGCCAACCGCCAGTGTATAGAGGCCTGAGCCATTCGGCTCGTTGGCAATGCCGCCGTCGCCATCCCATTTAAACGTGATCTGTGTGCCGTCGGCGGACCAGCCAAAGTCCCAGAATGATTTACTCGATTGAAATACACTTCGAGCGCCGGTACCATCGGGATGGCTGATGATGAGTTGCGCCGGTTCCGTTTTCGAATTCGAGTTATTGCGCCAGGCGATCCAGTTGCCGTCCGGAGAGAGGGCGATTTCACTCGGTCCCCTTACAGGCAATTCCGGTGTGGAAGCAATCAGCGCTGATGACTTTTGCAGGCTCCACTTGTCCTGTCCGGGAACAAGCTCCAGGTAGTCGGCATATGCCGCAACGCCGGCGCCTGTATCGCGGGCGGCAGGATCGATCAAATATGCGTGTCCATCCGTTGTGAAACGAAATTGAGCATTGGGTAATGGTGGCAGCATGATCATTCCGGGGGCAGGGGTAACGGAATATTCCTGTACACCCTCAGCGCTGAGACTGCAGACCGTGGCAAAATACGCAAAGTGTCCGTCGACCATCCTCTGGCTGAATTCAACAAAATGGTCGCCGTCGCACATCCAGGCGCCTTTCCCATTTGAGCCGTCGTCACTAATTTTTCGGGGCCACTCACGTCGCTCAGTTCCATCAGGCGTCACCGCGACCCACGTAGGCTCTTTCTTAGTCCCCGCCGGAAACGCCAGCCATTTTCCATCTTGCGAGAGACTTATTTCCCAGGGATTATAAGAAACTTCCCGGCTCTTGAACTCATCGTTCAGGCGTTCCAGAGAGACTTTTTTGCCCGTCGCGGCATCCAGCGTCTCGAAGATTTTTGTGTCGCCATAGATCCTTGGCAGCACGATCAGTTTACTTGGCGATATCCAGGGCGATGTGCCGAGAGGGTCTCCATCATAAGAGTTTGCCACGTAGACCGGTTTGGGAATGGTATCATCATTGACAATCTTGATTGCGCGCCCTGGCCCGGCGGTCTGCTTTGCCGCCATTCGCACGGCGACTGCATCACCGACGAGGCCGGCTATTCCAAGGAGAGTGAGAGACAAAGCTGCTATCGACGTCCGAGACATGATCGTGCTCCTCCCATGAATTGCATAGTTTAAAAGTTAGATCCGTTAAGTAAGAACTGCTTCAACTATTGATTCTACCCATGGGAAGATATATCCTTTGGCATGCTAATCGGCGGCTAATGCTTCCACCTCATCGTCATCCAACGGCTCTATTTGGGCCTCGACCAGCTGCGCCTCGGGCGTGGTAACTCCCTGTCCGGCGAACTGCCGCGCCGCTCGGTAAACCTCTTCGCCAAGCGCCCGCAGCTGCTCGCCGACTTTGGGATCTTTGGCCTGCCCGTCCTTGTCGAAGGCGTCCCAGGACCTTGCGATGGGCGCTACCAGCGGCACGGCCCATCCGCGGAGGGCGCGTACGACGAACTCCATCGTGTTGATGGCCTGCAGGCCCTGGACCCCGCCCGCCGCGCCGATCAGCCCAACAACCTTATCGGTCAGATAAGACGGCTTTGAACCTTGCAGAACTTGCAGCCAGTCCAGCGCATTCTTGAATGAGCCGCTGATCGTCCCATGATACAGCGGGCTGCTCCATATCAATCCATCGGCATTGCGTGTCGCTTCCGCCAGCTTCTTAACCGCTTCAGGAATCTCCGACAGTCCCGGATCATACATCGGCAGGTTAAGCTCGCGAATGTCAAAGATCTCCGTTTTTGCCCCGGCTTTCTCTGCCCCTTCCAGAGCGATTCGCAGCGCCGTCAGGCTGCTGGAGTTCGGAGACAGGGAGCCTCCCAGACCAACCACAGTTATCGTTTTACTCATCGTAATTTCCTTTCCGTTGCACTCTCTCACGAGAGATACGTCCGCATACTCACCATCCGGCCCAGATCGACCTGGTTGCGTCTGATCTCCCGGCAGGTTAAGTCTCCGGCGATTGTACTCGTCGTAAGTCACTTTGTCAACATAATTGTTTTTAAAATGATTTTGTTCCTAATCTGGTAAAATAATGCCTATGGCAACGGGAGATGCGGCGAAGGAACAGGGGAAGACCCGGCGGGAAATCTTGAATGTACTGAAGCGGCAGGGTGGCATGACGGCCGATGCGCTGGCTGCCCATCTGAGCATTACCAATGTCGCCGTGCGCAGGCACCTGGCGGTGCTTGAGGCGGCGGGCGTCGTTGCGTATCAGATAGAGAAGCGGGCAAAGGGCAGACCCGCTCAGATTTATACCCTTACTGACGAATCCGATGATCTCTTCCCGAAAAACTACGACCGCCTTGCCGCGACGCTGCTTGAGCAGGTTGTCGCAATGGACGGAATCGAGAAAGTGCAGGCGCTGTTCGGCGCGCGCCGTCGCCAGCTAGAGGCTGCCAATGCCGATCGCGTTGCCGGCAAAACGTTGCGAGAGCGTGTCGCGGCAGTGGCGCAGCTTCAGGATGA
>Ga0105238_10002238_pt1 | contig 19526 bp, 13 predicted proteins | sample KBSC34metaG_FD_81526 | JGI IMG/M metagenome (GOLD analysis project Ga0105238, IMG submission 81526) | Corn rhizosphere microbial communities from Kellogg Biological Station, Michigan, USA - KBS C3-4 metaG | ecosystem: Host-associated > Plants > Roots > Rhizosphere > Soil | place: Michigan, USA... | reverse complement strand
GTACGACAGCAGCGCGGGCAGGGCCAGGGTCAGGGCGACCAGCGCGTTTCGGTTGGCGATCCAGCCGACCGTCGGACCGCGCGCGTGATCGACGGCGTAAAGGAGCAGCGCGAGCCCCGCGTACCACGGTCGCGTGAAGAAGCGCCGGTACACCAGGCCCGCCAGCAGGACCACGGCGCCGTACCAGACCAGATTGTGCGCGTGCATGAGCGCCGGACTGTCGGGGAAGAGCCGATGGTCGATCCAATGGGTGAGGGAGGACAGCGGCCGCCAGAACGAGAGCCGCGCCTGCGGGTCGGCCCACCACGGGAAGACCCCCTCGTCCATCAGGGCGTGGTTGGCCGACGCCTGTCCCGTCGCGAAGCGAAACAGATCGAGCGGACCGTGGGTAAGGCCGCGCACGCCGGGCTCGGGACGGAGCATCAGGACGTGAAACAGATCGTCGCCGACCAGGCCCACGCGCAGTGAGGGCGCGACCAGCAGGACCGCGAGCCCGGCGATGACCACCCGCGCGCGGGGCGCGGCCAGGTAGCCGCGCCAGCGCGCGGGGAGCCCGATCTCCGGAGGCATCAGTAGTGGCGTTCCAGGACGTACCAGCCGAAGGCCCGGAAGGTGATCTTGTACTGCGAGTCCTCGATGAGGGGATCGAGCTCGCGCCATGCCGATTCGACGAGGTCGTGGGCCTGGGCCACGCAAGCGTCGAGGGCACCCACGAGCTCCAGTCGGGCGATGATCCGCCCGATGGTCTCGGGCGCCTGTGGTTTGCCGGCGATGAGCGCGGCGACGGTCTGGCGCTCGCCGTTCGGCAGCTTGCCGAGCGCCTTCACCACCGGCAACGTGATCTTTCCTTGAGCGATGTCCTCGCCCTTCGTCTTGAGGTCGCCGCGGAAGCCACGCAGATTGAGGACGTCGTCGATGATCTGGAACGCCAGCCCGGCCGCCTCGAAGAAGCGTCCCACGGCGTCGACCTGCGCCTCGGTGCCGCCGCCCAGGAGGGCGCCGATGCGGGCGAGGGTCCCGGCCGGGACCGCGGTCTTGAGGCGGTGGATGCAGAGGACGCGCGCCTCGAGCGCCGTGACGTCGCCGGTGTCGACCGCGCGTCCGATCGCATCGCCCACGCCCGCCAGATCGAGGGCCTGGCCGGCGTGGCCGGCCCGCATGCCGTCGAAATAGAGTTGATAGATGCGGACCTTCGTCTCGGGCGGCAGATCGTCGCGCGCCACCGGCGGCTCGGCGATGAAGTAGGCGGCCGTGCCGGCGTTGATGGCCAGCGCCTCGCCGAACATCACGTGGGCGGTCGGCCCACCCCGGCGCACCGTCGAGCGGTCCTCCACGTCGTCGACCACGAGCGAGCCGACGTGCAACAGCTCCGGGATGGGGAGCCAGTGAAGGAACTTGCGCGAGTCGCCGCCCACCACGTCGATGCAGGCCAGGGCCGCGTACGAGCGCCAGGCCTTGCCGCCTCGATCGATGATCTCTCGCACCGGGCGAATCAGCGCCTCGGAGAGCTGCCCGGCGTCCAGCCCGTCGAGGCAACGCGCTCCGTTGGTTCGCACCATCAAGTCCTGCAGCTGCGTCTCCGAGGGTTGCAGCGGCATCACGTCCTCGACACGCTTGCGGACGAGCGCGCTCGCCGACGCGAAGAACTCGTCGAGCCGCTCGAAGCGGAGGCCCTTTCGCTCGGCCCACCCGAGGCCCGTGACGACCCCGCCCTGGCGGGTCCCGGTGGCCGTCACCTGACCTTCCCAGAAGGCGGGGTCAGAGATCACCGTGACCAGCTCTTGATCGTCGAACGTCGCTTCGAGGGTGAGGTCGAGCTTCGCCTCGGGGACGACGAGCCGCCAGCGGGTCGGGTACTCGAGGAACGAGCGAGGGCTCCGCCAGGTCTGCAGAGGACGGAGCATGACGCGGTCATATTGCGCACGCCGGCCGCTGCCGTCGCTGACGACGGCCCAGTGGTCGAGCACGTCTCCCGTCCCCGCGCGCGTGATGGTGTAGACCGTGACGTCGGCGCCGTCGTCGAGCTGGATGCCGGCCCAGCTCCAGGAGGTGGCGCCGCCCTCGGCCCGCTTGGCTGGGAGGGCGCGGCTCGGCTCGGGACGGGGCGCGGGCGCGCCGGCTTCGGGCACGTAGCCGAACTCGTGATCGTACCAGCCGAGCCCGCTCACGACGGGGCAGCGTGCTCCCTCCATGACCAGCTCGCCGGTGACGCGGTTCCGCGGGATGAAGTAGTAGAACATCAGCTCGTCGGAGACGCCGTGGATGACGCCGTCGTTGCCGTGGCGCACGGCCGCCTTCTGGGGTGCGAGCACCAGATCGCAGGCGGTCCCCGACTTCTCGTCGCGAAGGTGCAGCTCGTACTCTCCCGACGGGCGCTTGGACAGCCGGTTCGCGCCGAACGCGAGGTCCAGCCGGTCAGCCGCCACGCGGGGCTCTCCCTCGAGCATCCGGGTGGGCAGCGGCGCGTGCCCGCGCAAGAGGACCTCGCGCAGGGCGCGCGCGACGCGCTCGTCGGCTATGGCGGCGCCGCTGTCGATCTTGCCCAGCCCGAACGCCACGGCGGCCTGATCGATGGCGCACACCGGCAGATAGCGCCGGCTCTGCGGGTCGCTCAGCGCCCAGGCGATCGAGTGCGCGTATTCGATCTGACCCTTCACCGTGCGGCCCGTCGCCTGTCGAAAGAACGCCGCGAAGATCCCGACCCGACGTCCGCCCGCGATCTCGAGCTGTGCGTTCACGTACCACCACTCGAGGGCCGAGGAGGCGTGCGGCCGGTCATGGCGATCGAGATCGATCGGGCCGTCTCCGGGCCAGTCCGCGGGCCAGGCCGGCGCCGGCTCGTGCGTGATCGAGTCGGAGCAGGGATCGTCCAGATGAAGCTGAAGGGCGGCAGCTCGGTTGTGAGTCATTGTCGTTGCCTCGGGATTTGAGGGTCTGGCAGGCGAGAACCTGAGCAAACGAGAGGGAAAGCGGAACGGAGAACAGAGCGCAGGCGACCAACGCAGAAGACGTCGAATCGGAGAATGGCGTCAGAGGGCGCAGAGGCTCGGATCGGGGAGGCTGCAGCGCCCGCCCACGCAGCGCGCGGGGGGAAGACAGGGCGGTCCCGTGTCGGCGGTGCTACAGGTGGCGCCGTCGGGAGCGGCGGCGACGCACTTTCCGGCCAGGGTCGGGCTGCAGCTCCCGCTGGCGCCGCAGGCGGTGTAGGTGGCGGCCGCCAGATCCAGGCCGCAGGCGCCGCTCGATGCCAGGGCCAGCTTGATGCAGCGGCCGGTGAGCGGGTTGCACGCGACTCCGTGGCCGACATCGCATTGCTCGCTGACGGTGCAGACGGCCCCGATGGGCCCGGGCTCGGGGACCAGGCAGGTCGACGTCGCCGCCGTCGCCGCCCCTTTGGGGCACACCGTGCCCGCGCTGCAGGAGCCGCGGACGCACGCGCTGCCCGCCGTCGTCACAGCCGCGCATACGCCGCAGGCAGCGTCGGGGGCGCGCGCGCAGAAGGTGCTGGCGCACTGGTGGTCGTCGAGGCAGCTGGCGCCGTTGGGCGAGCTCCCCGGGCGAGGCGCACAGGCGGCGCCCAGATCGCCGCGCGCGAAGGTCGTGCACGACTGGGACGAAAGTGACTCGGCGCAGGTGGTGGTGTCGGCCGGCGTCGCGCTCGACCCGGGCGCGAATCGAGCGAGACAGTCGAGCTGCAGGCGCTCCTCGCAGATGGCGCGGCTGCCGAACACGAGGGTCGTCGCGAACGGTGCACAGTCCTCGCCCTTGGCGCACAGGGCGCGGGCCCATGAGGTGCAAGCCGTCGCCGCGCCGGCATCGGGCATGGCCCCCGCGCTGCCACCGGTCGCGCGGCCCCCCGTGCCGGACGCCTGGTCTCCGCCGCTGCCCGTTGCGCCGGCCGGACCGGTTCCGGCGCCGCCCGTGCCCGGCAGGGTGCTTCCCCCGCTGCCGGAGTCGCCGGGGCGCACGGTGGCACCGCCGCTGCCGTTACCGTCGAGGGCCCCCCCGGACCGGGCGTCACACGCAGTGGCTGCGGTGAGCGCGACAGCCGAGAGCGCGACGAGCAGCCTGCTTTTCATGGTGAGCCACATCTGAAGCCGCCGATCGACCTCCTCCTGAATATCACCGTATTGACCGCGGGTCAATGGCGTTGATCGTCGGTGGAGCCCCTCGGCTTTCGCGTCGTGCGCGTCTTGTTGACTTCGAGTCAGTAATACGTCATCATGCGAAGCATGAAGCTGGCCGGGGCTGTCGTCGTCGCGGCGGCAGCGGGATGCCTGGTGGCTCGAACGGCCCTGGGCAACGGCGCCTTCCCCGACTCGCAGGCCGTGATCACGCCAGCCGATCGGCCGCACGAGATCCTGCTGGCCACCAACTTTGGCCTCATCACGTCGACTGACGACGGGGGGAGCTGGACCTGGTCTTGCGAGCAAGACCCGAACGGCCGGCGCAACCTCTACCAGTTGGGCGCGTCGCCCGGCCGCCGGCTGTTTGCCCGTGACTCGAGCGGCCTGGTCTTCACCGACGATCGGGGCTGCCGCTGGACGGCCGCCACGGGGGCCTTGGACGGCGCCGTCATCTCGGATGCCTTTCCCGATCCGAACGAGGCCGCTCGCGTCCTGGCCATCGCGGCGCCCCGTGGGGCGGGCGGTGGGGCCTATCGTCTCCTCGAGTCGTCCGACGGGGGCGCGACCTTCCCGATCGTTCGGTACGCGGCGGCGGCCGGCGACACCCTCTCGGGCGTCGAGATCGCGCGGGCCGATCCGGCCACCGTCTATCTGATCATCCTGAAGGGCGCCGACCTGGCCCCGGCGCTGGCGCTCTCGACCGATCGGGGGGCCACCTGGCGAGAGCACGATCTCAGCGCCGCGTTGGGGACGGGCAGTGTGCTCCTCATCGCGGTGGATCGCGACGATCCGCGCCGCGTGTTCTTGCAGGTGAACGGCCCGAGCGCCAACGTGCTCGCGGTGGTCGAAGACGGAGGCACCACCGTCTCCACGCCCCTTCGGCTCGAGAGCGGCTTCATGAGCGGCTTTCTTCAGACGAGCGGCGGCGCGATCCTGGTATCGGGGCTGGTCGGGGCGGATGCGGTCCTTCATCGGTCTCGAGACGGAGGGCGATCGTTCGCCTCCGTGCCGGCACCGCCCACGCTGTGGGGCTTCTCCGAGCGGAGCGGGACCATCTTCGGCGCCGCCCGCATCGGATCGCCGTTCGCGATCACCACCTCGACCGACGAGGGGACCACCTGGCAGCCCTTCATGCGCTACGAGGACGTCGGCGCGATCGCCGGGTGTGTGCAAGACGTCTGCGAGGACAGCTGCCTGACGCAAGCGGCGGTGAAGCTCTGGCCGGCGCAGATGTGCATGCCTCACTCCTCGCCGCCGGGTGACGCGGCCGTGGTGCCGGAAGATGCGATCGGAGATGCGACCGGAGGTGCGTCCGAGGCGGCGCCCGAACGGGCTCCCGACGGGGCGGCGGTGGATGATGGGCCGGCGGTCGTGTCGATGAACGACCGCGCTCGTCCGGCGGGCTGCGCGTGCTCGACCTCCACGGCCGGCTCGAGCGGGTGGTGGGCCTCCGCCGTCCTGGTGGGGGCATGGTGGCGGCGCCGAGCTCGGCGGCCGCACGCCTTCGGTCGGTCGAAAAATTGCCCCCGCTGACTATTGACCAGTGGTCAATTAGATCTATCGTAAAGAGACCCGCGCCGACGCCGGCCAGGCAGAGGCGCGCGCGATGAACGGTCCGTGAAATCGGAGGACGTCATGAACAAGCTCGTCCTGTGGCCAGTTTCAGGTTGCCTGGCGCTCGCCTCCTCGCTCGGATGCGCCCGGGTCGATCCAAAGGAGCAGTCGACCGAGGACGCCGGGATGGGGGCCCCGGGGCCGACAGGGGCGGCGACCGGCGGGAGCGCCGGACCCGGTTCGGGAGGAACGGGCGGCTCCCCCTGGCCCGGGAGCGGCGGCGCCGACGGCGGCCGGCCCTTGTTCGAGGCCGACTCGGGCACCGGCGACGGCTCCGTTTGCGGCCTCGTCCATTCGACCCTGGAGCGGCAGCCCCCCGATGTCCTCATCCTCCTCGATCGCTCCGCATCGATGAGGGATCAGGTCATCCCGCCCGGCTACGACGTGGGGATGTTCGTCCTCTGCCTCCTGCTCAAGAACTGTCCACCGACCATGTCGAAGTGGGACGCCATGACCAGCGCCCTCGAGACCTCGGTGACCGCCGGCGCCGCCGCCGTCAACTACGGCCTCAAGCTCTTCCCCGAGGATGAGAACTGCGGCGTCGCAGACGGTGCGGCGGTCCCCATCGCGGCTGACAACGCCAGGGCCATCAACGACAAGCTGGCCGGGACGGCGCCGGGCGGCGCCACGCCGACCACGACGGCGCTCGCCAGCGCCGGGCGCTATCTGTCGACGCTGGGACGCCCCAACCCGCGCTTCGTCCTGCTGGCCACCGATGGGGAGCCGACCTGCGGGAGGAACGCCGCGGCGGCGACCACGGCCGTCTCGAACCTGGCGGCCGCGGGGATTCCCGTGTACGTCATCGGCATCGCGACCGAGGGGATGGCCGACGCGGCCCTGAGCTCGATGGCCATGGCGGGTGGGCGGCCCCGCAGCGCCAGTCCTCCCTACTATCCGGTCCAGACCGCCGCCGATCTCAGCGCGACGCTGTCGGCCATCGGCGGACAGATCGCCTCGTGCTCGTTCAGCGTGCGCCCCCCCGATCCGCCCGCCGATCCCAACAACGTCGCGGTCAAGGCCAACGGGAGCCGGGTGCCGAAGAGCGACACCGACGGTTGGCGATACGGTCCCGACATGACCTCGATCGAGCTGACGGGGACCTGGTGCGATCAGATCCAGTCGGGCGCGATCACGGATCTCGAAGCCAGCTTCGCCTGCGCCGAAGCCGTCATTCCCTGAGCTTCCCGGGGACGGCGGCCCCTCACGCTCCTGGATCCCTTTGCCGCCGCTATTGACTAATAGTCAACAGCGTGGCAATCAAAGATGACCGCAGCAACGTCGAACCGGGGGAAAACGCGATGCAAAGAGGCGTAAGTCGATTCGTGATGTGCCTCCCCCTGCTGGTGGGATGCGCCGGCGAGATCATCTCGGACGCGCCGTCCTCGAAGGGGACGGGAGGCGCCGGCACGATCCCGCCCGGCGGAAGCGGCGGCGCCTCGTTGCCGTCGGGAAGTGGGGGAGCGCTCGCGACGGGCGGCGCGGGCCTACCCGTGGGACCCTCATCGGGCAGCGGCGGATCTCTGGTGCACGGCAGCGGGGGCGCCACCGGCAGCGAGCCCGGCAGCGCCAGCGGCGGCCTCCCCTGCGACGTCGACGCGGTCCTTCGGGCCAAGTGCCAGAACTGCCACGGCGCGGTGCCGCTCAACGGCGCGCCCGTGCCCCTCGTGACCTACGCGGACATGCAGGCGCACGCGGTGTCGAGCCCGACCATGTCCGTCTGGCAGGTCATGCAGACGCGCGTGCACAGCACGACGCAGTCGGTGATGCCGCCCCGCAATCAACCCGCCCTGACCGCCGCCGAGCTCGCGTCCCTGGACGCCTGGTTCGCGGCGGGGGTGCCGGCCGGGACCAAGGCGTGTGGATCGACCGGAGCGGGAGGCGCGACGGGCGCGGGCGGCTCGCGAGGGATCTCGACCCCCGGCGTGGGGCCGGAGTATCTGCCTTGCAAGCCCAGTCACTACTTCCGTGCCCACGCCGAGGGCTCCACCAGCGCCAAGTACCGCGTCCCGAACCCTTCCCAGGACACGTACGTCTGCTTCAACTTCAAGTCACCGTTCGCGCCGGGAGAGCAGGCGACCGCGTGGGCGCCCATCACCGACGATGCGCGCGTCATTCACCACTGGATCCTCTACGGGACCAACGCGCCCCTCACCGACGGCACCATCACCAATGGGTGCGAGATCACCACATTGCTGGCCACGCACGTGGCGGGCTGGGCGCCGGGCGGCCAGAACGCGGTCTTCGAACCCGACGTGGGATTGGTCCTCGACTACCCGTACTACCAACTCCAGGTCCACTACAACAATCAGCGGTATGACGACGCAGCCGACTCGAGCGGGGTGGGCTTCTGCAGTACGACCACGCCGCGCCAGAACGCGGCCGGCATCGTGGTGGTGGGCAACATGCTGTTCAGCATCCCGGCCAACGCCAACGACTACCCCGTCAACAACAGCTGCAGCAATCTGTCGGCGGACGGGAAGACGGCTCTCACGGTGATCGACACCTCCCCGCACATGCACCTGCTCGGGACGGGGTTCCGCACGCAGCACATGCGGGGGGGGATGGACATGGGCGACCTCTCGAACATTCCGCTCGGCACCTGGAGCTTCGACGGCCAGAAGGCCTATGCGGTGGCTCCGCGGCGTCAGGTCCTGCCCGGCGACACCTTGAAGACGACCTGCTACTACGACAATCCCAACCCGAACGCGGTCAACTTCGGGCCGAAGACCAGCGACGAGATGTGCTTCAACTTCCTCACGGTCTATCCCTACACCGCCGCAACCAAAACCTGCATGTCGTTGTTCTGAGCGGCGTTGGTTCTCGTTCCACCGACGGCCGACGATCCGACCCGCTGGCTGCGCCGGCCCTCCGGTCCGCTCCTCACATACGCACAAGTATGCTCCGGTGCGGTCCTCGGGCCGGCTTCGCCATCGGGCCGGCTTGTCGGCCGGGTTCTAAGGCCGCTTCCGGTGACGTTTGGTCGAGAGGCTGTGCCGCTGAGCTCCGACAAACGGCGGTTGGATGTGAGTCTTGCTACTCAAGGGGGACGGCGTGGTGTATGGTGCCCGACAGTTGCGGACGCCTGAGGCGATGAGCGACAAGACCAAGGACAAGCGCGCTCACCGGCCCCCCGCCAAAGCCCGGCGAGCCACCAAAGCCGGCACCGCACCTCGGCGAGTGCGGCTCGATCTGGATGTGCGCCGGTCGCAGCTCCTCGAGTTCGGGAAGCGCTTCTTCGCGACGCACGCCTATGACGACGTCTCGATCGACGAGGTGGCGGCCGCCGCCGGCGTGTCGAAGGGGCTGCTGTTTCATTATTTCAGCAACAAGCGGGAGTTCTACGTCGAGACCATCCGTGCCATGTCGATGGAGCGGCGGCGCGCGACGGAGCCGGATCCCAGCCTGGCGCCGTGGGCCCGGCTGCGCGCCGCGCTCGACGCCCACCTGATTCACGCCAAGAAGGACGGGGCCATGTACGTGGCCTTTTGCGGCAGCGGCGCCGCCATCTCCCCCGAGGTCCCCCGCATCCTCGAGGAGCATCGCGCGGCCGTGATGAACTACCTGCTGGAGAACCTCGGGATCTCGAAGGCGCCGCCCTTGATGCGCGCGGCGCTTCGCGCCTGGATGTTCATGGTCGAAGGCGTGTGCCTCGAATGGATCGCCAACCCATCGCTGAAGCAGGAAGACCTGCGCGAGCTGCTCATCTCGGGCTACCGCGCGCTGTTGCAACGGACGCTGGAGCTGGAACCCAAGTCGGCGCACCTGATCAACGCCATGGTCAAGCAGGCTCAGAGCCAACAAGACGGAAGCAAGGAAAGAAACAAGGAAGGCGAAGGCGACAAGTCGGCCGCCCCCCTCCGCCGCACCGCTCGCTGATCAGGGGGCGGAGAGGAACATCGAGAGCTCGGAGCGGCTCTTGATGAAGGGCCGATAACGGCTGTCGCCCTCGACGTACACTTTCAGCCACGACAGGCCCAGGATCGCGACGCCCTTGTTCATCAGCGGGCTGCTGGCGACGTAGTGATCGCCGCCGGAGAATTCGGCGTACGCCTTCACGCTGGTCGCCGGGATGCTCGAGTAGAACGGCATGGCGTGCTGGGCGACGGGCGCCACCGTGTCGGTCTGTCCGGCCAGGATCAGCGTCGGCGCGGTGATCATCCCGAAGGAGGTCACGAGATCCCACGGGGTCAAGGGGATTGCCGCCCGGAGATCGGCGCTGTGAGCGTTGGCGGTCTCGAGGGTGCCCCCTCCGCCCATGGAGTGTCCCATCACCGCGAAGCGGCTGGTGTCCAGCTTGCCCGCCAGCGGGCTGCCAGCCCTCACGTTCTCGTCCTTGAGGGAGCCGATGGCGGCCCACAGGCCGTCCGCCCGGGTGGTGGGGGGATCGAGGGCGGTGTTGGGATCGACGGTGATGACCGCGAAGCCGTAGGACGCCAGGAAGGGCCCCCAGTCGCCCACGGCCGAGCGGCCCTCGATGAAGCCTGGGATCACCGCGACGCCGGCGAAGGGCGGCGTCGCATCTTCCGGATAGTCGACGTCATAGCCCGCGTACGCTGCGCTGTCGGCGAGCCCGGTGGAGTATCGCGCCACGTGATAGGGCCCGGGCATGGACGCACTGTCCTCGGTCGGGCTGGGACCGCGCATGATGCTGCCGCTGCTGCCTCCCGAGCCGGTGGCCGCCACGCCGCCGCTGCCCGCGGGCCGGGCGCCCCCGCCGCCGCCCGTGCCAGTGACCGGGCCGCCAGCGGTGCCGGGCCGGCCGCCGCCGCCGTTGCCGCCGCTGGAGGTGGAAGCGCTGCCGCCCGTGCCGGGGCCGCTCGGACCGGAGGTGCCGCCGCGGCCACCCACCGAGGTGGAGCCCGCCGTGCCCCCGCTGGCCGCCGGGGTCGCGGCGCCGCCGCTGCCGGGATCGACGCCCGGGTCTTCTCCGGACATCACCAGGGAGCACGCGCCGCCCGCTGGCCCGAGGGCCAGGGTGGAGGCGGCCAGACACGACCATCGTAGGTTCCTGAGCGGAGCTGTACGCATGGGAGACCTTGGGTTCGGGGAAGGCGCCCGCACGCGGCGAACGTCGGCCTGGCGGGCGGCTCAGCGGCGTCGAGGCCGCCAGCCTGCGACAAACCATATAGCCCGCTGCTGACTAGAAGTCAATAGCGTGCTCGGTCCGCTGGTGCGCCGGTCGGCAAAGGCGGGAAAGTCGCGAAGTCGGTGCTGTATTGACTAATGGTCAATAGCCGGGATACTGACCGCGTGATCAACGTCGACCTTTCGGTGAGCGCTGGGATCGCGGTCGTCAGGTGGGACCACCCGCCCGTCAACAGTCTGACCCACGCCGTGCGGCGCGCGCTGCTGGCGGCGCTCCGGCGAGCCCAGCTCGACGAGGAGGTCACCGCCATCGTGCTGGCGGGCGCCGGCAAGGGCTTCTCGGGCGGCGCCGAGCTCACCGACCTGGGGACGCCAGCTGCGGGGGCGGAGCCGTCGCTGGCCACCCTCGTGGAGGCCCTCGAGGCCGGTCCCAAGCCGGTGGTGGCGGCCGTTCATGGCATGGCCGTCGGCGGCGGTCTGGAGCTGGCGCTCGGGTGCTCGTACCGGATCGCCCACGCCCGGGCGTTGATTGGCTTTCCCGAGGTCAAGCTGGGCATCATCCCAGGGGCCGGTGGCACCCAGCGGTTCCCTCGCCTGGTCGGGATGCGCGCGGCGCTCGAGCTGATCGGTTCGGGAGAGCTGGTGCCGGCGGGCCAGCTCGTCGACCTGGGTCTCTTCGACCGGGTGCTCGGCGAGGCGATCGTCGCGAGCGGAGATGCGCTGGTGCCTGACGCGGGAGCCGATGTGGTGCGTGAGGCGATCGTCTTCGCGGCGGCGATCGCGGGGCGACGGCCGTTGCCGCGGGCGCGTGATCGCGCGGTGCCGGACGCTTCCACGGCAGCCGCCGATCTGGCCGAGGCGGTCCGAGATCGGGCCGCCTCGGGAGCTCGAGGCGGCCCGGCGCCGTCGAAGTGTGTGGCCGCGATCGCCGCGGCGGTGGCGCTGCCCTTCGAGGATGGACTCCGCGTCGAGCGGGCCTTGTTCGCCGACCTGGTCTCGAGCAGCGAGGCGCGGGCCTTGCGTCATGCGTTCCTGGCCGAGCGCGCGGCGTCGCATGTCGCCGATGTTCCCGCCGACACCGCCACGCGCCCGATCGGCGCCGCCGCGGTGGTCGGCGCCGGAACGATGGGCGGCGGCATCGCGATGTGCTTCGCGGACGCGGGCATTCCGGTGACCTTGCTGGACGTGACGCCGGAGGCGCTCGAGGCGCGCATGGCGCTCATTCGCCGCAGCTACGCGAGCAGCGTTCAGAAGGGCAAGCTCACGGCCGCCGACGCCGAGCAACGCCTCCGGGCGATCCACCCGACGTGCGATCACGGGCACGCCGGGGTGGCCCGCGCCGACATCGTCATCGAGGCCGTGTTCGAGGACCTGTCCGTCAAGGAACGCGCCTGGCGGGCGATCGACGAGGCGGCCAAGCCGGGGGCCATCCTGGCCAGCAACACGTCGACCCTGGACCTGAACGCCATCGCTCGGTTCACGCGGCGTCCCGAGGACGTGGTGGGCGCGCACTTCTTCAGCCCCGCGCACGTGATGAAGCTGCTCGAGATCGTGCGCGGCTCTGCCACCGCCAAGGACGTCCTGGCGACGGTCCTCGGTCTGGCGCGCCGGTTGAAGAAGATCGGCGTGGTGGCCGGGGTGTGCGACGGGTTCATCGGCAACCGCATGCTGGAGCAGTACCTGCGCCAGGCCTGGTTCCTCCTCGAAGAGGGGGCGCTTCCCGCGCAGGTAGATCGGGCCCTCGAGGCCTGGGGCATGGCGATGGGACCCTTTCGCATGTCGGATCTGGCCGGCAACGACGTGGGCTGGTCGATCCGGCAGCGCCGCTACGTCGAGAAGCCCGACGCCGTGTACTCGCGCATCGCGGACCAGATCTGCACGCGGGGTCGGTTCGGCCAGAAGACGGGCGCGGGCTGGTACCGCTATGAGCCGGGCCAGCGAGAGGCCCTCGTGGATCCGGCGGTCGACGAGCTGGTGGTGGCGTACAGCCGTTCGCTCGGGGTCAGGCGCCGGACGATCTCCGACGAGGAGATCGTCGACCGCTGCATCTTCGCGCTGGTCAACGAGGGCGCAAGGGTCCTGGAGGATGGCGTCGCCCAGCGTGCGTCGGACATCGACGTGGTTTACCTGACTGGTTATGGTTTTCCCCGGCCGCGGGGCGGACCGATGCACCACGCCGAGTCGATCGGGCTCGACCGCGTCGCGCGCGCCATGCGGGGCTTCGCCGCGAACGGCCACGGCGATCCGGGATTCTGGCGTCCAGCCGCGTTGCTCACCCGCGGTTTGTCGATGACGCAGGCCGGTCCGAACGTCCCTCGCGGAACGTCTCTGATCGTCGGCTGACTGTCGCTCGCTCGTGGCCCCGCACGGGCAGGCCGTGTAACGTGTTTCATTCGTTGCCCCCGACGGAGGTACCGCGAATGAAGCGCGTCGCGAGCCCGCCCTTGCCCGTCCCTCGGTCCAGCACCAGGGGATCCGACCGCGCGGCAGTCGCGAGGCCGCGCGCGCGGCTGGGCTTTGTGTTGGGCTGGGCTCTGGCGGGATGCGCCGGCCCCGCGGGCACGGGTTCGCCGGATGGCGGCGCGATCGATCGCCAAGGCAGCGGCGGCGTCGTCGGCACCGGCGGCGCCACTGGCGGAGCGGCCATCTCTGGTTCGGGCGGCGGCGCCCTGGGCGGCTCGCCGGGGGACGCGGGCGCTGCTGGGAGCCTTGCACCGGGGAGCGGCGGTCATGGCGCCGCGGGCGCGGGTGGCCGCGCGGCTGGCGGAGCCGGTCCCGGCTCTGGCGGCTCCAGCACCGGCTCCGGCGGCTCGAGCGGCGCCGGCGGCCTGGATGCCTGCGGGCGTCCGGCGGCCACCGCCGGCGCCGTCGCCATCCCGAGCGGCTACACGACGCTGGCCTGGCACGACGAGTTCGACGTCGACGGCGCGCCGAGCAGCGCCAGCTGGGGCTACGAGATGGGCTTCGTCCGCAACGAAGAGCTGCAGTGGTACCAGCCGCAGAATGCCCAGGTGGCCGGCGGGTTCCTGATCATCACAGCCAAGAAGGAGACCAAGGCGAACCCGGGCTATCAGGCCGGCAGCAGCGATTGGAAGGCCAGCCGCGCGAGCGCGAGCTACACCTCGAGCAGTCTGTCGACGAGCGGCAAGCAGAGCTGGCAGTACGGTCGGTTCGAGATGTGCGCCAAGATCCCGACGACGGCGGGCATGTGGCCCGCGTGGTGGACGCTCGGCGCCAGCGGCGAATGGCCCTCGAACGGCGAGATCGACATCATGGAGTTCTACAAGGGGAAGATCCTGGCCAACGTGGCGTGCGGGACCGACACCCGCTGGACCGCCAAGTGGGACTCGGTCACGAAGTCGGTCGACGCGGCCTGGGCGGCCAAGTTCCACCTGTGGCGGATGGACTGGGACAGCACGAAGATCGATCTCTATGTCGACGACACGTTGATGAACAGCGCCAAGCTCGCCGACATGTTGAACGCCGACGGCAAGAGCCCGTTCATGCAGAAGGCCTACATGATCGTGAACCTCGCGCTCGGCGGCACGAACGGCGGCGACCCGTCGGGGACGACGTTCCCCCAGACGTACCAGATCGACTACCTGCGCGTCTTCAAATGAGCGACGGGGGTGGGGCGCCGGCCGCGGCCTGGACGCGCGCGGCCGGCGCGTCGAGTCCTAACCTTTTTTGATCTCGCAGTTGAACATCCAGTTGATCTTGAAGGCGTCGGTGAGCATGCCGAACTTAGCGCCCCAGAAGGTGTCCTGCAGCGCCATCACGACCTGGCCGCCGGCGGCCAGCGCGTCGAACTGCTTCGCCATCTCGGCCGCGTCCTCGTACTGAAGGGCGATCCAGGTGTTGCTCTCGGTCGGGACGGGACGGCCCGGCGGGCCGTCGCTGAGCATGACCGTTCCGACGCCGATGCGGAGCACGGCGTGCATGACGCGATCCTTGTCCTGGGGCTTGACGTCCATCCCTGGCACGTCGCCGAAGCGCTGAACGTTCTCGACCTTGGCCCCGAGGGCCTTCTCGTAAAGCGCGATCGCCTTGGCGCCGCTGCCGTCGAAGTTGAGGTACGGGTTGAGCTGGCTGACCGGCATGGAGCTCCTCCTTTTTCGAGTGAGTGGTCGGGCGGCGATCTCGGCCGCCCCGCGGAACGCGAAGGTAGCGCCGCTGACCAGCGAACACCATGCATTCCTGCGCTACGAATTCGTGACCCGGGGCCTGCTCAGAGCGCGCGCTCGACGATCCCGAGCAGCTCGCTGTCCGTGAGGGTCACGGGGTTGCCGCGCATGCTGCTCGCGACCTTGGCCTTTGCGACGAGGGGCTCGATCTCGGCGGCGTCCAGCCCCTGTCGGGAGAGGCCCGGAATCCCGAGCGCGCGACAGAGATCGGCGATGGCGGCGATGCCGTCCTCGGCGGTGACGTCGCCGAGCGGCGCTCCCGTCACGAGGGCCGCGATCTCGTGGAAGCGGCCGAGGGCAGGGTGTCCGGGCGCGCGCGCGCGCAACGCGCTCAGGTTCGCGGACATCACCGCGGGCAGGAAGGCGGCGCAGAGCGCGCCATGCGCCGCGCCGAGCATGCCGCCGGCCGGTGCGGCGAAGCCATGGACCGCTCCCAGCCCGGCGTTGGCCAGGCACAGACCACCGCACACGCTCGTGAAGGCGAGGTCGGCGCGCACGGACGCCGTGCGGTCGTCGACTCCCGTGAGACCGTCGCGGTAGGCGGCGCGCAGCGCGGAGGGGGAGCGGCGGATGGCCTCGCGGGCCAGGGCATCGGTGAGCGGGTTCGCGCGCGCCGAAACGAACGGCTCGATCACCTGAGACAGGGCGTCGAGCCCGCTCGACGCGATCACGGCGCGCGGCAGGGGCGCCAGCAGATCGGGATCGACGATGGCCAGGTGGGGCAACATGAAAGGGCTGCGCAGGCTGGCCTTCACGCGCGCTTCGGGGACGGCCAGCACCGCGTTCCGCGTGACCTCGGAGCCCGTCCCCGCCGTCGTGGGGATCGCGATGAAGGGAAGGCACGGGCGGGTGAGCGGTCGCCCCGCCCCCACGACCTCGAGGTAGTCGAGCGGATCGCCCCCGTTCGCGGCCAGGGCAGCGATGGCCTTGCCGGCGTCGACGGCGCTGCCGCCGCCAAGGGCCACCACCGCGCCGGCCCCGGCTTCCACGGCCGCGCGAGCGCCGTCTCGCGCATCCGAGACCGTCGGTTCGCCGGCGACGGAGAACGTGGTGACCGCGATGCCCTGCGCCTCGAGGTCGGCGTGGACGGGCACCGCCCGTTCAACCGCCCGCCCCGTGACCAAGAGGACCGCCCGGGTGCCGAGCGCCGCCACGGCGCTGCCCGCCTGGCGAACGGCGCCTGGGCCGAACGCGATGCGAGCGGCGGTTGCGAACTCGAAGGTCACCAGCCGTCGTCCGGCGGGAAGACGTTGACGAACGTACGAGGAACGCGCGGCTCGGCCATGAGGCCGTCGACCGCGTCGCGCCAGGTCAGGTAGTGCGCCGTCGCGCGGTGCGCGGCGCGCGCGTCGAGCGATCGGTAGACCTCGACCAGCACGAAGCGGGTCGCGTCGTCGCTGTCCTGGTAGACGTCGAAGCGCACGACGCCCGGTTCCTTCACGCTGGCCTGCGCGTTGGCGAGCGTCGCGGCGCGGAACGCCTCCACCGCCTCGGGCTTCACCCGAACCTGGACGTGCAACGAGAGCAACGTGTTGGCCATGCGCGCAGCCTAACGCGCCTTTCATCGTGATGGGAACCCTGAGAGGGTTCCCAAACCCTGGCCAGCGCGCTCCGGCGGGCGAAGCCCGCCTGCGCGCTACCGTTGGAGGTTGCGGTCAGCGCGCCTCGGGGGTGCTTGGACCCGCTCGTTGCGCTCGGAGGGCCATCAGCCGATGGCGTTTTCGGCGAGGGCGGCGGGGACGAAGTCGATGGCGCGGGCCACCACGCCGTTCTTGCCGCTCACTTTCACGCGCTTCATCAGCTCGGCCACGGCCAGCGCGACCATGTCGGCCGAGGGGCCTTCGCGGAAGGCGCCTACGCCGACGCTGACGGTCGTGCGAAGCCCGGCCTCCTGCAGGCGCGCGTGCAGGCCGCACTTTCTCTCGACGGTGGCGCGGATGGCTTCGGCGACCCGCTCGGCGCCCTCCAGCGTGGCGCCGGGCAGAAACGCGGTCACCTCGTCCCCGCCCCAGCGGTACGCCTCGCCGAGGCCGCTGACGGCGTCACGCACGCAGCCGAACACGAGCCGCAAGACATCGTCGCCCACCCGATACGAGATGCGCTCGTTGACGGCTTTGAAGTCGTCGACGTCGAGAAACAGAATCGCCGACGATACGCCGGGCGGGCTCATGGCCAGGCGCACGGTCACGTCCGTGGCGAAGTGGCGTCGATCCCAGAGAAGCTCGAACGAGTCCCTGAGGCGGGCTCGAAGGATCTCGTCGCGCAGGCGCCACAGGCGCAGCCGGCCGGCGTGATTGACGAGCGGGCCGTCCAGGCAGCCTTCGATGATCAGGTGCCGCACCATCGCCCCGAAATAGGGCTCGCTCACGCCCAGGCGGCGCGCCCAGTCGGTCGCGATCAGAGATACGGGTCGCTCCTTGTCGAGCGACGCGAGGAATTCGATCTCGGCCAGTCGCGGGTCCATCGTTACCGCGGACTGCGTGGACTGTGCGGGCATAGGAACGATCGGTGTGGAAAGCATCGACATGGGAACGACCTCCGCCTCAATGACAGGCCGAGACTGTACATCTGTTCAGGTTATAGATCGAGAAGAAAATGCGACGGGGAGCGGAGAGTGCGAAGGTCGCCCGAAGGCTGCGCTCCGGTCGCGTGGATCGCGGAGGGCGGGAGAGGAAGGGGCGTGCCCGCCTCACTCGGGTCCTCGCGGGCGTACCCGGATCTGCTTTGCCCGCGTCGTAGTCCGCTGCGGACTCACTCGGCAGGCACGCCCCTCCCTCTCCCGCCGCACGCGTTCCACGCTCGCTCCGCTCCGCAACGACGCCTCCGCGCAGCCAGACACGAAAACGTCCCGACTGGTGTGGCGTCAGAGCGAGCTTGCGAGCGAGTTTTCCAATGGGAGGCGCGGCTTCGCCGTGCCGGCGTCGGTCTGAGATCTCTGGGGGGTCACGTAGGGGGGCCTTGCCCCCCTGCGCTCAGGCGCGGCTTCGCCGCGCCGGCGTCGGTCTGAGATCTCTGGGGGGTCACGTAGGGGGGCCTTGCCCCCCTACGCTCAGGACGCGTGCGGCGCCGCGGTCGCGGCGGGCGAGGATGGCGGTCAGGCCGGCGGCGACGAGGGCTGCTCCCGCGCGTTCGCCGAGGGGGACCTCGGCGGGGGGGAAGAGGCGGAGCTCGCCGTCGTCGTCGTAGGTGTGGGCGGGCAAGTCGTCGAGGTCGAGCTGTCCGGACAGGGCTTCCATCTGCCAGCCGTCGGCGCGGAAGGCGGCGCCGTAGAGCTCGGCGAGCGCGAACGCGGCGGGGCTCCACAGACGAGCCTCTGGTGCGCGGCCCGCGCGCGGGGCGAGCTCTTCGAAGGGGAACGACTCGATGGGGTCGGTCTTCTTGCCGTAGGGCAGCCGGCCGAGCACGCGCGGTAGGGCGAGCTCGATCGATCGGCCGATCGGGCTCTCGCGCAACGCGCGCCAGAGCGCTCCGTCGGCCCCTTCGTCGGGCGAGGCCCACCTGGTCGGATCGGCCAGGTCTGCCACGCTCGGGCTGCCGGCCAGCGACGGCCCGCCGCCCGCGATCAGCGCGGCGCCGTGGCGCGCGACCACCGCCCCCAGCACGCCGAGGAGCCGGAGGTCCTTGCTCGTCCGGGCGACCTCGAGGTCGGCGGCCACCAGCGCGTAGCGGCGGTCGCTCGAGGCGAGCAGCCGATGAATCGCGCTCGCCTCGAGGTTCCCGTCGGGGGCCTCCACGGCCTCGAGCAGATCCGCGCGGCAGGCATCCAGCAGGAACACGCCCAGCTCGCTGTCGGTGTCGAGGGTGCGCACCAGCCGCTCCACGCCGCGCCAGGCGCCCTCGACGGCGCGGAAGGCAGGCTCGGCGAGAATGGCCCTCAACCTTGCGGCCAGCACCTCGTCCATCGCCTGCAGGAGCTGGGCGCGGCGCGGACCGGGATCGGGGGTCACGTGCGGCTGGACGATGGACGCGATGAGATCGCGCATCGCTGCGCCCGCGGTCGCAGGCGACCCGCCCGCAGACGCGCCGGTGGCCGACGGCGCTTGCGGCGCTCGTCCGAGCAACCGCGCGACCGCATCGTCGGCGGACTCGGGGGCCGCGCCGCCGTTCAACTTGGCCGGGGCCTGGGCCGTCTCGGGAGCCGGGGCCGCCGTCGTCGCTCCCGCGCCCGCCGCCAGACCGACCTGCTGCGCGAGCCAGCTCTCCGCCGCGGCGAAGGTCTCGGCCCCCGGTGCGCGGCCCGCCAGATCGGCGCGCAGGCGCAGAGGCGCCGCGAGATCGGGCACGCGGGCGAGCAGGCGATCGGGATGGAAATCCTCGAGGCTCTCTAACGACATGACGGTCGGCTCGGCGCCGCCCCCGTCGATCAGCAGGGCCACCCCGCACGCGCCGAACGCGCGATCGATCGCGGCGGCGTCGACCGCGATCGGCCGCGCCAGGGGCAGCGGCGCGCCGCCGTGCTCCCGCTTCCAGCCTCGCCCGCTGAAGTCGCCGACCAGCAAGATCTGGAACGGTTCGT
>Ga0105238_10002237_pt1 | contig 19526 bp, 18 predicted proteins | sample KBSC34metaG_FD_81526 | JGI IMG/M metagenome (GOLD analysis project Ga0105238, IMG submission 81526) | Corn rhizosphere microbial communities from Kellogg Biological Station, Michigan, USA - KBS C3-4 metaG | ecosystem: Host-associated > Plants > Roots > Rhizosphere > Soil | place: Michigan, USA... | reverse complement strand
TCTGGGAGTTCGACGTTCCGAAGCCGATTCGGGACGCACAGGTGCTCGACAAACTGCGATTCCGAATGGGGTTGCCCAACCTCATCCTGGGTTAGCCCGCCCACGAGGTATCGGAGCAATCTGGGACTGTTTCGGAGCGGTAACGCGCCGAGCCTCGCGATTTCCGAAGCAAAATCCGCCAATCATTGGCCCACTCTTTGCCGAGGCGTGATCGCCACTATGGCGTTCGCGTTTGGGTGTAGAGGAGGAGAGATGGATAGCAGACGGGCGCTCTTCGTGTGCCTTGTGGGACTTCTGTCGGTGGGGCCCCTTCAGACGAACGGCGGGGCCCAGAAACAGGAGCCGCCGGTCGTCAAGCTCCCCGAGTCTGGGTTGCCCCAGATCCAGACGATGGAAGGCAGGTTCGTGCGCGCGGCGTACAACCGGGAAGGCTACGTGATCCTGGGATACCAGGCCTCCAACCGCTCCATCGGCGAAGACTGGATGCTCCTCGAAGTCGGCATGACGGTGATGGACAAGGTTCCGGACTACCGGTTGAAGCGTGAGGCCATCTCACTCGATACGCCTGACGGCAAGAACCTTCCGTTGCCGAAGACCGAGGAGTTCCGGCAGGACCAGACGATGGCGATTCAGCAGCGGGCGAAGGTCCAGCGGGATTCGATCAACTACTTCCCGACAAAGGCCAGCCGGGCGTGCGCGATCCTCTTCTTCCCCAACCTCGGTTCGCGGGCGCTGCCGTACGACGAGGTCGATATCAGCGACGACCGCGCATGCCTCGGCCGTCTGTTCTTCAAGATCCCCGGCGGGATCGCCTACGGTCAGTATTGGCTCAACATAAAGTTCGAGAACAGCCTGGTGCGGGTCCCATTCCGCATCCTGACCAAGGACGAGGAAAAGCTGCTCGACAAGAACTACAAGAGCATCGAGAAGCAGGTCAAGGACGCGTTCAGACCGAAGAAGAGCTGACGCCGCGGCGGTTACAGATTACGTGTATCGATCCAGGTGACGCGGCCGGTGCGCTCCTGAACTTCGCGGTACATGTGCGCCGTACCGCCGGGGCCATCGCCGCCGCCGCCGCCGTTCCACAGGCAGACGAACCGCACCTTGTCGACCCCGAGGGCCAACGCCGTATAGAGCAGCCACAGATTGCAGCGCTCGAACGCGTTGGCGCCCTCGGGTAGCGGTCCCAACTCCGTCGGCATGATCCGGAGCGCCGCCTGGTTCGGCAGCTTCTCCTTCACCTTGTAGTACAGGTCGCGCCAGGCAGGACCATCCGCCGAGGGCAGGATCGACTGTGTGATGAACTCCGGCTCCGGGAACGGAAGCTGGATCTGGCAGCGAACACCTAGCTTCTGGCACGCCTCGAGGAACAGGAGATCCCCTCCCGCCGCGGCCTGCGACAGAGCGAGATCGGCAGGGCCGGCCCCGAGCTGCTCGAGGGCCGCGGCAATGCGGGTGGCCGCCACCGGCACCTTGTCTTGCGGGAAGCGCGGGGTCGCGCGCGTGGGCGCATCCACCATGTGCCCGCTGAACAGGAACACGTACCGCGGCTCCCACTTGCCCTCCGGCGGACGCAGACGTTCGAGCGCGCGGTTGAACGTCGCGATGCCGGCGTCCACGACGTCGGCGCGGAATCCCAGGTCCTTCAGGATCTGGAGCTGCGCCTTGCTCGAGTTGAGCGAGAACCAGTCGTTGCCGTTCTTAGCGATGGCGTCCTTATACGCTTTGGCCGCCGAGTCCGGCGTGCCCACCAGCACCGCGAGATCGCCAAGCGTGGCCTTCGACCAGAACAGCTGCCGTTCGTCCGGCTCGCACTCCGCCGCGAAGCGGACGGCGCCCGCCATCGTCTCCGCGTCCCGGTCGTAGCGCGTATCGGACGTGAGGTGCTTGAACAGATGCATCAGCGTCAGCGCGTTGATGCCCGAGTAGTAGTGATTCGGATTCGCGCGGTATGCCTTCGTGTAGCTGTCCAGCGCGGCACGAAGCAGCGCGTCCTCATAGGCCGCGTCGTCACGCATCTTGTCGGGCGCAGAGCCTGGAAGGCGCCACGCGCCCACCCACGCATCTTTGTCTACGCGGCCGAGCAGTGCCCACGTTTCCGGGTCGAGCGGGTACTGCGCGAGCACGCCCTGGTAGTGTGTGCGGGCGCGATCGAGTGAGTGGCCGGGCGCACCCATCACCGCGAGACGCTGCAGGCAGATCCCTTTCTCCCGCAGCCCCTTGAGGTGCTCGGGTTCGATCTGCAGCCCGCGATCGAGATATTCGAGCGCGAAGTCGAAGCGCTCGACCTTCCGCAGCGATTCGCCGGCCTTGATCCACGCATCGGCGCGAAACGCCGCCACCGGCGCTTCTTCCGCGAGCACGAGCACGTCACCAATCCGCCCGCCCTTGCGCGCCAGGTCGACCCGTTGCTCCCACGCGTCGTGACTCTCCCAGAACTCCCGGACGTCGCCGATCCGAAGCGACTTCCAATCGGGCTCGCGCAGGTTCGGCATCAGGCTGTAGACGGGGCTCACCTTCCTGCCGTGCCACGACTCCATGGTCTGCGTGACCATCGTGGTGAGCGCCTTGATGTCGTCCTCGAGCGTGGCGGGATCGAGCGCGCCGTTCTGAAGGCCGTAACGAAGCTTGCGATCGGTGTAGATGTCGAACGCGGTCGCAGCACTGCCGCCGTTGACCAGCACCACGCCACGGGCCCGCAGCGCGTGCCGTACGCCCAGCTCGTACCACACGTTGGGGTTGTCGATGGTGACGTCCACCACGACGAGGTCCGCGAGCAGCAGCTCCTGGAACATGTCGGTGCGGATGTCGCCGGCGCGCGTCTCCTCGTCGGCGCGCAGCACCGTGAGCCCGGCGGCTTCGAGCGCGGGCTTGATGTACTGCTCGAAAACCGCGTTGAAGTCGATCAACTGGCCGTCGCGGCCCGGCTTGCGGCCGAACGACATCGCGACGAACGCGTGAGGCCTGCTGCTCATGCCTGAGGGTCTACAGGTGACGGGCACCGTGATCGCACGGTGCCCGCGAAGGCGAAGTATAGAGCAGCCGCGAACCTAGTGGGCGCTTCTTACCGCACGGATGATGTAACGCTGTGGTGCCGAGCCTACGAAGTAGAACGGATAGCAGGTGACGAGCGTGATCGACTGTTCCGGCGTGGGATCGAGCACCGACACGTCCTCGGGATTCACAATCCAGGTGCGCGCGATGCGATAGGTCTGTGTCTCTTCCAGCGTTTCGACCGCGATCGCATCTCCGAGCTTCACATCCTTCAAGCCACGGAAGAAGCCGTCGCGATGGCCCGCAATGCCGCTGTTGCCCGGCGCGCCTGGCATCGCGGTCTGTTCGACATGTCCCGCGCCACGATCCAGGATGAGATCGCTCGTCCCCTCCAGTACGGGAACGTCCAACCGGATGCTCGGAATGTGAAGAACCGCGAGCGGCGCTTCACGCGGAAGTGTCAGCGTGTTCTGCCACGCGGCGATGCGTTGTGGCGACCACAGGGTAAGCTCGGGAGTCTCCGTTCGCCTTGCCAGAGTACGGAGTTCGGCAAACCGATCGAGGGCGTCGCGGCTGGCCCGCATCCCGTCGACGTATCGCACGCCGACGTAGGCGAGGCAGCCGACCCCCAGGATAAACGAGAGGGTTTCGACAACCAGCCAGATCGAACTGGCCGCCCGAGCACGCTGCGCGATTCCCACGAGTGAGTGTCCCAACGAGCACTTCCCGTGCCCGGCCGTCATCGGCACGGCTCCTGCTCATCTGGCTGTGGGATTCCTGAAGATCGTCAGGTTTCCTGCGGCGATCCCGGCGATCGCCTGAGGGCGATATGACCGGCCGTCCCCGAAATGTCGTAGGTAAGACGGTGGGACGTAGCCCAGCCGTATGCGGCAGCTGTCTGGCTTTGCTGCTCGCGGTGTTCCTGTTCGCCCCAACAGCCATCGCACAGGCGTTCTTCTACAACGAGATCGTCAAGGACGGCCGGATCTACGTCTTCGCCGTGGCGTCGAGATCGAAGGCGTTCGTCGACGGCAGGGGTTCCGAGACCGGTCCGGTCATCGAGCGTCCCGCCTACGGCCCGAACGGTGAGACCGTCGTGTTCGACAGTACGGACGCGATCAATCTGTACAACTTCAAACACGGACTGCCGGGAGAAATCTTTCCGGAGACTCCGGAATCCGCTGCGACGTTCCCCACCCACAAGATCAGCGGGCTGATGTTCGGCGACTACTACTGGTACTACGACCGGCACCAGGACGGGATCAGCAGCGAGGACCCGACCGCGGTGAAGGGGCAGCACGGTCTGTGGTTTCGACGTCTCTATTTCACCTACGACTTCTCACCAAATGAGAGGCTCACCACTCGCTTCCGGCTCGAGGCTAACAGCAACGGCGACTTCGTAGGAGGCGACATCGTTCCCTACGTGAAGGATGCGTACATCAAGTGGACCTTCAAGGGCCAGCAGCACCTCACGCTGGGCGTCCATCCCACCCTGACCTTCAGTTGGCTCGAAGGCTTCTGGGGCCTGCGCCACGTCGAAAAGACACCAGTCGACCTCTATCGTCTGGACTCGTCGCGCGATTTCGGAATCACCGTCGACGGGTCGGCTCCCGGACGCGATCTCACGTACGGCGTGCAGTTCGGCAACGAGTCGGGCAGCGGATCGGAAACACGCGAAGGCAAGATTCTCCGGGTCGAAAGCCGTTATCAGACTCAGTCCGGACTGGCGCTCGAAGGGTTCTACAGCTTCGGCAGGCGGCCGTCTGGACAGAATCGTCACACGGCGCAGGGCGTCGGCGGATTTCAGAGCGACGCATTCCGGCTGGGCGCGCAGTACGTGTGGCAGGAACGGCAGTCTGGCGACGCCCTCCTTGCCGATCAGATCATCTCGGTCTGGTCGGGATTCGCGGTCTGGAACGCCGTGCCCAGGAAGGCGGACCTCTTTCTCCGCTCGGACTTCGTCAAGGGCGATCTCGGCGGCAGCGACACCGGGCTGCCGGAGGCCGAGGCCATCGACTATCTGCTCCTGAGCAGCAAGTCCCCGTTCTCGACGTGGATCGCGGGTGGGCAATGGCACGTGAATCCCACGGTCAGCCTCGGTCCGAATCTCGAAATCGTGAGGTACACCCACGATCCGGATCCAGTGCAGCTCCCGGGACGGCGCCAGGACGCCGTCCTGCGGTTCACCTTCTATTGGACGTTCTGACGAGGCTGCGCGATGCGGTGGATTCCCGGACTTCAGACGCTCCGACAGTACGACCCGTCGTGGCTGCGGCACGACATCGTCGCCGGCCTCGTCATGACGACGATGCTCGTGCCCGTCGGCATCGCGTATGCGGAAGCGTCGGGGCTCCCGGGGATCACCGGTCTCTACGCGACCATCGTGCCGCTGCTCGCCTACGCCGTGTTCGGCCCCAGCCGGATTCTCGTCCTCGGCCCGGACTCCGCGCTCGCGGCGGTGATCCTCGCCGTGATCGCGCCGCTCTCCGCCGGCGATCCGCAGCGTGCGATGGACGCGGGCGGAGCGATGGCGATCGTGTGCGGCGCCGTCTGCGTCGCCGCTGGCGTGTCGCGGCTCGGCTTCATCACCGAACTCCTGTCCAAGCCGATCCGCTACGGATACATGAACGGGATCGCGTTGACGATCATTCTGAGCCAGACACCCAAGCTCCTCGGCTTCTCGGTCAGCGCGGAGGGACCGCTGCGTCAGATGTGGGCGATTGGCGAGAAGGTGCTGGCCGGCAGCACCAACACGACCGCGCTCGCGGTCGGCGGCAGCGCCCTTGTTCTGATTCTCGTGCTGAAGCAATTTCCCAGAATCCCGGGCATGCTGGTGGCCGTCACCGCGGCGACCGTGGTGGCCGCGGTGTTCGATCTGGCCAATCGCGGCGGCATATCAGTACTCGGTCCGCTGCCGCAAGGACTCCCGCTGCCGCACCTTCCCCGCGTGCCGTTCGATAGTCTCTCCTCGATCGTGACGGGTGGCCTTGCCGTCGCGCTGGTGGCGTTCGCCGACACGAGCGTGCTCTCGCGCACCTATGCGGCGCGCCTCCGCACACCGGTGAACCCGAACCAGGAGATGGTCGGTCTTGGGCTCGCGAACGTCGCGGCGGGGCTCTTTCAAGGCTTCCCGATCAGCAGCAGTTCGTCGCGCACGCCGGTCGCAGAGGCCGCAGGCGCGAAGACACAGCTGACCGGTGTGGTCGGGGCGATCGCCATTGCGTTGTTGCTGGTATTTGCGCCGGCCTTGCTGCAGGACCTGCCGAACACCGCGCTCGCGGCCATCGTCATCGCATCGGCGATCGGGCTGATCGAAGTGAAGGACCTGCGACGGATCTACCGCATCCAGCGGTGGGAGTTCTGGCTGTCGATCACCTGCCTGGCGGGGGTCGCCACCTTCGGCGCGATTCCCGGAATTCTGGTCGCGATCATCATCGCCGTGATCGAGTTCCTGTGGGACGGGTGGCGTCCGCACTCGGCGGTGTTGGGCGAAGTCGAACAGGTCCACGGGTATCACGACATCACGCGATATCCGAACGCGCGGCTCGTTCCAGGCGTCGTGCTGTTCCGATGGGATGCCCCGCTCTTCTTCGCCAACGCGGAGTTCTTTCACGACCGCGTGCGTGCCGCCATTGCCAGCTCACCGACGCCCGTCCGTTGGCTCGTCGTGGCGGCGGAACCCGTCACGAGCATCGACGTGACGGCGGCCGACGCCCTGTGTGAGCTCGACGACATGCTGAGAGCGGACGGCGTCCGAATGTGTTTCGCGGAGATGAAGGATCCGGTGAAAGAGAAGATGAAGCGATTCGGACTGATGAATCGCTTCGATCACACTGCCTTCTTCGCGACGGTCGAGGAAGCGGTCGCCGCCTTACGACAACAGGTTGGCGATGACGTCGGGGTGAAGGTGCCAGCCGAAGAGGCCCGCCATACCCATCAGGATGCCAAAGGCGGTCGGAACCATGGCGATCCAGAAGAGCCACCGTTTGTGCGTCACCGCGGTGATGGCCAGCAATGAGATGGCCACGGCCACGAGCGCGTCCGACAGGTCGAACTGATCGTCGCGGTAGTTGAGCGCGTCGTAGGTCTCTGCGTCCTGCTTCGCCTGCCGCTCCACCTCGTCTTTCTTCTTCGCCTGTTCCTCGACCAGCGCCTGGTACCGCGCGATGGCCTCCTGGTAGCCCTGCGCCTGCGCGGGCTGGGCCCCGGCCGCGGCAAGCTGCAGTTCGGTGACCGTCGCCTTGGCGACTTCCTCGCGAATGTTTCGCGCCTGATAGAAATTCCACTCGTCGATCCGGTTGGTCTGCGCCTGCTCCATGGCCTGCACGATGTTGTCGTCCTTCACCTTGCAGACACCGAGGAACGTCGCGAGCAACGCCACGGTCAGCGCCACGGCGGTATTCAAGCCGTGCGAAGAGGATGGGGCCTCGTCCACCGACGAGGCCGACTCGATTGGGTCGATGTCCATACCCCGATCTTACGGCTGGGCCAGCCGCCGGCCTCCTAGAGCGGCGGCAGTCCGACCAGACGGGCCGGCGTGTTCTTGAACATCAAGTTCAAGTCCTGTTCGCTGAAACCGGCGGCGCGCAGCGCCTTGGCCGCCATGGCCAAAGCGTCCGGATGATTCGGCGTGCCCACGAGCCCGCTGTCGCTCGAGATGATCACGTTCTGCGTGCCCAGCGCCTTGATGGCATCGATCGCCTTTGCCTTGTTGGGCCCGTTGCCGCTCACCGTGCCGGCGGTAATCTCGATGACCCCGCCAAGCTTCACCGACTCCTGCATCTGCTCGAGCGTCATGGAGGTGAACGACGGGCCGAGCATCGGGTGGGTCACGATGATCCTGGTGATGCCGCGCTTCTTCGCCTCGGTCATGATCGCCAGTGCTTCCCACGGCTCGACGTGGCCCGTGGCCAGCGTGAGATTGCGCTCCTTGATCAGATCGAGCACGTCGAACACTTCGGGAATCAGCTTTCCGTTGCGCGACACGATCGCTTTGGCGCGGCTGCCCTTTTCGTAGTCGACCTCGTGCTCCGAATCGTGCGTCGGCATCCAGACGATCCGTCCGTAGTTGCCTTCCACGTCGGACATGTAGCGCACCGCCATCGGATTCACGCCGCCCACCGGCGTGTCGAGCGCCACCGCGCCGAACACTTCGAAGCCCGGAGTGGCGTACTTGCGCGCCATCCACGCGAGCCCGGCCGATTCGCTCCAGTGGTTCTTCAGCACGATGCCGCGCATGCCGCGCTCTTTCGCGAGCTTCACCACCTCGAACGCGTCCCACTGCCGCGCGTAGCTGTCGGGACCGTAGTGCGCGTGCAGGTCGATGGCTCCGATCAGCGCGGGATCAGTGAGCTTCTGATCGACCGACGGTTTCGGAGTGCGCGCTCTGTAGGGTTCCCAGTGCGCCTTTGGCTGCGCTTGCGCGATCAGGAACGCTCCCGCCGCCACAACCACCGCCGTCACGCTCACGATGCCGATCACAAGTCGCTTGGTTTTCATCGTTGCCGTCTCGCTCCTCGGACGACATTCTGTGTTCGGCATCGCGCTTCTTCCCATACCCCGGTAGAGGCATGGGCCATTTAGAGAGAAACGCTATGATTCGCGACGATTGATGACGATCCGCACATTCCTCCGGCTGACGTTAGTGGGCGTCGCCGCCGTTGCAGCCTTTGTCGTGACATCGGCTCAGGGCGGCGCACAGGCCCTCCCGGATCCCCCGGGACGCGCGCGCCCCCCGCGCGTGTCGAGCCCGCGCGTCGCACCGCTGCCTGAAGGCGACTGGAACGACGCCCACAGGGCGGTCGTCGCGAAGTACGCGCCGGCCGGACGGCCCGGCAACGCCCTGCGTACGCTGCTCCACATCCCGGCGCTGGCGGACAGCTTTTTCAGCTTTCCCGCCTATCTGAGCCGGGACTCGACGCTGTTGCCGCGCCACCGCGAGCTGCTCATCCTCCGCACCGCATGGCTGCTGAACAACGACGTCATCTGGTCCGCTCACGTGCCCGCGGCCCGCGCCGCGGGATTCACGGCGGCCGACGTGAAGCGCGTCGCGGAAGGGCCCGAGGCGCGAGGATGGGCCCCCTTCGAGGCCACGCTCCTTCGCGTGGCCGATCAACTGTTCCGCAACTCCTTCGTCAACGACGCCGACTACAAGGCGCTGACCGCCTCATACGACGTCCACCACACGATGGACGCCGTGATGACGGTCGCCGACTTCCTGTCGCTGGGAATGATCTACAACGCGCTGGGCGTGCAGCCTGACGCGTGGGCACCCGACCGCATTCCAACCGACGTTCGCTACCGGGTGACGGTGCCGGCGCGCGAGCCGGCGCTCCGCTCACCGAGAGTGCCGCCGGTGACGGGCACCGGGCTGGCCATCACCAGAACCTTCGCGCAACATCCGCAGATGGCCGCCGCGCGCAAGGAACTCGGCTACATCAACCAGCAGATGAAGCTCGAGCCACGCACGCGCGAGCTCGTCATCCTGCGTATCGGCTGGGACTGTCAATCGGCCTACGAGTGGGCGCAGCACGTCGGCAGCTTCGGCAAGGCGCGCGAGATGGGGCTGCCGATCGACAGCATCGCGCGTGGGCCGTCTGCAGCCGGCTTGAGCGCCGCCGAGCAGGCGCTCCTCACGGCCACCGACGAGCTCTATCGCGACTCGACGATCTCCGATCGCACGTGGTCGACGCTGTCGAAACACTTCGATGCGCCCACCATCCTCAACGTGATCGTCAGCGTGGCGCAGTACCGGCAGGTGTCGGTGGCGCTCAACACGTTCGGCGTGCCAGGCGAACCGGGCGACGAACCGCTTCCCGTCATCACCAAGTAGGGCCCACCTTCAGACGGCCCGCTGCAGGCCTTCAGGCCTGCAGCGACGAGCGCAGCAGTGGCGCCAGTGCCGTCTTGAGATTGTCCGGAAGCGGGACCGGACGGCGGCTCTCGCGATCGACGTAGACGTGGATGAAATGTCCCTGCGCGGACGCATGCGGCTCGTCGTTGCGAAAGATGCCGATCTCGTAGCGCACGCTGGTCGAACCCATGCGGGTCACACGCAGCCCCACGTGGATGGCGTCCGGGTAAGCCGCCGAGCTGAAGAAGTTGCAGTGGGTTTCGACCACCACGCCAATCACCGGCCCGCCTTCGAGGTCGATCGCGCCGCTGTCCAGCAGATAGCGGTTCACAGCTGTGTCGAAATACTGGTAGTAGACGGCGTTGTTGACGTGACCGTACAGGTCGTTGTCGGCCCAGCGGGTGGTAATCTCTCGAAAGCGGCGATAGGCCGTGCGCGGATCGGGAGTCGGCCGTTCGTTCATGCGCGAACGGCGTCGATGTCCTTCAAGCGGTTCCCCGCGGTTTCAGGCAGGAACAACGTGGCGATGATGGCGCACGACTGCGCCAGGCACGCCATGATCACCATGCCCGTCGAGAGGTTCATCGACGCCGCCAGCAGCGCGACGCCCGAGATGAACAGCGAGCTCGACGCGCGGCCGAAGTTGTACGCGAAGGCCTGGCCGGTGGCCCGCACTTCGGTCGGGAAGAGCTCGGTGAAGTACGGCCCGAACGACGCATAGATCCCGAACTGGAAAAAGCCGTAGCAGAAGCCGGCCGGCAGCAGCGTGAACGCTGAATTCCCCAGCGGCAGGAAGATGTACAGGTTGACTGCGATGATGAAGCCGACCGCGAAGTAGCGGAAAGCGTTGCGGCGGCCCACGCGATCGCTGATGTAGGCGTTGGTCAGGAAGCCGAAGAATCCGCCCAGGCTGTTGAAGAGCACGTAGATGCCGGCGACGGAGATCGACAGGCCACGCTCCTGCGACAGGAACGTGGTCAGGTAGTTGCTGATCGCGAAACCGGCGCCTTGCGACCCGAGGGCCAGCAGGCACGCGAGCGCGGTGAGGCGACGAAGTTCCGGCCTGAAGATCGCGCCCGGCAGGAACGTGCGTCCGGCTTTCAGCGAGCGCGCCTTGGCGTTCGTGTAGATCTCGGCGTCGTCGCCTTCCTGTCGCACGAAGAACACGAGGAGTGCCGGCAGCACACCGACGAAGAACGACACGCGCCACCCGAACGACGCCGCGACCGGGCCGGCCAGGATCGCGGCCAGCATCGAGCCAGGGCCGGCGGCGCTTTGCACGGCGCCGAGCGCCTTGCCGCGATGCTGCGGCGCGACGAGCTCACCGAGCAGCACCGCACCCACGGCCCATTCGGCGCCGAAGCCGAATCCTTGAATCGTGCGGAGGATGAGGAGCTGCTGGTAGTCCTGCGCGAGGCCCGACAGGAACGAGAAGATCGAGAACCACAGGATGGTGATCTTCAGCACCCGCGCGCGGCCATAGCGGTCGGCCAGCCAGCCGCCGGTCCAGCCGCCGATCGCGCCCGCGAAATAGTTGGCGCTCGCGATCGATCCCGCCTGCACGAGCGTGAGGCCGAGGCCGGCCACGATGGCCGGGATCATGTACTGGAAGACGAAGCCGTCCATGGAGTCGAGACCCCAGGCCCCGGCGCACGTCCAGAACACCCGCCGCACCTTGGGCGACGATTCCCGATACCAGCCGGTGAGCGACCGGTCGGCGTTCATCGAAACGTCAGTCACCGCTGCCTGTGCCATCGCCTCACACCGTGGGAGTGACGCCGCCGTCGACGCGGATGTTGGCGCCGTTGATGAAGCCAGCACGCGGGCTGGCGAGAAAGGCCACGAGATCGGCCAGTTCCTCGGGCCGGCCGACGCGCCCGAGCGGGTTGGGCCGGACGTCGGTGGCGAAGCGGCGTTCCCATTCAGGGAAATCGCCGTTCCAGCCGCGCGCCTTGGCAATGTCGCGAATCCAGCTCTCGAGCATGCCGGTGAGTACCGGGCCGGGGGTGACCGTATTGACCGTGATGTTCGAACCCGCCAGCACCTTGGCCAGCCCCGTGCTGAACACAGCCACCGCCGCCTTGGTACCGCCGTAGTTCAGGGTCATGTTGCTGGGCATGATCGCGCCCACGCTGGACATCTGGATGATGCGGCCCCAGCCGCGCTCCTTCATCGGCGGCAGGATGTGCTTCACCACGCGGACGATCGACGCCACGTTCTTGTCGTACTGATCGATCCAGTCGGCGGCCTCGAGCGTGTTCCAGTCGTCCATCCGGAAGATGGCGGCGTTGTTGACGAGGATGTCGATCGTTCCGAACGCGGCCAACGCCCCCTTCGCCACCTGCGCGGCGGCGGCATCGCTCGACAGGTCGCCCAGCACTGCCTTCGCTGTCCCACCCTCGCTCGTGATGGATGCGACGATGCGGGCGGCCTCGGCTTCGCGGCGGCCATGCACGACCACCGACGCGCCTTCACGCGCCAGCCGCCGGGCAATCGCCTCGCCGATGCCGCTGGTCGATCCGGTGACCAGTGCCGCCTTGCCCTGCAGCTCCAAATCCATGGTCAGGCACTCTCGCCTACTGCGTCTGGCGGCGCAATACCCATTAAAGAGCAGGCGTTGAGCGAGATCAGCTTGCGGATCTCCTCTTTGGTGTAGCCGAGGCCCAGACAGAGCAGGATCACCGAACGGAAGCTCGCCACCGGCCGCGGATTGTTGATCTGTCCGAGGTCGGAGCCCAGGATGGTGCGGTCCACGCCGGCCGCCGTGATCAACGCCTTCAGGTCCTGCCCGGTGAAGAACTTCGAATACGGCTCGTTGATGAACATGCAGAACGAGTGCTCGATCCACACGCCCATGCGGGCCAGATCGCCCACGTCGGCCACCGTGGCGTCGACGACGAACGTCGGGTGGTTCACCATCATGCGCTTCACGCCGCGCGCCTTCGCTTCCTCGAAGAGCGGCCACATCTCGCTGATGTGCAGATGGCCACCCGACAGCGTCGCGTCGTAGGCGGCAATCAGATCGAGGATCTCCTTGACCTCGTCCTTCAGCTCGCCCCGATCCGTCACGATCGTCAGCGCGGTGGGCGGCAGCATCTTGCTCTTCGTGGGCAGGATGGTGTGCTTGTGCCCCTGGCGAATGTGGTTGCCGGCGCTGAAGGTCGGCATCCACACCAGGCGCGCCCCGAGCTGCAGTCCGTGCTCCACCGCGTAGGGGTTCAGGCCGCCCGTGGAGTTGTTGAGCGGGACGCCGGAGAACATCGTGATGCGGATGTCCTTCACGGTCTCCTTCAAGAGCTCCACCACCGGTGTCACCGAGTAGTAGTGGTCCTTGAACAGGATGGCGTGCATGCCGACGGCTTCGGCGTCACGCACCGCCTCGAGGTGATTGAGCGTCCGCGGCATCACCGACGGACCGCTGTGGCAGTGCAGATCGACCGCCCCGCGTAGCAGCTCGGCGATCTCCGATTCCGGCACGTCGGGATAGAACTCGACGACCGGCGATTTCTCCTTGGGTGTTGCCATGATTGTCCTTCTCAGCCGCCCAGCAGCTTGGTAATCTGCCGCGCGGCCGCTGTCACGCGTGCGAGCTGCGTACGGGTCGGCTGCTGCGGCAGGAACTGCACCGAGTCGATCACCGCGACGGTGCCGCGCAGCACCTGACCGGGACCCAGAATCGGCGCCGCAAGAATGTTCGTGCCGACGAGCGATTCGTTCCAGGCCGTGGCATAGCCGTTCTTCCGCACGCGGTCCACTTCGGCGCGCAGCGCGCGAGCGGTGGTGATGGAGTACGGCGTCAGCGCTTCCAGCTTGCCACGGCACACTTTCTCGAGCAGCGCCGGCTCGCCGAAGGCGAGGCACAGTTTGCCTTGCGCGCTGGCGTGGTACGGCAGGAGCGACCCCTGCTTGACCTGCACCTCCAGCATCGACGTGCCGGCGCAGGTGGCCACGACCCGCATGCCGTCGCTATCCCGTTCGGACAGGACCGTAAAGTGGCCGAGCGCGTCGCGTAACTGGGTGATGGCGGCGTTGCCGACGTTGGCGAGCTGGAAGTTTCCGGCGACGACGTGGCTCAGACTGACGAGACGGCTGCCGATCTGGTACTTCTCGAAACTTTCGGGTTGATAGATGTAGCCGCGTCCGAGGAGCGTGCGGAGATGACGATAGACGCGGCTTTTCGTGACGCCGAGCGCCGCGGCAATCGTCGCCACGCCCACCGGTTCCGGCTGCCGCGCAAGATACTCCAGGATCTCCAGCCCCATCACGATGGACTGGACGCCGGTCTCCTCGCCTTGCGACCTCGCGCTGGCAATCATGCCGACGCGCCGAGCGCCCTCTTCAAGTCGCCAAGCGACGCCAGCGCGCCTTGACGCAGGAAGCCCTGGTCGGACGACAGCACGAACACCGTCGCGCCAAGCGCTGTGAGGTAGGCGGCCTCCCCCGCATTCCCGGTGTGGACGCTCACCACCTTGCCAACCTCGCGCGCGGCCGCGGCCACGGCCGCACTCGCCTCGCGGACTTGCCGGTCGGAGGCGCGGTCGCCGAACGCCGCCGTCAGATCGCCGCGCCCGATGAAGAGCGAGTCGATCCCGTCGACGGCCGCGATGGCCGCAACGTGCGGCAGCGCCGCCACGTCCTCTATCTGGGCGATGACCACCGTTTCCGCGTCGGCGCGATCGATGTGTTCCCACGTCGGGATCGCCGTGTATCGCCCCGCGCGCGTGCTGGTCGCGAACCCGCGGCCGCCGCTGTAGCGGCACGCGGCCACGACGGCGCACGCCTGCTCGACGCTGGCGACGTGCGGCATCAGGATGCCGGCGGCCCCGCCATCGAGCACCGACAGGATCGTCTCCGGCCCGGCGACACGCACCAGCGCCGGCAGCCCGCGCGCGTGTGCAACGGCCAGTGCGACGTCGGTGCTGCTGCGGTCGAACGGCGCGTGTTCCTGATCGATCACGACGAAGTCGAACCCGGCGTCGCCGACGATCTCCACGCCATGGCTCGTTGGCGTTTTGAGGAAGGTCCCGACCAATGTCTGGCGCGCGAGCAGCCGCGCGCGAAAGTTCGGAGGAGACGTCATGGCATTGGATACTCGGCCGCGTTCAGCACCCAGCCGGGTTTCTCGGAGAAATCGATGCGCGGCGGGCAGAAGATGTCCACCAGCTGGTTGGTCCCCGGACCGCACGCTTCGGTGGTGTGAATCGACGGCGGCGGAATGACGCAGATCGACGGCGTGCCGCACAGCTCGTGCTGGTCGTCGCGCCACGTCGCCTTGTCGATGCCCCACGGCCAGCGCAGGTGGTGGATGAACTCGCCCGACACCGCCAGCGATCCCTGTTCGAAGTCGTCGTGGAAGTGCGGCGACAGCCGCGTTGGATCGCGCGGCCCTTCGAACGTCTCGCAGTAGTTGATCATCAGGGTCGTGCAGCGCCAGATGCGGCCGAAGCGCCCCTTTTCCGGCGGCGGGTCGAGGTCGTAGACGCGGATCTTGAATCCGCCGATCGGGTCGGGCCACGGCTCGGCCGGTAGCACATTCGGTTTCGGCTGCGCGTACGACGCCTTGTTGCTGCACAGTGCCACGAGGTCCGCCGACCTCGTCGAGAACAGGCGCACCACCAGTCCTGGCTCGATCACGGTGATCGTCGAGAGGCCTGGCGGCACGAACACCAGCGAGTTGCCGCCGACCGTCTTCGTCTCCGCGCCGGTCGAGATCTCGATCCGCGAGCCCCGACCGGGCAACAGAACGGCGTACTCGTCGATCTGGTTCTCGCGCGTCAGCACACCGCCTTTCGTGGGCATCGTGACCGACGTGATGAAGTTCTGCCCGCGGTGAAACCAGGTGCGCCCTTCAGGGCCCTCCTGCTGCGGCGGCTCGGCGTAGAAGCGGGCGTATTCGGCGTCGCCGCCGGCGCTGGCGGGGCTCGAGGACGCGGCGGCCTTGTTCAGAGCGGAACGTGGATCGTTGGCGTCGTACATGGCGCAAGGCTAGCACCGGGTGCGTCGCCGCCCAAGCGCAAAACGGCACGACGGTATCGCTCTGCGATACGCGCGAATAGGGTAAGCTCCTCGTTCGCGAGACAGGAGCCGGACCGACACATGGCAGCTGAAGGCAAAGTCATCATCACCTGCGCCGTGACGGGGTCGATTCACACGCCGTCCATGTCGCCCAACCTGCCGGTCACGGCCGAAGAGATCGCCGCGGCGGCGATCGGTGCCGCCGAAGCCGGCGCGGCCGTCCTGCATCTGCACGCGCGGGATACCGAGACGGGCCGGCCGCTGCAGACCGTGGCGGCGTATGAACCGTTCCTCAAGCAGATCAAGCAGAAGACCGCCGCGATCATCAACATCACGACCGGCGCCGGCCACGGGATGACGCTCGAGCAGCGGCTCGAGCCGGCGCGATTCTTCGCGCCCGAGGTCGCCTCGCTGAACATGGGGTCGATGAACTTCGGCCTGTTCCCGATGCTGAACCGCTACAAGGAGTTCAAGCACGAGTGGGAACCGAAGGCGCTCGAGAACTCACGTGACTTCGTGTTCAAGAACACGTTCGCCGACATCGAGTACGTGCTCACCACGCTCGCGCCGCTCGACGTGCGGTTTGAGTTCGAGTGCTACGACATCGGCCACCTGTATACGCTGCGTCACTTCCTGGACCGGGAGCTCGTCAAACCGCCGCTCTTCGTCCAGAGCGTGTTCGGCATTCTGGGCGGCATCGGCACGCACGCCGAGGACGTCGCGCACATGCGTCGCACGGCGGACCGGCTGTTCGGCGACCGATACCGCTGGTCGGTGCTGGGCGCCGGCCGCAGCCAGATGCGTATCGCCGCGATGGCCGCGGCCATGGGCGGCCACGTGCGCGTCGGGCTCGAAGACTCGCTGTGGAAGGGGCAGGGGCAGCTCGCCACCAATCAGGAGCAGGTGCGCTCCGTCCGTCAGATCATCGAAGGGATGGGGCTGTTGGTGGCAACCCCGGACGAGGCGCGTGAGATCCTCCAGCTCAAGGGCGCGCATCGCGTGAACATCTGAATTCCATGCGTTCCGATTCTGCGCTAGCCCGTCAGGTCCAGTCTCCGCGCGTCGTCACCATCGCCGACCTGCGGGAGCTGGCAAGGCGGCGCCTCCCCGAACTGGTCTTCAACTACATCGACGGCGCGGCGGAAGAGGAGCTTACGCTCGCTTTCAACCATGAAGCGTTCACCGAGGTGATGTTCCGGCCGCGGCAGTGCGTGGGCGTGCCGGCGTGCGATCTGAAAACCACCGTGCTGGGCACGGAGCTGGCGCTGCCCTTCCTGCTCGCGCCCGTCGGCAACGTCCGTTCGTTCTATCCGATGGGCGACGTCCACGCCGCGCGGGCGGCGCACGCCGCGGGAACGGTCTTCATCCAGTCCACCTTTTCGGGCGTGCGGATCGAGGATCTGCGCGCCGCGTCGAACGGTCCGCTCTGGTATCAGCTGTATGTGCCGGGAGGGCGTAACGTCGCGGAAGCGACCATCGCGCGCGCCAAGGCGGCCGGCTACTCGGTCCTGATGGTGACCATCGACACACCGGTCGCCGGGCTCCGCGAACGCGACGTGAGGCGAGGCGCCAAGCAGGTGATGAGCGGCGAGTTCCTCACCAGCCTCCCGTTTCTGTGGCAGTTCGCGCGGCGGCCCCGCTGGCTGCTCGACTTCATCGGCGACGGAGCACCGCGCGTGTTCCCCAACGTCGAACTGCCCGGGGTGGGGCCGATGCCAGCCGGCGACGTCGGCACGCTGCTCGAGGAAACGCTGGTCACCTGGCACGATCTGCGATGGATGCGCGACGCCTGGCGAGGGCCGGTCATCATCAAAGGCGTTCACACCGCCGACGATGCGCGCTGTGCGATGGACGCCGGCGCAGACGCGATCGTCGTGTCCAACCACGGGGGCCGTCAGCTCGATGGCGTGCCCGGGAGCTTACGCGCGCTGCCGGAAGTCCTCGAGGCCGTGAACGGACGGATCGAAGTGCTGATGGACGGCGGCATCCGCCGCGGCGCCGACGTCGCGAAGGCGCTCGCCCTCGGCGCCAGAGCCGTGCTGATCGGACGCGCCTACGCATGGGCCGTCGGTGCGGCGGGAGGCCCGGGCGTGGCGCGTGCCATCGAGATTCTGAAGACGGATCTCGTCCGCACCATGCGCCTCCTCGGCTGCGACGCCGTGCGGCGTCTCGATGCCAGCTACGTGGATGTGCCGGCGTCGTGGCATACGACGGGCCGGCGATCGACATACTCCACTTGAGGGAGCGGATCGGGCGCCGATAAACGGGATACTCTCCAGCGCATGAGGATCCTGAGTGCCGCGTTGATCGCGGCTGCCGTCGTCGTGGCGGCCATCGCCCACCCGAGCGGTCAAACGAATTCACCGAAAGCCTGGACCGCTCCGCGCACCGTCGGCGGCCAACCCGACATGCAGGGCGTGTGGGCCAACAACAACATGACGCCGCTCGAGCGGCCGCGTCAGTTCGGCAATCGCGCCACCATGAGCGATCAGGAGCTCGCCGACCTGAAGGCCAAGGTGAAGACGCTGCTCGACGGCGGCGACGCGTTCTTCTTCGACGAGCTGGTCCTCGCGGCGCTCGAAGGCAAAGAGAAGTTCAAGTCGAGCGACACCCAGACGGGCAACTACGATCAGTCGTGGCTGTCTGAACGCGTGTTCGACAACCGCACGTCGCTGATCATCGATCCGTCAGACGGCCGCATTCCTCCCACGGTGCCTGGCTTCGCGGAGCGGGCACGCGCGCGCGCCGCCGTCGCGCCTCGGCGCGGCCCGGCCGATCGGGCGCAGGATCTCGGGTTGAGCACGCGCTGCGTGCACTTCGGGACGCCGAACCTGATGGCCGGCTACCAGAGTTACTTCTCGCTGACGCAGTCGCCGGACACGGTCGTTCTACGTACGGAGATGATTCACGACTCGCGCGTCATCCCGCTCGACGGCCGGCCGCACGTCTCCAAGGCGATCACCATGTATCACGGCGATTCGACCGGCCACTGGGAGGGCGACACCTTGGTGGTCGATACGACGAACTTTTCGCCGGACACCAGCTTCCGCGGGTCCACGACCGGATTCCATCTCATCGAGAAATTCCGGCGCGTCTCCGACGAGACGCTGGAGTACTACGTGACGATCGACGACCCCACCGTGTGGACGAAGCCGTGGACGCTGATGATCCCGCTGAAGAAGACCGGCGAAGAGATGTTCGAGTACGCCTGCCACGAGGGGAACTACGGGCTGCCCGCCATCCTGAGAGGAGCCCGGGCGCAGGAAGCCGAGAGTTCGAAATGAGACGAGCGGTCCCGCTCACGTGCGCGCTGCTGGTCGTAATCCTCGGCGTGCACGGGCACGCGGATCAATCGCTCGACGCCCTGGCTCGTGACGTGTCGCGCACCGAAAGCGTGCGCGCCGTGCTCAATCTCCAGCGCAGCTACGCGCAGAACGCGCAGTTCGGCCTGTGGAACGCGGTCGGCGCGCTCTTCTCTGCCGAGGCGACGTTCACGTTCGACGGGCTCGTCATGCCGGCGCAGACTGCCAAGGGGCCGGCCGCCATCGCCACGTTTCTCCGCACACGCTACGGCGGGGGCAACGAAGGGCTGAGCGCAACCGGCCTCTCGAGCATGTTCATCGAGAACCCGCTCGTGAATCTGACGCCCGACGGCACCGGCGCG
>Ga0105238_10002236_pt1 | contig 19530 bp, 16 predicted proteins | sample KBSC34metaG_FD_81526 | JGI IMG/M metagenome (GOLD analysis project Ga0105238, IMG submission 81526) | Corn rhizosphere microbial communities from Kellogg Biological Station, Michigan, USA - KBS C3-4 metaG | ecosystem: Host-associated > Plants > Roots > Rhizosphere > Soil | place: Michigan, USA... | reverse complement strand
GCGCGCCCCCGCGGGAACACGTACAGCAGCACGCCTCGCCCGGCCTCTTCGATCATGCGCAGGGCCGTGCCCACCGAGGCCGACGCCGACTCGCCCGCCATCTGGAAGACGTCGCGCAGGACGCTGGCGGTCTGCACCCGCACCAGCGTGGGTTGCTCCGGTCGCGGCTCGCCCAGCACGAACGCCAGGTACTCGGTGTCCTCGACGTCGGTGGTGTAGACGCTGGCGCGGAAGTCGCGGCTGACCCCGGGCAAGCTGGGGCGCACCTCCGCCGTGGCGGCGCGGCGCACCAGGATCTCCTGCGTCAGGCGGTACTCGATCAGGTCGGCGATCTTCAGCAGGGGAAGGTCGTGCTCCTTCGCGAAGGCGACCAGGTCCGGCATGCGCGCCATCTCGCCGTCGTCGCGCATGATCTCGCAGATCACGGCCGCCGGCTCGCGGCCGGCCAGGCGGGCCAGGTCGACCGAGCCCTCCGTGTGTCCCGAGCGCACCAGCACGCCGCCCCGCCGCGCCCGCAGCGGGAAGATGTGCCCCGGCGTCACCACATCCTCGGGCCGGGCGTCCGGCGCCACGGTGACCCGCACCGTCTCGGCGCGCTCGCGCGCCGAGATCCCGGTCGTCATGCCCACCCGCGCGTCGACGCTGACGGTGAAGGCGGTCGAGCGCGGCGAGCGGTTGTCGGCCGCCATCATCGGCAACCCGAGCTGCGCCACCCGCTCCTCGGTCAAAGAGAGGCAGATGAGGCCGCGGCCGTGCCGGGCCATGAAGTTGATGGCGTCCGGGGTGACCAGATCCGCCGCCATGGCCAGGTCGCCCTCGTTCTCGCGATCCTCGTCGTCGACCAGGATGACCATGCGGCCAGCGCGGATCTCGGAGATGGCGTGTTCGACGGCGGCGATGTGATTGCTGGGCGAGGTCGGGCTCGAAGGGGGTGTCATTCTATGGCTCCGGGGACACGGACGTAGTGGGCGACCAGACGGTCGACGTGCTTGGCGATGAGGTCGGCTTCCAGGTTCACGCGCGTTCCGGCGGGCAGCTGCCCCAGGTGCGTGACGGCCAGCGTGTGGGGAATCAGCGTGACGCCGAAGCGGCTTCCCGCGACGGTGTTGATGGTCAGGCTGACGCCGTCCACGGTGATCGATCCCTTGGGAATCAGATAGCGGGACAGCTCGGCGGGGGCGTCGATGTCCAGCTCCAGCGCCTCGCCGCGGGGGCGGGCCGCCGCCACCACGCCGACGCCGTCGACGTGTCCCGCCACCATGTGGCCCCCCAGGGGATCACCGGCGGCGAGCGGCGGCTCGAGGTGAACGCGATCTCCCTCCCGGCGGTCGACGAAGGTGGTGCGGGCCAGCGTCTCGGGCCCGACGTCGGCGGCGAACCGGCCTGGCCCCCGCTCCACCACCGTCAGGCAGACGCCGTCGACCGCGATGCTGGCGCCGAGCGGCAGCTGCTCGACCGGGAGCGCGGTGGACACGACCAGCCGTCGCGTGTCGGCGCCGGGCCCCCACGCGGCGATCGTGCCCAGCCCCTGGACGATTCCGGTGAACATGAAAGGCCGACCAATATAGCAGGCGGCCCCGTGGGGTCTCGGGACTCAGACCTCGGGCCTGCCCGGAGCCCCGGAATCACGCCGCAAGCCCGCGCGCGGCAGCTGTCCCCGAGGCCCGAGGTCACTGGCCCTCAGGGCGCCGAGCGTCCGCGCGCCAGGTCATCCAGAAAGGCCGCGTCCCAGGCCAGCGGCGCGTTCCAGTTGATGGCCACCTCGTTCGTCGAATACGACTCGATGTGATCGGTGTAGCAGGTCTGGGGCGGGCACCCGGACATGCCCAGCTTGCGGATGTACGGGTCCTGCAACATCGAGTTCGGACCGCCCGCCACTGCGCCCGGCGGCGCCTCGGGCAGCGACGCCTTCTTCTCGTGCGCCCACACCCGGTGGTGCGGGTTGTGTAGGGCGTTCGCGCCGTAGCCGGCCACGTAGCTCTTGGCCAGCGGGTTCCGGCCCAGCAGGTAGTCCATGCAGTCGATGACCCCGTCGGCGTACTTCACCTCCTTGGTCAGGAAGTACGCCGTCCCCATCACCAGCGCCGCGTTCATGACGCCGCTGTTCGACCCCCAGATGTACGTGCTGTCGGAGGCCGCCGGCATGCGGTAGCCGCGCTTGTCCAGCGTCGCCAGGAATCGGTCGGCCGCCGTGAGCAAACCGCGCCGCTGCTCCGCGACCTCCGCCGCGCCCAGCGCGTTCGGCACCTCGGCCAGCGTGATCTTGCCCAGCGCCGCCACGTGGTCCCAGCCCAGCGTGCCGCCGGTCGCCTCCAGCGACGTCGCGTGATGAAACGGTGCGCGCCCGAGCTCGTCGCGATAGGTGGACTTGCCGGTGGTGACGAACAGCTCGGCCGCCGCCCAGTAACGCTCGTCGGCCAGGTTGCCGTCCCCGTAGGCGCCACCGCCCTGCCCCAGCGGCTCGGCGTAGATCACCGGGTTGTCCTTCGCGGCGGCGAACGCCGTCTCGGCGACCGTCAGGCAGCGCGACGCGAAGGCCGGATCCAGCTTCTGCCAGACGCGCGCGCCCTGGGCCGCCGCGGCCGCCAGGTCGTACGTCGCGCCCGTGCTGACCGGGTGGACGAAGCGCTTGATGGTGTCCTCGGCCGGCATCGTCGGCAGGTCCGACCACTTCTCGCCGTGGATGCGCTGGTGGGCCATCCCGGCGTGCGGCTGGCCTGCCGGGACCTGCATCCGCAGCATGAACTCCAGGTTGAAGCGCGCCTCGTCCAGCAGGTCGGGCCGCCCGTTGCCGGCCTCGGGGATCTTCATCTTGCCGTCGCCGAAGTCACCCGCCGTGCTGCCGAAGCGGGTCAGCGCCTCGTACTGGTTCATCAGCGTCCAGACGCTGATGGCGCTGCTGACCACGTACTTGCCGTGGTCGCCGGCGTCGTACCAGCCGCCGCTCGCGTCGACCGTGTAGCTGCAGGGCGCGAAGGCCACGCAGGGGACGCGGGTGTCTGCCGGGTGGCCGGCCGGTCGCTCGTACGCGGGCGAGCCGGCGAAGGGCATCTTGATGTCGACCCCGCTGCGCTGCAGGTAGAAGAACGCCAGCGCGTCGTACTTCAAGCGCCGGTACACGTCGTCGGCGATGCTGAACGGGAAGCTGTGCGCGCCGCCGACCTTCAGCGTGAAGCCGCTGCCCGTGGCGCGCACCGACGAGAAGTCGATCTGCTGGACATGCTCACCGGACGAGCGATCGTCGCCGAACGGCCGCGTCTTCCCCGACGCCACCACCTTGCTGGCGTGATCCAGCAGGTGCCACTCCAGCGGCGTGCTCTCCGGCGTCACCAGCGTGGCGAGCTTCGGGTAACCGGGCAGATAGCCCACCTGGTTCACCCGCACCTGTGGCAGCTCGCGGCGCGCCGTGCGCTCGACCGGCAGCTCGAACGCGGGGTCGTTCACCTCGATGTCGTCCAGGCACACCGTCAGCGGCGTCCGGCCAGCCAGCGGGCCGCCGAACTCGAGCACCAGCTCGGCCGTGTCGTCGTCGGCCGCGCCCGCGAACGTCGCCGTGTACGTCTTCGCTTCGGGCTCGACCGCGGCGTCCGCCGTCCAGTAGGTCGGCGCCGCCGCCCCCTGGCCGACGACCTTGGCCCGGAAGCGCGTGGCCGCGGTCGCGTGGGCGCGCAGGCGCACCTGGTAGGCATGCTCCTTCGCCAGCCCCACGGGGCCCTGGCGCAGCGCCACCTCGAACGGCTGCCCGCCACCGGACTCGATGTGCAGGCACAGCTCGCCGTCCGTGACGCTCCCGCGTCCCAGGCGCGCCGAATCGAACACCAGGCTCCACGGCCGCAAGGCAGGGCCGTCGAAGCCGCCGTTCCACAGCAGGTTGTTGCCAGCCGCCTTGGACGGGCCAGTGACGAGCGGCCCCTCCTGCGTCACCACCGGCGGGCGGGCCGGCGCCTCGGGCGCGGCCGGCGCCGGGGGAACTTCGCTGTCCGCCCGCTTCGGCGCGGGGGTCCCCCCGGCGCAGGCACTCAATACCGCGAAGAGGAAAACGGTCACGGTGACCGGAGAAACCAAGGGACGTCGCATGGCGGGGCCTCCTGTGTGGGGTCGACCGTTAGAGTCGGCCCTGCGCCGCCACGGTTCAGGTTCCGCCCGCGCAGGGTTCCCCTCCGCCGCCTGCCGTTTCAGGCCAGCCGGGACCTTCGCCGGCCGTAGCCGAGGTAGATGCACAGCCCGGCGGCGAGCCAGATGCCGAAGCGCCACCAGTTGGTGGACGGCAGGCCCAGCATCAGGATGAACGACGTCACCATCGAGGCGACCGGCGTGAACGGGTAGCCCAGGCAGCGAAAAGGTCGCGGCCGGTGCGGCTCGCGCACCCGCAGCGCGATCACCCCGCCCGCCACCACGATGAACGCGAACAGCGTGCCGATGCTGGTCAGCTCCAGCGCCTGCGCCGGCGTCAGCAGCGTGGGCGCCACCGCCACGAACAGCCCCGTCAGCACCGTGGCGGCCACGGGCGTGCGGCGCTTCGGATGCAGGCGCGCGAACAGCGGTGGCAGCAAGCCGTCGCGCGCCATCACCAGCAGGATGCGCGTCTGCCCGAGCTGGAAGACCAGCAGCACGGCCGTCACCGCCACCACGGCGCCGAACGCCATCACGGTCGCCAGGCGCTGGAGCCCCGCGTGGCGCAGGGCCAGCGCCAGCGGATCGCCGGCCGCCAGCTCGCGCGACGGGACCAGGCCGGTCATCACGACCGCGGTGGCCACGTACAGCACCGCGCACAGCGCCAGCGACGCCATCATGGCGCGGGGCAACGACCGCTCGGGATGGCGCGTCTCCTCGGCGGTGGTCGAGACCGCGTCGAAACCGATGTACGAGAAGAAGGCCAGCGACGCGCCCGTCCACATCCCCTTCCAGCCGCCCGGCGCAAACGGATGCCAGTTCGCCGGGTCGACGTAGCGGGCGCCCACCGCGACGAACACCACGACCAGCGCCAGCTTGAACAGCACCAGCAGGCCGTTCACCCGCGCGCTCTCGCGGATGCCCGCCACCAGCAGCAGCGTCAGCAGCGCCGTGATGGCGGCCGCGGGCAGGTTCACCGCCACCACGTGCCCCCCCAGCATGGGCGCGACGGCGCGGATGGCCGGATCCACGGCTGCGGTCTGCAGATCGGTGCAAAGCCAGGCGGGCAACTCGACGCCGGCGGCCCCTCGCAAGAACGAACGGAAGTAGTCCGCCCAGCTCTGCGCGACGTAGACGTTCCCGATCGCGTACTCGATGATCAGGTCCCAGCCGATGATCCAGGCCCACAGCTCGCCGAACGCCGCGTACGAGTAGCTGTAGGCGCTGCCGGAGGCCGGCACCAGCGCCGCGATCTCGGCGTAGCAAAGAGCGGCCAGGCCGCAGGTGACCGCCGTCAGCAGATACGACAGCACCAGCGCCGGCCCAGCGCCGGGCGCATCGGCGCTACCGGCCGCCATCTGCCCGATGCTCGAGAAGATCCCCGCGCCAACGATCGCGCCCACCCCCAGCAACGTCAGGTGGCCGGTGCCCAGCACGCGGCGCATGCCGGCGTCTCCGGAAGCGTCCATCGCCACGATGGGCTTGCGACGGAACGGATCGCAGCGACGGAGCACCATGCGACGCTGCCCGTGGCGAGCGGGCGGGTCAACAGGGATTGACCGCGATGGTCGGCCCAGAGGACTGGTGGACTCGGACGCGGGGGCTCAGCGGCGGGCTGGCAGGACGTCCGCTTCCAGCAGCAAGTCGTCGCCGATGCGACGAACGCGGGGCGGGCCGAGGGCAAGCGCCTCGGCCAGGGGACGGCCCTGTCCGGCGGCAACGCTCAGGCCGCCACCCAGCAGGCGGGGCGCCAGGAACAGCGCCACCCGGTCCACCAGCCCCGCGCCGATGAACGCGCCGTGCACCTCCGCCCCGCCTTCGACCAGGACCGACTGCACCTCTCGCTTCGCCAGCTCCGACAGCACGCTGGCCACCGAGAATCGGCCGCCTCGCCCGGACAGCAGCGCCACCTGCGCGCCCGCCGCCGCCAGGGCCCGGGCCCGGGCCGGCGGCGCGCCTCGCGCTCCCAGGATCAGCGTAGGTGTGTCGCCGGCGGTGACGACCAGCTTGGCGGAGGGCCGGATCGACAGCCGCCCGTCCATCACCACCCGTAGCGGCTGCGGCCGGGGCCCGCGCCTCGGGCGGCGGTCGGTCAGCATGGGGTCGTCCGCCCGCACGGTCCCCGCCCCCACCAGCACCGCGTCGTGCGTCCCCCGCAAGCCTTGCGCCGCCGCCCGAGCGGCCGGCCCGGTCAGCCAGGCCGGCGCGCGTTCGGGGCGTGCCCGGCCGTCCGCGATGAAGCCGTCCCAGGTCGCGGCCACCTTCAGGGTGACCAGCGGTCGCTTCTGGGCGACCCACATGAAGAAGGCGCGGTTCAAGTCCCGGCACTCCGCTTCCAGGCAGCCGACGTCGACCCGCACGCCCGCCCGGCGCAGCCGCGCGATCCCGCGTCCGTCGACCCGCGGATTGGGATCGCGCACCCCCACCACCACCCGGGCCACGCCGGCCGCCAGCAGCGCCTCCGTGCAGGGTGGCGTGCGGCCCAGGTGGTCGCACGGCTCCAGCGACACGTAGACGGTGGCGCCGGGAGCGCGCCCCCCCAGCTTGGCCAGCGCATCGACCTCGGCGTGGGCCAGGCCGGGGCGGCGGTGAAAGCCCTCGGCCAGCACACGGCCGCCGCGGGTGATGACCGCGCCGACCATCGGATTGGGGCGCGTCGTGCCGGCCCCCCGCCGCGCCAGCGCCAGCGCGCGGCGCATGAATCGCTGGTCGACCTCCGTGAACGCCGTGGTCACCGCACGGTCACTTCCGCGGGCCCCCGCGCGCATCGACCAGCGCCTGCAGTTCATCCATCAGCTCAGAGACGTCGCGAAACGATCGGTAAACAGACGCGAATCTGACATAGGCGACGTCGTCGATATTCCGCAAGGCCGCCATCACGGCGTCGCCGATGCGGGACGACGGCACCTCCTTTTCGCCCGTCTCCTGCAGGTCGCGCTCGATGCGATCGACCGTGCGTTCGATGGTCTCGGACGACACCGGACGCTTCGAGCAGGCCCGCTGCAAGCCGGTCAGCACCTTGCCCCGGTCGAACGGCTCCCGCCGTCCGTCCTTCTTCACGATCAGCGGCAGGATCTCGTCGATCCGCTCGTAGGTGGTGAAGCGGCGCCCGCAGCTCACGCACTCGCGGCGGCGGCGGATGATCTGCTCGTTGTCGGAAGGACGGGTGTCCACGACCTTGTCCTCTATGGCCGTACAGAACGGGCAGCGCATGACGGATCGCTGGTGTTTAACATGCGAGCCGGCGTCGCTGTTGTATGTTTGGCCCCCGATGAGCGAGCTTCACATCACGGTCAACGGCGAGGCGCGCGCGGCCGCGTCCGGAACCACCGTCGCCACCCTGCTGGCCTCCATGGGCGTCGACCCGACCCGCGTGGCCATCGAGCGCAACGAAGAGGTCGTCCCCCGCACCACCTGGTCGGCCGCCCCGCTGGCGGACGGTGACCGCCTGGAGATCGTGGCGTTCGTTGGAGGCGGATCGGGCGGCGGCGCCGGCACCGCGACCGACGACGATCCGTTGGTGATCGCCGGCCGCACCTTCAAGTCCCGCCTGCTGGTCGGCACCGGGAAGTACAGAACGATCGAGGAGGGCCGCGAGGCCATCGACCGCAGCGGCGCCGAGATCGTCACGGTGGCCCTGCGCCGCGTGGACCTGACGCCCGGCAAGCCGAACGTGCTGGACACCGTCGATCGCAAGCGACACACCCTGCTGCCCAACACCGCCGGCTGCTACACGGTCGAGGAGGCCCTACGGACCTGCCGCCTGGCGCGCGAGCTGGGCATGGCCGACATGGTCAAGCTGGAGGTCATCGGCGACGCCCAGACCCTGTTCCCGGACAACGAGGCGACGGTGGCCGCCGCCGCCATCCTGGTGAAGGAGGGCTTCGTCGTCCTGCCCTACTGCACGGACGACCCCATCGTGGCGCGCAAGCTGGAGGACGTCGGCTGCGCGGCGGTGATGCCGCTGGCGGCGCCCATCGGCTCGGGCCTGGGCATCCGGAACCCCTACAACATCCGCATCATCATCGAGCGCGCCAAGGTGCCGGTCATCGTCGACGCCGGCGTGGGCACCGCCTCGGACGCGGCGGTGGCGATGGAGCTGGGCTGTCACGGGGTGCTGATGAACACGGCCATCGCCGAGGCGAAGAACCCGATCCTGATGGCCGAGGCGATGCGGGACGGGGTGATCGCGGGCCGCAAGGCGTTTCGCGCCGGCCGGATCGCGCGCAAGCTGTACGCGAACGCCTCCTCGCCGCTGGGCGGACTGATCGAGTGAAGGCGCCGCGGGGCGCCCCCCGGCTCTATCTGATCAGCGACCGGCGCGCGACGAACGGCCGGCCCCTGCCCGACGTGATCGCGGCCGCTCTGGACGGCGCCGGCGCGCACGCGCCCTCGGTGGCGGTACAGCTCCGAGAGAAGGACCTGGAAGCGCGGCCGCTGCTCGAGCTGGCCAGGGCGCTGCGGGACTGCACGGCGGCGCGGGGTGCCCGCCTGTTCGTGAACGATCGGGTCGACGTCGCGCTGGCGGCCGGGGCCGACGGCGTGCACCTGGGCGGCGGGGCGCTGGCCGCCGCCGACGTGAGGGCCGTCGCGCCGGCGCTGGAGGTGGCCGCGTCGACCCACGCGGTCGCCGACGTACTCCAGCGCCGCGACGCGGGTGGGTTATCTTTCGTCGTCTTTGGTCCGGTTTTCGAAACGCCCTCGAAGCGGCCCTACGGTCCGCCGCTCGGCCTGGCGGCGCTCGGCGAGGCGTGTGGCCTCGGCATCCCGGTGCTGGCAATCGGCGGGGTCGACGCCGCGCGGACGCCCGCCTGTCGCTCGGCCGGAGCGGCCGGCGTGGCCGTGATCCGCGCGGTTTTGGCCGCGGACGATCCCGGCCGCGCGATGGCCCGCTTTTTCGGAGCGATTGAAAGCACTTGACAGCTTTTTACAGCCTTGTACCGTGCCCTCCTAGAATTCCGTGGTCTGCGCCCCGGAATAAGCAACTCAATGTTCGAGGAGGGTAGTAAATGGCAACTGGCAAGGTGAAATGGTTCAACGATGCGAAGGGTTTCGGGTTCATCGCTCGCGAGGATGGCCCGGACGTGTTCGTCCACCACTCGGCGATCGTCGCTGAGGGTTTCCGCTCGTTGAGCGAAGGACAAGAGGTCGCGTTCGACATCGTCGAGGGTCCGAAGGGCCTTCAGGCGGCGAACGTCCGCAAGAGCTGAGCGGTAAGCGCAGCACTCAGGTTCTAGACCTCTCTAGACCTCATCAAAAACGAAGGCCGGGTGTCTCACGATACCCGGCCTTGTTTATTTCTGGCGCTCCCCTGCCACTTCAAAGGCCCAATTCCAGTAACCTGCCTGCCGGGCCGCGGATACGGGTACTGAGAAGCAAACGAAACACTCCGTTGACCGCCGCGCAGTTAAAGGGCAGCATTTCCCGCGAAGACATCCCCATGGCAGATCACTCCGCCGACCCGAGGCGCAATTTTCTGAAGGTGCTCGTTGGCGGCACGACCGCGGTGCTGGGCGCGCTGGCCGCGGTCCCGGGGCTGGGCCTGCTGCTCCACCCGCTGCTGGCCAAGTCTTCCGGTCCCGGGGCCGAACCCATCCGGGTCGCCGCCGTACCGGGCGACATCAAGCCGGACAAGCCGGTCCGGGTCGACGTCATCAGCAACGTCAATGACGGCTGGTCGCGTTACGAGAAGGTCAAGCTGGGAGCGGCGTGGCTGGTGCGCAGCCCCGAGGGCCGCGTCCGCGCCTTCTCGACCGTCTGCCCCCACCTCGGGTGCGGCATCGACTGGGACGAGAAGTCAGGGAAGTTCAACTGCCCCTGCCATCAGTCCGGATTCGGAACGGACGGCCAGTGCCAGTTCGGCCCCTCGCCGCGCGGGCTGGACGAGTTGGAGGTGGTGGCCACCGACACCGAGATCCGCGTGCGCTATCAGCGCTTCAAGGTCGCGACGAAGACGAAAGAGCCGATCGGATGAGCCACGAGGCACCGCCGTCCCGGAGTTCCTCGCAGCAACCCCATCCGAAGAAGCCCCCGCCCGGCAGCTCGTCGCTGACGCGCCTGGGTGACTGGCTGGACTCCCGCACCGGATATTCGACCGTGGTCAAGATGATCACGGACGAGCCGATCCCGGGCGGCGCCCGGTGGTGGTACGTCTTCGGCTCGATCCTGACCTTCCTGCTGGTGCTGGAGTTCATCACCGGCATCCTGCTGGCCGCCTACTACGACCCGTCGACCAGCGGCGCCTGGGCGTCGACCGCGTTCATCCAGGACACGCTGTCGTTCGGGTGGTTCATTCGCGGCCTGCACAGCTTCGGGTCGTCGGCGTTGATCGTGCTGGCCGCCGTGCACGCCATCCAGGTCGTCATCTTCGGCGCCTACAAGGCTCCGCGCGAGATGGGCTGGCTCAGCGGCCTGGGCTTCATGGGTCTGCTGCTGCTGTTCGCGCTCTCGGGCTACGGCCTGCCCTGGGACGAGAAGGGCTACGCCGCCAAGCAGGTCGACTTCATGATCACCGGGACGGCGCCCATCGCTGGCCCCTTCCTGCAGCGCCTCATGCAGGGCGGCGAGACGATGGGCAACTACACGCTGACCCACCTGAACGCCGCGCACACGTACATCCTGCCGGCGTTCGCGGTGCTGCTGCTGGTCGTGCACATCGCCATCGCCAAGCGCAACGGGGTCACGCCCCGCTGGGGCGTCGACGAGGCGAAGCTGGCCCGCGCGACGCAGCCCTACTGGCCCTACCAGGCCTCGCGCGACGCGGTCGCCTGTGGCGTGACGTTCGTCCTGCTGGCGCTGATCGTCGTCTCCACCCACGGCGCCGAGCTGGCCGGCCCGGCCGATCCCACCGGCAGCTATCAGGCACGGCCCGAGTGGTACATGCTGCCCGTCTACCAGCTGCGGAAGTACTTCGAGGGCCCGCTGGAGATGCTGATCGTCGTCGTGTCGCCCGCGGTGGTGTCGCTGCTGCTGGGCAGCCTGCCCTGGCTGGATCGGTCGCAGGATCGCGACCCCCGCCACCGCAAACCGATCCTGCTGGGGGCCCTGTTCGGCGGCGTCATGCTGTGCGTGCTCGGCTACCTGCCCATCCGCCACGACGCCCACGACGCCGGTTTCCAGCAGTCGCGCGCCGAGGCGGACGAGCGAGCCCAGCTGGCCCGCAACCTGGCCAAGAAGGGCGTCCTGCCCGAGGGGGGCCTGGCGGTCTACCGCAACGATCCGGCCTTCCACGTGCGCGAGCTGTGGAGCGAGCACTGCTCGACCTGTCACACGTTCACCGGCCGCGGCGGCAAGGACGGCCCCGACTTCCTGGGATACGCCTCGCGCCCCTGGATCAACGACTTCCTGCGCAAGCCGGACGGCCCGCGGTTCATGGCCGGCGCCAAGTTCGAAAAAGGGATGAAGGCGGTGGCCGGAGCGGACGACGAGCTCGCCGCGCTGACCGAGATGGTGTACGCGGAGACCGGCGCGGCCGACGTCGATCGCGCCCTGGTCGGCAAGGGCCAGGGACTGATGTCGGAGAAGGACTGCGACTCTTGCCATGACTTCGACGGGACCAGCGGAAACACGGGGCCCAACCTCAAGGGCTGGGGCACCCTCGCCTACCTGATCGACGTTATCGGCGACGCCGGCGACGAGCGCCTTTACGGCGCGAAGAACAAGATGCCGCGCTTCGCGGGCAAGCTGACGCCGGAGGAGATCGCGGATCTGGGCCGGTTCATCCTGGCCGAGTCGCGGCGCCAACATTAGGGCGAGCGTTGCCGGCCGGAAACGGCGCGACTAGCATCGCTCGCAAACGATGCGGATTCGGTCGAGCGTCACGTCGATCTCCTGGATTCCATCGGAAGCTGTGTCCGGGGCGTTCAAGCTCCCTTTCTCGATGGGGATCGCGCGCTACGACCACCCGCCGCCGGACGCCTTCGCCGACGAGGAGGCGCTGCGAAGCATGGCCGGACAGGATCGGTTTCGATTCGCGAACCGGCTGTCCGGGTGGATTGACGTCGAGGGGGGAAAAGTCGTCGGCGCGGGCCGGGAGGGAGACGGAGTGGTGTCCTCCACGACCCTGCGCCTGGGCGTCGGATCGATCACGTTCGCGCCGACGATCTATCCTTCGCTGCGGCCCGAGCCCGAGCACCGGGCCGACGGGAGCATCCGCTTCGTGCAGACCTGCGGCGGGCGCACGGGGGTGCCCGCCCCGCGCCGGGTGAAGCGCCCCCCCTGGTTCCAGCTCGCGGCCGCCACCGCCTGGACCACGCTCGAGCTGGTGCTGCACCCCGACGGCCGCAGCGAGGGGCGGCTGATCGGCGCCAGCTCGTTCCCCCGCCATTGGATCTACGACGCCAGGGGCAGGTTGACCCAGAAGAGCAGCGTCACCGACTTCAAGACCTGGAGCACCGGCAGCTTCGGCGATCAGACGCCGTGGGGCGCCTCGGACTCACCGGCGATCGTGCACGCGGTCGAGACGGCCCTGGAGCGCCAGCTCGCGGGGGTCATCATGCGCGAGGGCCAGAAGCCCACCATCCGCCGCCTCGCCGCGGGGGAGGCGTTGTGCGAGCAAGGAGATCCCGGTCACGAGCTGTACCTGCTGCTCGACGGCGTGCTCGAGGTGCTGGTCGACGGCGCCCAGGTGGCCGAGGTGGCCCCGGGTGCGGTGCTCGGCGAACGCGCTCTTCTGGAGGGTGGCAAGCGCACGTCCACGCTGCGCGCCCTGACCGCCTGCCGCGTCGCCGTCGCGCCGGAGGACAAGGTCGACCGCGACCGGCTGGCCGCGCTGGCGGAGAGCCACCGCCGCGAGGACTCGGGGCCCGAGCGCCTTGGCCGAGAACTCGAGGAAGAAATCGAGGAAGAAATCGAGGAGAAGTGACGGAGACGTAACAGCGAGATCAGCGGGCCCCTTAAAAAACAGAAGAATTTCGTAAAAATGGCCGGGGCTCGGACCAATCCTTTGAGACGGGGAGGTCTCCATGATTCGCGCGTCACTTCGGCTGTCGGTTTGTACCCTGTTCGCTTGCGGCCTGGCGGCGGGTCTTCTCGGCTCCTGCGGTGGGGACTCGAACGACAACGGCGGCATGGGGGGCCGTGGCGGACTGGGGGGAACCGCGGCGGGCGGCAAGGGAGCCAGCGGCGGCGGAACCACCTCGAACGGAGGGGCCGGTGGTTCACACTCCGGCGGTGCTGGCGGCACCCAGGCTGGCGGCGCCGGGGGTGCTGGCGGTGGTGGCACGGTCGGAAGCGGCGGCAATGGCTCGGGCGGCAGCGGCCCGGCGACAGGCGGCACCGCGGGTACCGGCACGGGCGGTGGCGGCTTCGCCGGCGCCGGCCCAGGAACCGGTGGCGCGGCGAGCGGAGGAATTGGCGGCACCAGCAGCGGTGGGCGAGGCGGCACTGGTACCGGCGGCAGCGGGATCGCGGGCATGGGTGGCAAGGGCGGGAGCGCGGGCGTGGGCGGCGCGAACGGCGTCGGTGGGACCCGGGGCGCGGCCGGGGGCGGCTCGGGAGTGGGCGGCGCCGGCGGAGGTAGCGTGACCGTCTCCTGTTCGGGGACCTCGATGGTTCCAGGCAGACCTGTCCTCTGGAGCCCCGTGCGGGGCGCTTACACGGGAAGTCCGACAGCGCCCAGCGCACGCTCGACCTTGCGTCCCACCTTCGTCTGGCACGCCCCAGCGGGCTGCGCCGCCGACACGTTCGACATTCAGATCGACAACTCGTGTCCGCCCGGCCAGATCGCCACCTGCCCGTTCCCCAGCCCCGAGGTGGCCGCCTCGGTCCCTGCCAGCACGAACCGTTTCACTCCCGCCGCGGATCTGGCCGTGCAGACGACGGTCCCCGTCGGCGCGATCTACTCCTGGCGCGTGCGCGCCTGTGCCGGCGCCTCCGGCTGCGGTGCCTGGTCTGAAGTCGGATATCTCAACGTGGGACGCGTCAGCAATGACATCAACGGCGACGGCTACGCAGACCTGATCGCCTTCAGCACCGAACAGACCACGTTCACTTACCGCCTCGAGATCTATCCCGGCGGCGCCACCCCGGGCACGACGGCCTCCGTCCATCTGGGAGGTCCTGGCGTGGGAGGTATCACCTACAGCGCGCCTTCGTTCATCGGCGACATCAATGGTGACGGGTTCACCGACTTTCTGTGCCAGCAGGTCGACCGCATCTCCGCCGGGCTCACTCCTATCGTCTTCTTCGGCGGGACGAACCTGGGCGCCTTGAGTACGGTCTCGCTCACCAGTGTCGCAGCCCAAGCCAACCACGTCAGTGTGTTTTCCGACGCGGGCGATTTCAACGGCGACGGATTTTCCGACATCGCCGTGGATGATGCCCGAAGCGTACCGACCGAAATGATGGGCTTCTACATCTACCTCGGGGCGGCGGCCTTCGCCGACAAGACCCCGGAGCTGGCAACCGCGGGGCCATTGACGACGGGCACCGGCCTGATCTTCCAGTCGGACACGTCCCGCACCGTCGGCGACGTCAACGGTGACGGCTTCTCCGACGTCGCCATCTTCCACCAGGCGTCGACCGGCACAGGCCTGGCGCGTGTCTTCTTCGGTGGCAGCACGCCCGATGTCGTCGGGGACGGTGACATCACGGCCATGGCGTCGGCTCCCCCATCGGATCCGTCGGGGGACGTGGACGGCGACGGATACGACGACATCCTGGTGACCGGCGCGGGCTACGGCCTGGTGCGAGGGGGCCCGGCCCTGCCCAGCTTCTACACGCCCATCAGCGCGACGGGGACGATCCTGCTGTCCGGCTTCGACATCAACGGTGACGGCAGGGCCGACTTCCTGACGAAGGACCAGTCGGGCCAAAGAGTCCTGGTGCTCGGTGGCGCCACCCTGACGTCGATGGCCGGTGGGCTGGCGGCGCTGACGGGCAACTATCTGACCTGGGCGGATTACAACAGCGACGGACGTCCCGATTTCGCGAACGGCGACACCACCGCCCACCAGGTGACGTTGCTGCTGAACGACGGAACGCTGACCTCGACCGCCGGGTCCCCGCTTCCCGCCCCCAGCCTCAGCCCCTACACGCTGGTGGGAAGCGTCGCCACCGGGCGCTAGCGGTGCCCCGCCATCGTCACGGGGTGGTCGGCATCAGGGTCTCGCCCCCGCCGGGACCGGAGACGAGGGGCTGGCTGAAGAACTCGAGCGTGGCCACCCGCGCCACCCGGACCAAGCTGCCCGGCCTGATCGGCACCTCCATCCCGCGCGCCACCGGGACGCCGTCGACCTCGGTGAGTTGCTCGGACACGGGGCGCAGACGGAAGCCATCGGGGTAGCGGCGCAGCTCGAACTGCCAGCGCGAGATCTTCAGGGTATCGGAGACCTCGGTCATGGCCAGCACGACGTCGTTCGCCGCCACCCCCTCGTTCTCTTGCAGCCGGCCGAACGAGATGGTGTCTTGCGGTGGCAGGCGGACCTGCCAGCCCGTCTCGCGGATGCGCACCGAGTCGGGATAGATGTTCCGGTCGCGCCACTGCAACGAGAGCAGCTCGACCGGCCGGAAGATCCCCTTCAGCGCCACCGGCCCCAGCACGCGGCTCGACAGCCGGTAGAACGTGTTCGAGAAGCTGCGGAAGACGTCCATGGTCAGCCGGATCTCGCCCGCCGCCGCCGACGCCGTCACGCGCGACGCGAGGTTCACGGCCTCGCCGGTCACGTGCTGGCCGTCCGTCAGCACCGAGCCCCAGTGCAGGCCCAGCCGCACCTGCAGCTGGTGCTCGCGGGGCCGGGTCAGGTTGTCGTCCGAGATGGCCGTCTGCAGCTCGATGAACGCGGCGGCGGCCGTCTCGGAGGTCGGGAAGACGAGAAAAGCGCCGTCCCCGGCCGTGTCGACGATCCGCCCCTGCTTGTCGGTCACCGCCCGCTGCAGGAAATCGAAGTGACGCTGTTGCATCTTTCGCCCCGCCTCGTCACCGAAGCGGGCGAAGTACTCGGTCGACCCGACGATGTCCGAGAACCCCAGCGCCAGCTCCTTCTCGAAGCGTCGCTTCAGCTCGCGGGACAGCAGGTCTTGCAGGCGGATGATCTCGGTCATGGACATGACCTGGATCGATTCCGTCAGCGTGCCCCCCGATGAATCGGACCCCATCGCTGGAAAATACTACGTCAGTCGAGAAATCGGGCGCGGTTCTCTGACGACGGCAGCGTGCAGGCGTCCAGCCGCCCGAAGATGCGATACCGGTTGTTGGCGACGCGGTCGTAGACCCAGTCGCGTAGGGCGCGCGGCACGACCCAGAGGGCGGACAGCGCCGGCCATGCGCCCGGTAGCAGCCGGGCGATCCTCAGCGCCGCCGCCGACCGGTGAAACAGGCGCTCGCCCGGCGTCCCCGGCGCCTCCACCAGGATGATCGACTGGGGATCGCCTTCCACCGGCGGCAGACCGTGACGGCCCAAGACCGCCGCCGCCAGGGTGCCTTGCAGCGCCGCGAAGTGGATGCGCCGGCGGCGGTCACGGGGCAGCAGGAAGCTGACGATCCGGCTGCACAGCCCGCAGACGCCGTCGTACAGCAACACGACGTCTCCGGCGGGCAGCCGCGCCAGCTTCTGCAGCTCCGCGTCGGCGGTAGCGGTCCCGCCGCCCTGCGCCTCAGCCAATGCCATGGCGCTTCACCTTCTCCATGAACGTGCGCAGGGGGACGCCCAGCAGGCGGGCGGCCTTCGTCTTGTTGCCTCCGGTGGTCGCCAGCGCGCTCACGATCCGCTCCCGCTCGAACTGGCGGTTCGCGTCCGCCAGCGAGGGAGCGTCGACAAAGCCAGGCTGGGACGATGCGGCAGCCGGGCGCGGGGGAGCGGCGACACTCTCCCCGCCGCCCGACGGTACCAGCCGCTCGCCCAGATGATGGGGCAGGATCGCCGGCTCGGTGACCGTGGCCGCCAGGTACTCGCACAGGTTCCGGAGCTCGCGCACGTTCCCCGGCCAGGCGTGCGCCTCCAGCATCCGCAGCGCCGCTTCGGTGAACGGCAGCGGCGCCCGGCTCAGCGCCTGCCGCGCCCCGTCGGTGAAGGCCCGCGCCAGCAGCGGAATCTCCCGGCGGCGGTCGCGCAACGGGGGCAGGCGCACCACCGCCGCGCCCAGCCGGTAGAACAGATCCTCGCGAAAGCGGCCCGCCTTCACGTCATCCATCAGGTTGCGGTGCGTGGCGGCCACCACGCGAATGTCGATCGGCCGCTCCTGCACCGAGCCCAGGCGCGTGACCCGGCGGGCCTCCAGCACGCGCAGCAGCTTCGCCTGCACGGCGGGCGACAGGTCTCCGATCTCGTCCAGGAACACCGTCCCGCCCGGGGCGCTCTCCAGCAGGCCGGGCTTGGCCTGAAACGCCCCCGAGAACGCTCCCCGTTCGTACCCGAACAGCTCGCTCTCCGCCAGCGAGTCGGGCAACGAGGCGCAGTTGATGGTCACCAGCGGCTGCTTGGCGCGGCGCGACCAGAAGTGCAGCGCGCGCGCCGCCAGCTCCTTGCCCGTGCCGGTCTCGCCCAGCACCAGCACCGACAGCTCGCTGGGGGCCAGCAGCTCCAGCTGGCCATACAGGTTCAGCATCGCCGCGTCGGCCACCAAGGCCGTGCGGTCGCCGAGCGGGATCTGCCGCCCTTCGTTGCCCGGCCCGGCGTCCCAGCCGGCCGTCGCTTCGCCCTTGTCCTCGACGAAGGCCGCCGTGACGTTGCCGAAGCTGATGATGTCGCCGTACATCAGCAGGCGTTCCCCCTGCAGACGCTCGCCGTTGACCCGCGTGCCGTTCTGGCTGCCCTGGTCGGTCAGCATCACCAGCCGGGGTCCCACCTTCAAGGTGGCGTGCTGGCGCGACACCATGGGAGAGGCGATCTGGATCGAGGCCTCGGGCGACCGCCCCACCACCGCCGTCCCCTTCTCGGGCAGCGGCCAGCTGGCGACGGTGTCACCCAGCCAGACGATCAGGCGATGGCGGGCGCCCAGCAACGTGGGAGCCTCCATGTAGGGCGTCGTCGGCCCCAGCATCCGCGCCTGTTCGCTCTTGTCGATCGCCATCGTCGCCGCCAAGCCCACGGAATATACCGCAGCGCCGGCCCCACCCGTCAGACCGGTCAGTCGCTCTCGCCGCCCAGCCAGTCGGTGCGGATCCCGGTTCCCATGCGGGACTCGACCCGGTCGCGGAACTGCTTCTTCAGCTTGTCGGCGATCTGCCCCATCCGCTGCTTGGACACGCCGAAACGGGCGCCGATCTCCCCCAGGGAGAGGGGATCCTCGGCGGCCAGATGCTCCTTCCAGACGGCCCGCTCGCGCTCGTCCGTCAGCGAGTCGACGAACTCGCCCATCACCTGGTGCAGGTTGCCGCTCATCTCGGCCGTGGCGGCGCTGTCCTCCGGAGAGGCCTGCTCGAAGGGGATGCGCTCGGACAGTGAGTACCCCTCGTCGGCGTCGGTGGTGCCGCGGGGATCGAACGACACCTCGCGGGAGTCGAGGTGCCGCCCCACCTCCTCGAGATCGTGCTCGCTGACGTCCAGCTTGGCCGCCAGCAGCTTGGGGGTGGGATCGAACCCGGCCGCCAGCAACTTCTGGCGCTCCTTCTCCAGCCGGAAGAACAGCTTGCGTCCCGCCCGCGTGTTGCCGACGTGGATCAGCCGCGAGTTCGTCATCAGGAACTTCAGCAGGTAGGCGCGGATCCAGTAGGCGGCGTACGAGCCGAAGCGAGGGCCGAGGGACGGCTCCCAGCGCTTCACCGCCTCCATCAGGCCGACGCTCCCCTCCTGGAACAGGTCCAGGATGTTGGCCCAGGCACGACGGTAGTGGTTCGCGATCGACATGACCAGGCGCAGGTTGTGGACCACCAGCCGGCGGGCGGCGTCCATGTCGCCCGCCTCGCGCACGGCCCGGCCCAGGCGCCGCTCCTCATCCTCGGACAGGCGCGGGTAGCGCCGGATCTCGGCCATGAACCGCGCCACCGGATCGCGCGGGACTCCCGGTGAGACGAGGTCCGGGTCGGCCGGAACGCGCGCCAGGGCGCCCTCCGCCCGTCCCCGCGGCGTCCGGGCGCGGGGCGCAACCTCGCTATCGAGGTCGGCCACGCCGGGGAGCAGGGCTTCGCCGTCAGGACCGCCTTCGGCCTCGGCGGGATCGACGGGCTCGTCGGACGAATCCTCGCGGTCGTCGTCCCCCGCGGCGGCGGAGGTCCCTTTCTCGGCCGTCCGGGTGGACGCCTTGCTGGCGCGTCTGGAATTCGTCATGAACCGTCGTTGTCGCATAGTATGCCGCCGTTGCATGCGCTTGCGGGGTCTCACCACACTTTTCGTGGCGGCGGGCCTGGCCGGCCCCGCCGCGGGCTGCAAGGCGCCCTCGCCCCCTGGGCATCGGGCCGTCGAGGGCGCGGGCGGCGCTCAGTCGGGCCCGCCGACCGCCTCGGGCGGCGAAGCCGCCGTGCCCGAGACCGAGGCCCAG